>Ga0100391_1002616_pt1 | contig 18935 bp, 17 predicted proteins | sample CryGeymeta201515_FD_81541 | JGI IMG/M metagenome (GOLD analysis project Ga0100391, IMG submission 81541) | Groundwater microbial communities from Crystal Geyser aquifers in Utah, USA - Crystal Geyser metaG 2015-15 | ecosystem: Environmental > Aquatic > Deep subsurface > Groundwater | place: USA...
CACAATTTGTTCGCTCTTTTTTAATTGCATGATCATATTAAAATCTGGTAATAATCTAAAAAAATTATCTTTAAAATTGATGTTAAATTGATTGTTTTTAGAACTATATGCGTGTGCTGAAACTCCGGGTGTAAAAGTGAAAATACCAGATTTTAATCGGTAATGCAATGCTAAATATACATCGCTAAATGTGTATGCTATCTTATTAAAATCAAGACTATTATTAATAGTTGGTGTAGTTTCAAAGGTAGAATTATCATCTAAAAACTGAAAGATATTTGAGTTAAAATCTTGCTTACTATAAATAGTTCCAGCAGTAAAATTAATATCACTTTTTTGATTTAAAATATTCCAATAATCCAACTTAGCATCCACTTGATTTGATTTTACCCGTTTATCTTGAGCAATATTAAACCCTGATTGAGAATCATCAAGACCTAGCACCGTGGCAGTATTTAAATAACTTGCTTTATCTTCTAAAAAAGCATTATAAAAAGGATTCTCATCTTGAAAAAGGTGTTGCACTTCAAAAGCAAAAATATTTTTATCATTAAGTGTATAATAATAGTTTAAATTTTGATTGATACTAAAAGGTGATGATTTTTCTAACTGAAGAATATTGCCGTTTACCGATGAAAAAAACAATTGATCTTGAGATTCTTTAGAGGTTCTTGCCAATACATCATAATCTAATTGATTGCTTGTATTTGGTTTATATTTTGTGCTGAATTTTAACATTCCTAAATCACTTCTCTGCATGGTGTTGCTTTCGGTATTTTCATCTGGAATGCCTAAACTTGCGTCTGTATATGTTATCGCATTGTTTTCTTGTAATGCAGTTCTACTGCTTGAAAAAATGGCAAAACCACTAACATCCAGTGTTTTTTTTGGCGAGTAACTAAAGTTAGCCGCACCAAACTTAGTATTAATATCTTTAGCACGATTATTTTGAAGCGATAAAAACCCTAAATTATTACTTCCTAAATCTATGTTTGTTCCACTACTTCTGCTCGGAGACCTAAATCCACCCGTAAAATTAAAGTAGTCTCTACGTGTAAAAGCAATTTCACCAATATTGTTTAAGTCTCCTATAAAATTAATACTGTATTCTGGACTGTAATAAAACAGTTTTGGCTGAGCCAAATACAAGGTGTTGTTTTTTGAATCTCCTAATCCAGCCGTTACATTTCCAAACCAAAAATTTTTCTTTCCTTGCTTAAGTTTAATATTAATGGCTATATTATCTTGATTGTTAGTTACTCCACTTAATTGGCCAACTTCGGCATAGTTTTTTAAAACTTCTACCTTATCAATGGCGTTTGCTGGTATATTTTGTGTTGCTAGTTTGGAGTCGCCATCAAAAAAATCTTTGCCTTCAACCATGACTTTTCCAACAGTTTTACCTTCAACTTCAATCTGGCCTTCGTCATTAACTTCAACGCCAGGTAATTTATTTAAAAGATCTCCTAATTTTCTTTCTGTTCCTGAAGTAAAAGAATCTGCATTATAAACAATGGTATCGCCTTTAACAACTACTGGCATTTCATAAACCAATTCAATCTCGTCTAAAGTGTTATCGTATTCCAGAGAAATATCTTTTACTATATCTGAAATTATCGTAACCATATCTATTTGGGCAGTTTTCATGCCAATATAGCTCACTTGCAATTTGTATTTGGAGTTTTTTTCTACCGATAATTTATAGCGTCCTTCTTGGTTTGTTATGCCATAAGACTCTAGCTTTTGGGTTTGCTGATTGATAGCAATAACATTTGCCAATTCAAGTGGATTTCCTATACTGTCTTTTACAACACCTTCAATTTTTAATTGCGCAAACGTGCTGCTTACTGCCGTTAGCAGCATGATGAACATGATTTTTTTCATAGATAATTTTTTGATTGATATCGGGCTTAATTACTAGTACCTCTGCCGCCTCTGCCTCTAAACATTTCACGCATTTCTTCCATTTTTTGTTTCACAATGGCATCATACTCGGTTTTTGTAACGCTTTTGCCTTTTGAAGGTGCTTTAATAAGGTCTTTTTCTGAAGGATTTAAAACAATTTTTGAACATAAAATAGTCGTTCTATCTGCATTAACCTCAAGGATTAGCCCTGGTAAACCCCAATATTCTCCTGGCCCTTGACTTACTGAAATTTGAGGTGTGTACCAAGCAGTAACCACTATTTGTTTAGGCGTTTCTTTAATTTCCTCAGGTTTATTGTTTGTAGAATCTTTTGGTTTTTCAGGGCTGTTACGCCTTCTAAAACTATTAAAATCAAAGCCATCTGCATTTTTTACAGCAGTAGCTTTAAAACACATATATTGTCCTATCATTTTACTTTCTGAGCCTAATTCCCAATTTAATTTAGGTAAGCTATCTGCTATTAAAAATTGTTTCCCAAAGAGTTCACTTTCTTGTAAAAGCTGTTGCTCTTTTACGTTTTTATATTGATTTCCACCTGTAAAATTCATCATCCCAAAACGCATGCCGCCGCCTTGGCTAGGTGCCTCTAATTTTTCTTCTTCTTTATAAATAGATTCTGTATGGTTAAATGTAAGAATGTATGTTTTTTCAAGGGCACTTTTCATGCGGTCTGCGATTTGCTTTTTTCGTTCTTCGCTTAATTGTCCACCACCAAAATTGCTCATATCAACCGTTGTTTTGGTTTCGTAATATGCTTTGCCCTGAAAGTCTTTTTGTGAAAAAGAAACCATTGAAATTAAACAAATTAGAAAAGCTAGGGAATTTTTAAAAAACGAGGTGATTTTCATTTACAAAATGTTTAGGTTATTTAGATAACTCAATATTAATGAATCTTAGACTTATAAATATGGAAATAGTTTAAATAAATTTTTAAAAATTATTTACCCATTTTAAGTTTAAATTCTTGACCATCTCTCATTTCCGATACTTTCACAGATTTTTGCTTCTTGCTAAACTTTGATTTTTAATGATCCCTTAGAAATTAAATGGTTTGATTTTTGTACTTTTCTAAACTATATGAAAACCATTCTTTTTACTTTTCTATCTGTATCTATATCAATGTTCTCTCAAGAATCTATTGAAATACGTTTTATGAGTGAAACACCTTTTAAGCTTGAAAAGCTTGTACATATTGATGATTTCAACACGTTGTATTTTATTAAAGACAATGTGTTTTATAAAAAGGATGCTGCAAAAACCATATCATATAATAATTTGCAGTTAGGTACGATTACCTCTTCAAATGCTTATAATCCATTAAAAATAAACCTCTTTTACAAAAATTTTAATACCGCTATCATTCTTGATAACAGACTTGCAGAAATGTTTAAAATAGATTTCAATATTTTACAACCGTACAGAAATATTTCACATATTTCAACTGGCAATGACAATACGTTGTGGGTTTTTAATCAAGACACCCAACAACTGGAAGTTTTTGATTATAAAAACAATTCTACAAGATTTAAAACCTTACCAATAAAAAGTCTTGTTTTAGACATTAAGAGCAATTTCAATTATTGCTGGCTGCTTACCCAAGATCATTTATTAATCTATAATTATTTTGGAACGCTCATCTCTAAAATTAAAAATGAAGGATTTACTAATATTTCAGAAAATGATGAAAATATTGTCTTGAAAAGAGACCATTCATTATATTATTTAAAAAAAGACACCGCTGAAATGATACCCATTGAAACTTCAAATTTGTTAATAAATCAGTTTTTAGTAACCAATGAAACCTTGTATATTTACCATCATGAAACCCTTCAAAAATTCCAATTAAAAACCAACTAATATTATGCATGTAGCCATTGCAGGAAACATAGGCGCTGGAAAAACCACGCTTACTAAATTGCTAGCAAAACACTATAAATGGGAAGCTCAACTTGAAGATGTTGTAGATAACCCTTATTTAGATGATTTTTATAATCAAATGGAGCGCTGGAGTTTTAACCTGCAAGTTTATTTTTTAAATAGTAGGTTTCGTCAAGTTTTACAAATTAGACAAAGCGGAAAAGACATTATTCAAGACAGAACCATTTATGAAGATGCTCATATTTTTGCACCCAATCTTCATGCTATGGGTTTAATGACCAACAGAGATTTTGAAAACTACAAATCGCTTTTTGATTTAATGGAATCTTTGGTACTTGGTCCAGACTTATTGATTTATTTACGAAGTTCCATTCCTAATTTAGTATCGCAAATACATAAGCGAGGAAGAGACTATGAAAACTCTATTAGCATTGATTATTTAAGCAGATTGAATGAACGTTATGAAGCCTGGATTCATGGTTATGATAAAGGAAAACTTTTGATTATTGATGTAGACCGTTTAGATTTTGTAGAAAATCCTGAAGATTTAGGAACTATCATTAATAGCATTGATGCTCAAATAAACGGCTTGTTTTAACCCTATTTCTAAAGAAAAAAAAGAGACGATTCTAAAAAGTTAAGACCGTCTCTTTTTTTTATTCAAAAGCTTTATTGTTTCTTAATTTACTTTTTCTTTAACGAATTTTTCAACACGTACTTTAACAGATTCGTTTTTTTCATTTAAAGCATCAATACTTGCTTTAACCTCTGTTTCAGTACCTTCAAAAACCTGTTCAGTTGTAGATATTTCGCCATTTACATTGGTAGTTGTAGTTACCGTAGCGGTATAATCACCAGCATCATTACTTTCCATGTTTACTTTAACTTCTTTGCTTGAAGACATTTCATTTCCAGCATAAGCTGATACTTTATCTGTATTTAAAGCAATACTTGGAGCAATAACTAAGGCCACAACCGACATTAATTTTAATAAAATATTTAATGAAGGGCCAGAAGTATCTTTAAACGGATCACCAACCGTATCTCCTACTACGGCAGCTTTATGAGGAGCAGTTCCCTTTCGTCCATCGGCTTCAATCATTTTTTTAGCATTATCCCAAGCACCACCAGCATTTGATTGGAAGATAGCCATGAGAACTCCACATGTTGTTACACCAGCTAATAAGCCTCCTAACATTTCTGCACCACCTATAAAACCAACAGCAACAGGAACAGCTAAAGCCAATAATCCTGGTAAAACCATTTCTTTTATAGATGCTTTTGTTGAGATTTCAACACATTTTTCATACTCAGCATAACCATCAGCTTCATCAAATATTTTTCTCTGTTCTTCTGTAGCTTTTGACATATCTGAATCAAGATCTCTCATCACTTTTAAAGCAGCTTTTAATTGAGGAATATCTCTAAACTGACGGCGAACTTCTTCAATCATTGCCATTGCAGCACGACCTACAGCATTCATAGATAACGCAGAAAACACAAATGGCAACATGCCTCCTATTAATAATCCAGCCATGATATTTGGTTTTGAAACATCAATTGCATCTACATGTGCTGTATGCATAAAAGCAGCAAATAAAGCTAAAGCTGTTAAAGCAGCAGAAGCGATTGCAAAACCTTTACCTATGGCAGCAGTAGTATTACCTACTGCGTCTAATTTATCTGTACGTTCACGAACTTCTTTAGGTAATTCAGCCATTTCGGCAATTCCACCAGCATTATCAGAAATTGGTCCGTAAGCATCAACTGCTAATTGGATTCCTGTATTAGCTAACATTCCAACGGCAGCAATTGCAATACCATACAAACCAGCATAATAATGAGAAATCATGATTGCGGCAGCTATTAATAATATTGGAATAGCCGTAGACATCATACCTACGCCTAAACCAGCAATAATATTTGTTGCAGAACCTGTTTCAGATTGTCTTACAATGGATGTTACAGGTTTTGTTCCTGTACCAGTATAATATTCTGTTACTTTTCCAACAAAAAATCCAGCAATTAATCCAGCAAGAGTTGCCATAAAAACACCAAAAGAGCCAAATGGTAAACCTTGAACTGTTTTTGGAATCATAGCATCAATGATAAAATAGGAAGCAATAATCATTAAAAATCCTGAGCCAAACTCTCCTAAATTCAACGCTTTATGTGGTGAACCGCCATCTTTAACTTTTACAAATAAGGTTCCAATAATAGACATTACAATGCCAACTGCAGCTAAAACAAGCGGTAAATACACAGCGCCTAAACCACCATAACCAGGAGTAATAATGATAGCACCTAATACCATGGTTCCAATAATAGAACCCACATATGATTCAAATAAATCGGCTCCCATACCCGCAACATCTCCAACATTGTCACCAACGTTATCTGCAATAGTAGCAGGGTTTAAAGGGTGATCCTCTGGAATTCCAGCTTCTACTTTACCAACTAAATCTGCACCAACATCTGCTGCTTTGGTATAAATACCTCCACCGACACGCGCAAATAAGGCTATTGATGACGCACCTAAAGAAAACCCAGAAAGCACGTTTAAAACCATGGGGATATTTTCTGAACCTGGCCATATTTCTTGATAAATCATAAATAGCCCACTAAGCCCTATTACACCTAATCCAACTACACCTAGTCCCATAACAGCTCCTCCAGCAAAAGCCACTTCTAAGGCTTTACCTAAAGATGTTCTTGCGGCTTGAGTCGTTCTTACGTTTGCTTTTGTTGCAACACGCATTCCAATAAAACCAGCTAAAGCAGAACAAACAGCTCCTACCACAAAGGATAGTGCTACCATCCAATGAGAAATTGGTTGACCTGTAGCTTCATCCAATTGTTGAAACTCAGAATTTCCTTTAAAAAATAATAAGATGGCCACAGCAACCACAAAAATTGCTAAAATTTTATATTCAGCTTTTAAAAATGACATGGCCCCATCTGCAATGTGTTTGGCTATGTTAACCATTTTTGGAGTACCTACCTCCTGTTTGGTAATCCAGACATTTTTAACAAAAACGAATATAAGACCTAAGACTCCAAAAGCAGGTAAAAATTTTATTAATAATTCCATTTTAATTGATTAGTAGTTAGTAAATTTTTTTTGAAACGGCTAAAATTAGTAAAATATAATTGATAAAAAAAACCACCTTAAATTAAGATGGTTTTATTTTTTATGGGATAATTTATGAATCTAATAATTTAGATAGTAAATGTTCTTTTTTTCTTGTGATCACTTTCATCGTAACGTCTTACACAATTATGGTAAATTTCAATAGCCTCTTCTGCGCTTCCCCAACCACCTACATCAACTTTTTTCTCTTCTAGGTCTTTATATACTTGAAAAAAGTGCTCAATTTCCTTCAATCTGTGAGGATTTAAATCACTTATATCATTGTTTTGACTCCAAATTGGGTCTGAAATTGGCACACAAATAATTTTTTCATCAGGTCCTTTTTCATCAGTCATATGGAACACACCGATGGGTTTTACTTCCATCACAACCATTGGAAAGGTAGGTTCTGTACCTAAGACCAAAACATCCAGTGGGTCTTTATCTAATGCTAAAGTTTCAGGAATAAACCCGTAATCTCCAGGATACATCATTGAAGAAAACAACATTCTATCAAAACGAATTTTATGTAAAGTAAAATCATATTCGTACTTATTTCTACTTCCTTTTGGGATTTCTATTAACACATCAAAGGTTAGTTCTTTTTTCTTTGTCATAATTAATCTTATAAATTATAATGATTTTCTTTTTTTGAGGCATTTGTAAATGCACAGCAAAGATACTCAACCCTTAAAGATTAAGCAACAAAATGACCGTTGTTTTAAAACTTTTTAAAAAGAAGAAAAAATTGTGCTAATCATGCAATGAATTAACAACAAACATTAAAAAAATCGAAGAAAAACAACTACATTCGTGATTGAACTTCTCTTTAAAAAAAGCTGCTTATTACCAATTATTATCTTATCATGAAAACGAGTAAAGAATTTACCCCAAAATTATTTTCAATTCTAAAACAAGGTGTTTCAAAAGAAACATTAATAAAAGATTCTCTTTTAGGTATCATTGTTGGAATTGTTGCATTACCTCTAGCATTGCATTTGCCATTGCTTCTGGTGTTTCTCCAGAAAAAGGCATAATTACCGCCATTATTGCAGGAATTATTATTTCATCATTTGGTGGCAGCCGAGTTCAGATTGGTGGTCCAACAGGTGCTTTTATTGTTATTGTTTATGGCATTGTAGAACAATATGGGATTAAATGGCTTAACCATAGCCACCTTTATAGCTGGATTTATCATGGTTGGTTTTGGACTTGCCAAACTAGGAAATTTATTAAAATTTGTGCCTTATTCGCTCATTGTAGGATTTACAAGTGGTATTGCCTTAATTATTTTTTCTTCACAAATGAATGATTTTTTTGGCTTAGAAATTTCTAAAGTCCCAGCCGATTTTATTGATAAATAGGCCTTATATTTTAAGAATTTTAACAGTGTTAATTGGTATTCCGTTGCCATTACAGCAGGCACCATTGTTTTAATGTTAGCCTTTCAAAAATTTGCAAAAAAAATACCGGAATCTATCATAGCCATATTAATTTCTACCATAGTAGTACAACTATTTAAAATTCCTGTGGATACTATTGAGAGTAATTTTGGTGTAATTCCGAATAGTTTTAATATGCCTTCATTTCCAAAAGTAGATTTTAACACCATTCAGGCGCTTATTCAACCTGCTTTTGCCATTGCTCTATTAGGAAGCATCGAATCTTTACTTTCTGCGGTAGTTTCAGATTCAATGATAGGCGGAAAACACAGATCTAATATCGAATTAATAGCTCAAGGAGCGGCTAACGTTGCTTCTTCTCTTTTTGGTGGTATTCCCGCAACAGGAGCCATTGCCAGAACTGCTACCAATGTTAAAAATGGCGGAAGAACCCCTATTGCCAGTATTATTCACGCTTTTATTTTATTAGCCATCATGTTGCTTTTTGGACCTTATGCTAAATTAATTCCTCTTTCATGTTTAGCTGGTATTTTAATTATTGTAGCTTATCACATGAGTGAATGGCGACAATTTAAGTCCATTTTAAAAGGTAGTAGAATGGATATTATCATCATGCTTACCACCTTTTTATTAACTGTAATTTTTGATTTGGTTATTGCCATATAAATAGGCATTGTTCTTTCAAGTTTTATGTTTATGAAACGAATGAGTGAGTCGGTTCAAGTTCAAAACATCTTGACTGATACTGTCAATGGTGAACATTTGTTTGATGAAGAATTGGTTGATTTGCCCAAAGGAGCGTTACTTTATGAAATTAATGGCCCCCTTTTTTTTGGTGCAGCGCGACAATTTCAGGAAACCATAACAAATACAAATCAAGAACCTAAAATTATTATTATTAGAATGCGTTATGTGCCTATGATAGATGCCACAGGATATCAAAGTTTAAAAGAGATTATTACAACCTACAAACTAAAAGGTATTCATGTCATTCTTTCGGGTATCAGTGAAACTCTTAGATCTGATTTTGAAAAAAACGAGTTGTTTTTAATTCTTGATGAAGAATTTGTTGTGAAAGACATTTCAAAAGCCATAGAATTGGCTAAAAAATGCCTTTTAAAATTTTAGAAATAAAACCCAAACGTACCCGTTACACCAAATTTTCTTGCATCTGGATTATCGAGATAATTACCTCTGAAATTAAAATCTATTCTGAAAATTTTAAAAATATTCCCTACACCAAAACTGTACTCATAATAGGCCTTGTTATTGGGCGCTACTAAAGGAATACTATTGGGGTTTGTTGTTGTGTTTAAAGCTATATTTTTGTTTGAAATGTCTCCCCAAACACCTCTTATACCAACAATCTCTCGAAGGTTAAACTGCCTTAAAAAAGGAATTCTAGAAAAGAATCTTCCGTTAAAATTATGTTCAAGATTTATGGATGTATAAGTATCGGATACAAATTCATAAAAATCTAATTGCGAAAAGGTATTATATATGGAGAAATACGATTGATTTCCAGGAATAACACTTAGCAATCCTAAAGGGACTTCTCCAAAAGTTTTTCCAGCTTCAAGCGTTGTGGTTAGCCTTCCAAAACCTCCAACTTGTAAAGGCTGCCTGTAAGACATTTGCAGTTTGGTGTAATTAAAATCACTTGCAAACATACTTTTATCGCCACGACTTACTTGAGCAAAAATGCGTGCAAAGTCGTCATTAGCTTCACGTCTTTCTACGCCATAACCACTCATTTTTCTTTTTGGGAAATAAAAGATGGAAACATTGGTTTCGTATTGTTTTATTTGAGATGCTATGCCAGCGGGGGTATTGTAATCTAGACTAAAGGTAGGTGATGCGGATTGTAAAGTTCTGTAATTGCCACCTAATTTAAAAATAAAGTTTCGCCAAGGTTCAAATTCAATGGCTAAACTTGTTAAATTTATGGAAGTAAGTTTGTCATTTGTACCGGTACCAACAACCGATGAAGATGCTAAACTTCTCCCTAAAACGTCTGTTGAAGTTGTTAAACTTGCTCCAATTTGTTCTACATCTCGCCTATTTCCTCCAGAAATTATAAGTCTGTTTTTTTTGTCTAACAGCCACTTTCCAGATATCCCATATTTAAATTTATCATCATCAAATCCGTAGGCTAAAAATCCTTCTAAGCGCCAAAGATCATTGGGTCCGAAATAGGTTCTTCCTCCAGTTCTAAGTCTAAGACCTTCAACTTCATTAAAACCAAAAGTTGAAAAAATAGGGCCATAATCTAAAGGTAATTTATTAAACTCAATATAGCCTGAGGCTAAGATGCTTCCTAAATTATAGAGGCGTTTAAATTTTTTAACGGTTTTTAAGGTGTCTAACATTTTGTAAACGCCTTTTTCGTCTTTATTTAAATCTTCTAGTCGGTTTTCAGTCCAAAAAGCTTCATCTCTATCATATACATCTTTGTCGTAATTATAAACTTCTTCATCATAAAACTTCCTTTCTAGTGGTTTATCAAACTCATAACGATTGTAAAGTGTGGTTCTTTTACCATAAACGCCCCTGGATTTTTCTTTTTTATTTAGAGCAAAATCAGACATCATATAATCGCGTTTCACTAGAAATAATGAATCGTTTAAGACCTCAAACTCTTGCTCTATATAAATTTCCTTAACCCAGTTGATGTTGGCGCTTTTTGATGCTTGCAGGTTAATTTCTTTGATTGCATAGGTGGTATCGGCAACCCAAAAATTGCCTTTAAAGGTTAATTCGTTTTTTCTTCTTGGGTAATAAATAATGTTATAGCACCATTTATTGTCTATAAAAGCACTATCCGAAAGCACGTAATTGTAGGTATTAATACCTGTTCTAGAGAGTGGGCTTACAAAACTTTTATCAAAAAATTTCAAGTAGTTGTCATACACATTATAATCTGAATACAAATCGTCAACAAAATCTATGATGATTTGATTGTTACTAAACCCTGAGTTTTTATTTCCATTTAAAACGTCTTTCTCTTTGTTGATAATATTATCCCCATATACGGTTGAAACAGCTTCGTTAATAAACATGGGCAGATAGGTTTTTCCAGTAACCCTAGACGTATCAACTTGTTGAAAAACAAACTCCATGCCTTTAAAAAGTTTACTCTTTATAAGGGCGCTATCAATGGTATTGATGTCAAATTCTACCTTTTCATATTTATCATATTGATACTGATTGAATTGTTTTAAGCCATTCTTTCTTTTGTGAGCCCATATTTTCTTGAGTAAATCTATTGCAGGATTGTTTTTTTTGGATTGTTTTCCTGTAACAATATGCACTTGATCCAATTGTGATGCTTCCTCAATTAAGGTAAATTTTAAATCATAATTAACTTTTTTTCTTAAAGTTACTTCAAGGGTTTTAAAGCCCATAAAAGAGACCGTTAATGTTTGCCAAGTATTATCAGATTCTAAATAAAACTTACCATTCTCGTCTGTAATGGTGCCCAGGGTTGATCCTTTAAAAATAACGTTGGCAAAAGAGATGGGGTCATTATATTCGTCAAAGACATATCCACTTACTTTTGTTTGAGCAAATGAGGAAAAAAATCCAAGGAAAAAAAGGGCTAAAATTATTTTTATTTTCATAGTACAAAAAAAACTTCATCAACAATCATGCTAATGAAGTTTATATAACGTAAATTTTATCAATTTATTTGTATAACACCTTTTTTACAGCTTTAATGACATCGTCGCTATTTGGTAGCCATTCTGCCAATAAAACAGGTGAATAAGGCGCCGGAGTATCCGCCGTATTAATTTTAATAATAGGAGCATCTAAATAATCAAAAGCTTCAGACTGAACGATGTATGTAATCTCTGTCGAGACATTTCCAAATGGCCATGCTTCTTCTAATACTACAAGTCTATTAGTCTTTTTAACCGATTTTAAAATGGCTTCTTTGTCCATTGGTCTTACGGTACGCAAGTCTATAATTTCACAGGATATACCTTCTTTAGAAAGTTCATCGGCAGCAATGTAGGCTTCTTTAATTATTTTTCCAAAAGAAACAATGGTAACATCGGTTCCTTCTCTTTTAATATCGGCTACGCCAATAGGAATGGTATATTCGCCTTCAGGCACTTCGCCTTTGTCGCCATACATTTGCTCGCTTTACATAAAAATAACAGGATCATCATCACGAATGGCCGATTTTAATAATCCTTTCGCATCATATGGGTTTGATGGTACAATAACCTTTAAACCAGGCGTATTTGCAAACCAACTTTCAAAAGCTTGCGAGTGTGTTGCTCCTAATTGTCCTGCAGATGCTGTTGGCCCTCTAAATACAATGGGGCATTTAAACTGGCCTCCAGACATTTGTCTTATTTTAGCAGCGTTGTTAATAATTTGATCAATACCAACAAGAGAAAAGTTAAAAGTCATGTACTCTACAATAGGCCTGTTTCCTGTCATGGTTGAACCCACAGCAATACCAGCAAAACCTAGCTCTGCAATAGGAGTATCTATAACGCGTTTAGGACCAAATTCATCCAACATCCCTTTCGAAGCTTTATAGGCACCATTATATTCTGCAACTTCTTCACCCATTAAATATACGCTTTCATCGCGACGCATTTCTTCGCTCATGGCCTCGCAAATAGCTTCTCTAAATTGAATTGTCTTCATTAAATTATTTTTAATTCGAGTTGCAAAAATAACAATAAATGAAATACTATTCCTAAAAGAGCTATTTAAAATTTATTATGCACGCATAGTAAATATTCAAAAATAAATAATTAACTTCGTGGTTCTTAAACTATGGTTTTGGTTTTTAATTTATTAACCAAGATTCATTATTAAACAAATAAAAACATATAAATTACTCAAAATGAAAATATTAGTATGTATCAGTCATGTTCCGGACACTACATCAAAAATTAATTTTACAGATGACAACACCAAATTTGACACCAATGGTGTTCAATTTGTAATTAATCCAAATGATGAATTTGGTTTAACACGCGCCATGTGGTTTAAAGAAAAACAAGGTGCTGAAGTAACGGTTATTAATGTGGGTGGTGCAGAAACCGAACCAACATTACGTAAAGCCTTGGCTATTGGCGCAGATGCTGCTATAAGAATAAATACCCCTGCAACAGATGGTTTTTCAGTAGCAAAACAATTAGCAAAAGTAGTTAAAGATGGTGGTTACGATTTAATTATAGCTGGCCGTGAATCTATAGATTACAATGGAGGCATGGTTCCAGGTATGATTGCTGGATTAACCAATTCTAATTTTGTAAATAATTGTATAGGCCTAGAAGTGGATGGTAACTCAGCGAAAGTTATGAGAGAAATTGATGGCGGAAAAGAAACGGTTTCCACATCACTCCCATTAATTATAGGTGGGCAAAAAGGGATAGTCGAAGAAAGTGATTTAAGAATTCCTAATATGCGCGGCATTATGATGGCTCGTCAAAAACCTTTAACTGTTTTAGAACCCATAGATGTAGCCCCTGAAACAGCCTCGGTAAAGTTTGAAAAACCAGCACAAAAAGGAGCCGTAAAATTGGTTTCTCCTGATAATTTAGATGAACTCATTAGCCTTTTACATAATGAGGCAAAAGTTATTTAAAAACCCACAATTCAAAATTTAAAAAATATATGTCAGTTTTAGTATATACAGAATCAGACCAAGGACGTCTTAAAAAAACAGCTTTTGAAGTGGCATCTTATGCCAAAGCAGTTGCTGATCAATTAGGAACTACAGTAACCGCCATTACTATCAATGCCAACGATACTTCTGAATTAGGAACCTATGGTGTTAGCAAAGTTTTAAAAGTTTCTAATACAGCATTAGAACCTTTTAATGCCAAAATATATGCTAGTGTTATTCAACAAGCAGCAAAAAAAGAAGGCGCTAAGGTTGTAGTTGTTAGTTCAAGCGTAAACAGTAAATATTTAGCACCTCTTTTATCTATTGATTTAAATGCTGGTTTTGCCACCAATGTTTTAGAGGCACCAATAAGTACATCACCTTTTGTTGTAAAACGTACTGCTTTTACAAATAAAGCCTATGAAATGTTTCAAATAAATACAGATGTAAAACTGTTGGGCATTTCTAAAAACAGTTTTGGTTTAAAAGAAAACAAAACTAGTTTAACGTCTGAAGATTTTTCGCCTTCTATTCCAGACTCAGGCATTCATGTGGAATCAGTTGATAAAGCTTCAAATAAAGTAACCATAGCAGATGCGGAAACAGTAGTTTCAGCTGGCCGTGGATTAAAAGGTCCTGAAAATTGGGGAATGGTTGAAGAATTAGCCGATGTTTTAGGAGCTGCAACAGCCTGTTCAAAACCAGTTTCAGATTTAGGCTGGAGACCTCATTCTGAACATGTGGGACAAACAGGAAAACCAGTAGCTTCAAATTTATACATTGCTATAGGAATTTCTGGTGCCATTCAACACTTAGCAGGTATAAATGCTTCAAAAGTAAAAGTTGTTATAAATACAGATGCAGAAGCACCTTTTTTCAAGGCTGCAGATTATGGCGTTGTTGGCGATGCTTTTATAGTTGTACCTCAACTTATAGAAAAATTAAAAGCATTTAAAGCTCAACAATAAATATTTTTTTCTACATTGTCATTACAAAAAAGCTGTTTAATTTGGCATTTTAATCTTTATCTTCAAAAGGTAGTTGCGAAATTCCAAATTTAAACGGTTCTTTGTGTTTTATAAATTTATGAGTTTAGTAAGACTTAACATAAAAGGAATATCCTACAGCCAAACACAAAATGGTGCCTACGCCCTAATTTTAAATGAAGTTGATGGAGACCGAAAACTGCCTATTGTCATTGGAGCTTTTGAAGCACAATCTATTGCCATTGCTCTCGAAAAAGAAATTCGTCCTCCAAGACCATTAACACACGATTTATTCAAAAATTTTGCTGATAGATTTGATATTGTGGTTAAACAAGTCATTATTCATAAGTTGGTTGATGGCGTTTTTTACTCCAGTTTAATTTGCGAGCGCGATAAGATAGAAGAGATTATTGATGCCAGAACCAGCGATGCCATTGCATTAGCATTGCGTTTTCAAGCACCTATATTTACCTATAAAAACATTTTGGATAAAGCTGGTATCTACTTAAAAGTTAATCCAAAGAAAGAAGATGAAGATGAACAAGACAGCATTTTAGTGGACGATTTATTAGCAGATGAACTTGAATTAAATGCCCCAAAAGAAAACTACAAATCAAAAACATTAGAAGAGCTTCATAAAATGTTAGACGAAGCCGTGGCGAATGAAGATTATGAAAAAGCCGCCCATATAAGAGACGAGATTTCTAAACGATAATCATTAAATCATATTAATTAAGCATTTAAAAAATTGAAGCCTTTAATCTGATTTTAAACAATACTGAAAATTGAGCGTATGAAACGTATTTTACTGGCTTTAATAGCTGTTTTTTTTGGATTCAATTCAACCATATTAGCTCAAAACATCCATCAAAGTTCTAGCGAAGATACTTTAAACCATAGCTCTAAAATTATTTCTAACTCCATTGATACCTTAACAACTCAAACAACTGCTTTAGCTCAAAGTCCCATTGAAGCAGCCAAAGTAACCATTGATTCTATAATTCCTGTTAGTGGATTTTCAATAGACAGTTTATTCCGTGGCGTTCTAGGAATGTTTGTCTTGCTTTTAATTTCTTTCATTCTAAGTAAAAACAGAAAAGCCATCAACTGGAAAACAGTAAGTTTTGGCTTATTGGCACAGCTATTATTGGCCATTGGTGTTCTTAAAGTGCCTTTTATTCAATCTGGTTTTGAATTTGTAGGAAAGATTTTTGTAAAAATATTAGAGTTTACGCAAGCCGGAAGTGTCTTTTTGTTAGGAGATATGATGAATGTTGAAAGTTATGGATTCATTTTTTTGTTTCAAGTATTGCCAACTATTATTTTCTTTTCAGCACTAACATCTGTCTTGTTTTATCTTGGAGTCATTCAAATTGTGGTAAAAGGATTGGCATGGGTTTTAACCAAACTTCTTGGAATTTCAGGAGCTGAAAGTTTAAGCGTTGCTGGTAATATATTTTTAGGGCAAACTGAAGCGCCATTAATGATTAAGGCCTATCTGGAACGAATGACTAAATCAGAAATTTTACTGGTCATGGTTGGGGGCATGGCAACGGTTGCCGGAGGCGTATTAGCTGCCTATATAGGGTTTTTAGGCGGTGATGATCCGGTTATGAAAATATTTTACGCCAAACATTTATTAACTGCCTCAGTTATGGCAGCTCCAGGCGCTATTGTAATTTCTAAAATGTTATATCCGCAAGAAGAAACCATAGATTCATCTTTAGAAGTATCTCAAGAAAATATTGGTTCAAACTTTTTAGATGCCATTGCCAACGGAACCACTGAAGGGTTAAAACTAGCTGCCAATGTAGGCGCCATGTTATTGGTTTTTGTTGCCTTTATAGCGATGATAAATTATGGTTTTGGAAAAATAGGAACCATAGGAGGTCTTAATTTATGGATTTCAAATAATACTCCTTACTCGGCATTTTCATTAGAATTTGTTTTAGGCTACCTGTTTTCGCCATTAATGTGGCTTATAGGTGTAGCTAAAGAAGATATGGCACTTATGGGACAATTGTTGGGTATAAAACTGGCAGCAAGTGAATTTGTGGGTTACATTCAATTGGCTGATCTTAAAAATATGGCTAACTCCATACACTTCAAATTTGAAAAGTCAATAATTATGGCGACCTACATGCTTTGTGGATTTGCAAATTTTGCATCGATAGGCATCCAAATTGGAGGCATTGGTTCTTTAGCACCTGGACAACGCAAAACACTTTCGGCTTTTGGTATAAAGGCGCTTATAGGAGGAACGATTGCTTCGTTATTATCGGCTACCATTGCTGGAATGATTATTGGTTAATGGTTAATAACTTTTAATATCATTTAAGAGTACAAACTTTTCAGTTCAAGCCTTTTTTCTATTTTTATTTTTTTAAACCTTAATGATATTTCCACGCATGTGGAAAACACGTATGAAACAATATCACAAACTTGTAAGACATGTTTTAACTAACGGACATGAGAAAGGAGACCGCACAGGTACAGGGACCAAAAGCGTTTTTGGGTATCAAATGCGTTTTGATTTAAGCGAAGGATTTCCCATGGTAACCACAAAAAAACTTCATTTAAAATCCATTATTTATGAGCTTCTTTGGTTTTTAAAAGGAGACACCAACATTAATTATTTAACTGAAAATGGCGTTAGAATATGGAATGAATGGGCCGATGAAAACGGAGATTTAGGGCCTGTTTACGGTCAGCAATGGCGTAACTGGAACCTTGATGAGATTGATCAAATAACCGAAATTGTTGATACCTTAAAAAAAAATCCAAACAGCAGACGCATGTTGGTCTCTGCCTGGAATCCGTCCGTTTTACCAGATACTTCAAAATCATTTGGAGAAAACGTAGCCAATGGTAAAGCCGCTTTACCGCCATGTCATGCATTTTTTCAATTTTATGTTGCTGAAGGAAAATTATCATGTCAGCTTTATCAACGTAGTGCAGATATTTTTTTAGGAGTCCCTTTTAATATTGCTTCTTACGCTTTATTTACTATGATGATGGCTCAAGTTTGTGGGTTTGAAGCTGGTGAATTTATCCATACTTTTGGCGATGCCCATATTTACAATAATCATGTAGAACAATTGGAACTTCAGCTTTCAAGAACGCCAAGACCTTTACCTAAAATGATTTTAAATCCGGAAATTAAAAACATTTTTGATTTTACTTTTGAAGATTTTACTTTAGTAGATTACAGCCCATATCCGCATATAAAAGGAATTGTTGCCATATAAATTAAAAAGGCTTTCATAAATTTAATGAAAGCCTTTTAGTTAATTTTCGTTTTTAATTTAAAGGTTTATCACCCCATTTTCAGCCGAAGCAAAATCATTCCATAAATACGCATCTGCTTCAGAATCATTTACATACACACCATCAACGATGTATTTAAACTCATAAGAATTTCCTGTCACCAAGTCAACAGTTCCTTTAAAAGTTCCGTTTTTTAATTTTTTAAGTCCTTCAACTTCAGTATCCCAATCATTAAAGGTACCAACAACTTTTACTTCGCTTGCATCTTCTGCAGGAACTATAAAAGTTACTTTACATACTGGTTTGCTTTTTAAATATTGTTTTGTAATAGCCATAATTCAATTTTATTAATTAACGAGGCAAATTTATGAAACAATTCCAAACATGATAAATTTTAAAGGGTTTAAGATGAAAGAATTATCAATTTGATAATATTAAGAACTGAAAACTTAAAGAACTTAATAAAATTAACAATAAATTATTGTTTTATCATTGTATTTTTTTGGTTTTATTGCTGATTTTCAATGAATTCTATACGAAATCGATTGCGTTTTCCACTGAATAGTTGTTATTAATTTATACTTAGTATATTAACGTGAATAATGTTTAAGCAGCCCATAAAGTTAGTTGGTTAGATTCCATCGGCGTTATATTTAAAGAAGGCTTCTTAGGAAAGAAACAATAGGCCACCAAAGCAGCAATTATGTTTACCA
>Ga0100391_1002617_pt1 | contig 18931 bp, 16 predicted proteins | sample CryGeymeta201515_FD_81541 | JGI IMG/M metagenome (GOLD analysis project Ga0100391, IMG submission 81541) | Groundwater microbial communities from Crystal Geyser aquifers in Utah, USA - Crystal Geyser metaG 2015-15 | ecosystem: Environmental > Aquatic > Deep subsurface > Groundwater | place: USA...
GAGAAGTTAAGCCCAATAGCGCAGATGGTACTAGAGTGATATCTGGGAGAGTATGTCGTTGCCAATTTTAATTAACCCCTATTCCAAAAGAATAGGGGTTTTTTATTACCTTCGTGGTTCTTATTTTGAAGTTGAATTAAATAACTCATCTCGACATTTTTTATATCTATAAATATCATATTAAAATTAATGGTATGTTCTCCATTAAATAGTGGTTATGTTTCTTTTTCTCTTAACACATGGCATTTATTTTCGGAAAGTACAGATTTCTAATTTTTGTCAGAATCATTCATATACTTAACACATTTTGATTTTCTGTTTTTTCACTCTTTCTTTTTCTCTACGTTAAAATTTTAAACCGTAGCTATACTTCGGCTAAGCTCAGTGAAAGCTCCTATGCTTGAAAATTTAGCCTTGATAAAGAAAAAAAATAAATTCGTCAAAATTCGCAGAAACCTAAGTGTGTTGAGTATATTAATATGTAAATTTGTGATGCAAAATTAATCAAATATGTTTGTAGTAATTTCACCAGCAAAAAAATTGGATACATCAGGGGTAAAACATCAAAAATTCACTATTCCTTCATTTATCAATCAATCAGAAAGATTAATTCATCAACTCAGAAAGATTTCTCCTAAAGATTTAAAGCAATTGATGAAAATTAGTGATGACTTGGCTGAACTAAATAATCAGAGGTATTTGTTGTGGAATACAAAACATGATTTAGAGAAATGTAAACAGGCTATATTCGCATTTAATGGAGAAGTTTATTCAGGTTTGAATGCAAGTTCTTTTTTAGAAAATGAATTAGAATATGCTCAGCAGCATTTGAGGATTTTATCTGGGCTATATGGTATTTTAAGACCTTTAGATTTAATACATCCTTATAGATTGGAAATGGGGACAAAATTGAGAATAGAGGGTTATACTAATTTATATGAATTTTGGAGCGATATGCTTGTAGATGAAATTAATAAATCAATAAAATCAACTAAAGATAAAGTCTTGATAAATTTGGCTTCAGTAGAATATTTTAAGGCAATAAATAAAAAAAAATTAATTGTGCCTATAATCACACCTGTTTTTAAAGATTATAATAATGGAAGCTATAAAACAATAATGATGTATGCAAAAAAAGCAAGAGGATCAATGGCTTCTTTTATTTTGAAAAATAAAATTAGAAGACCCGAAGAATTAACCGCTTTTGATTTAGATGGTTATCTTTTTAATAAAGATGTTTCTAACGAAAATGAATTTGTTTTTTATAGAGGGTAGCTATATTGTTAAATGATTAAAAAAAGTGCTAAAAAATGAACAATATAATTACACTAGGATATTCGCCTTGTCCGAATGATACATTTATTTTTGATGCTTTGGTGCATAAAAAAATTGATACTGAAGGGTTAGATTTTAAAGTAGTTTTGGCAGATGTTGAGGAACTGAATCAAAAAGCATTTAACAAAGAGTTGGGTGTAACCAAACTTAGTTATCATGCTTATGGATATTTAACGAATGATTACGTATTGCTTACTTCAGGAAGTGCTTTGGGTAAAGGTTGTGGACCGCTTTTAGTTCAAAATTCCAATATTCAAAGTTTAAAGTTAGAAAAAGCAAGAATAGCGATACCTGGAAAATATACTACTGCTAACTTTTTATTGAGTATTGCTTATCCGAAAGTTGAAAATAAGGTAGAAATGTTGTTTTCTGAGATAGAAAATGCTGTATTAACGAATAAAGTGGATGCTGGTTTAATCATACATGAAAATAGATTTACGTATCAAGAAAAAGGATTAAAAAAAATAATTGATTTAGGAGAATATTGGGAGCAAATAACAAGTGCGTTAATTCCACTTGGTGGAATAGCTATAAAACGAACATTTCCAATTGAAATTCAACAAAAAATAAATAGATTAATAAAAAAAAGTATTGAATATGCGTTTGCAAATCCTGCATCTCCATTGAGTTATATGCAACAAAATGCACAAGAAATGGATAAGGAAGTAATGATGCAACATGTAGGACTTTATGTGAATGAATATTCATTAGATTTGGGAAAAGAGGGTAGAGCAGCTGTAACAAAAATGTTTAATTTAGCACAGGAAAAAGGAGTTATTCCAAAAATATTAAATTCGTTGTTTGTTAATGGTTAAAGGTCATTTACATTTAACATTTAAAATTAGTATATGATAGTAGTAACAGGTGCAGCAGGATTTATAGCCAGTTGTTTGGTCAGCCAACTTAATCAAGAGGGTTATAAAGACATTGTGTTGGTAGATGATTTCTCTTCCGATAGTTATCGAAATGGAGAAAAAAACAAAAATTTTGAAGGAAAAACCTACACTGATAAAATAGAACGTAATGTTTTTTCCGAATGGTTAGATAAAAATCATCAGTTGGTTGAATTTGTTTTTCATATAGGAGCAAGAACAGATACTACCGAGTTTGATAAAGCAATTTTTGATGCGTTAAATTTGAATTATTCGAAAAATATATGGAATAAATGTGTTGAATATGGGTTGCCATTGGTTTATGCATCTTCTGCAGCAACTTATGGATTGGGAGAATTTGGCTATGAAGACAATCACGAAGTTGTAAATAAATTAAAACCACTAAATCCTTATGGTGACTCAAAAAATGATTTTGATAAATGGGCGTTAGCACAAGAAAAACAGCCTTATTTTTGGGCAGGATTGAAATTTTTTAATGTATATGGTCCAAATGAATACCACAAAGGGCGAATGGCATCCGTAATTTTTCATGCGTTTAATCAAATTCAACAAACAGGAGCTATGAAGTTGTTTGCATCACATCATCCAGATTATAAGGATGGAGAGCAATTGCGTGATTTTGTGTATGTAAAAGATGTTGTGAATGTTTGCTTGTTTTTACTGGAACACCGTAAGAATTCAGGGTTGTACAACTTAGGTTCTGGAAAAGCCCGTACTTTTTTAGATTTAGTAAAAAACACGTTTTACGCACTAGAAAAAACACCTCAAATTAGTTTTATTCCAACACCAGAAGACATTAGAGATAAGTATCAATATTTTACGGAAGCCAATATGAATAAACTAAAAAGCATTGGTTATTCGCATAAGTTTACTTCCTTGGAAGAGGGCGTGAAAGACTATGTTCAAAATTATTTAAAAGAAGGAAAGTATTATTGATGTACTGCAATTCTTAGGTACATTAGGTTGATAAAAAAGTGTGCCTGAAAATTATTTCAGACACACATTTACTAAAAACAAAAATCTAAAAATTAGCTTTCAATCCAACTATAAACATTCTTGGCATTCCTGGTCTTAATCCTGAAGGTCTTCTTGCAACCATATATTCATTGTCTAAAATATTTGTTACACTGGCAAACAAAGCAGTTTCTTTATAAAATTTATACGTTATGTTGGCATCTATAACAAAGTATGCATCAGTTTTTAGGTTGCTCGGAATACTTCCTGTTCCTGCTTCTGTTCTCATGGCATCCATATAATTTCCTCTAATACTTACACTAAATTTTGAATGTTCTAAGGCCAACATAACATTTAATTGGTTGTTAGCTAAGTAAGGAAGGTGGTCGCCTTTACTAACTGTTCCCCAAGGTTCGAAACTACTTAAAAAATCGTTTTGGAAAGTGGCATCCATATATGTGTAAGAAACAGTTAAAGGCAATCTGAATTTACTATATTTACGGGTAAGAAAATCGTAAGATATAAACAATTCAATACCTTGAGATTGGGCTTGTCCACCATTAAACAAATCATTTGTTCCGCCACCACCAGCAGCTTCTAAATCAGAACCAAGTAAGTTTTCATAATCGTTGAAAAATCCAACTACTTTTAAGGTTAATGAATTTTTATAATAAGTAACACCTGCTTCATAATTCACACTTTCTTCTGGATTTACATCAGGTTCATCTCCTGGAGGAGCAAAACCTTTATGCACTCCCGCAAAAGCGTTTAATGATTTATTTAATTGATAATCAATACTTATTCCAGGGATAAAAACATCGACTTGATTTTCTCTTTCTTTTAAGTTAGAACCAGTTCTGGTTACGTCATTTTTGCCAAAATCTTTTCTTTCTAACAAAATGCTTTCAAATCTAATTCCTGGTGTGAGGGTTAATTTTTTATAGTTTAATTTATATTGAATATAGGTTGCTAAAGCTGAAGCAGATTCAATTTTGTTGTCTTGAGTTCCTGGAATTCCTGCCTTAGTCATGAGCATAGCACCATCTTTCATTTGGTATTTATCTTCCCACTGAAAGCGATCCATTTCGTCAATATGATATCTTATACCAACATCTATATTATGAGATAAAATTTTTGTTTTAAAATTAAAGTTTAATGCAGTTTGCACTCCCATAGCTTCATAGTTCCTGTTATTTGCTCTAACTGTAAGTGCGTCTTCGTTTATACTTGAGTTTCCAACCAACACATTATAAAGCTCGCTATAATCTTCTGGATTATCAAGTATATTACCCATGTTAACTTTTTTTCCAGAAGTATCTGTTAGGTTATTTAGTTTGTACCAATTTCTACTAAACTCTGTTCTGTAAGCTGTTGTTGTAATATTTATATGATTAGAGAATTTTGCAAAATGTGTTGCAGAAAAAACTCTTTGTTGAGTTTTCATTTCATCTACCTGAGAACCAGCATATCTTCTGATGTGATTTTTTTTGAAATCTGCTTCTGTTATACCTAAATAAGTTTCATCAGATATTTCATTGGCTTGAGCAATTTTAAAACTAATAGATTGGTATATTTTTGCCTCTTTATTTGTGTTAAACTTTAGCTTAGCAACATAATCTTTTTTGTCAAATCCAGTATTCCCATCAACATCTAATTTTTTAAATCCATCACTTCCATATTGAAAAGTTTCTACCATGTAGGCAAAGTTTTTGTAGGAATCACCCATGGTTGCATGCATTTGTTTGTAGTCATAACTTCCTGCAAGCATATCTAATTTACCACTAAACTCATCTGGTATTTGTGTTGAAATAAGATTAATAGCACCACCAGTAGTGTAAGGTCCATATTTAATTTGACTGCTTCCTTTCATAATTTCAATGGCTTGAATTCTTCCTGCTGTAGGAAAATAATAAGCAGCAGGTGCTGCATAAGGAGCTGGAGCAATTAAAATTCCATCTTCCATAACAGTAATTTTACTACTTCTTTCAGTTCCTGTTCCTCTTAGTCCAATATTAGTCCGTAAACCAAAACCATCTTCTTCTGTAAGGTTAACACCAGGTACAGCTCTTAACGAACGATTAATATCCGTATAACTAAATTTCTTTAATTCTTTAGGTGAAATATAATAGGCAGACCCAGGCATTTTTTTTACTCCAGTATTTCCTCCAGTGATACTTGCAGCTAAGGTAAACTCAGACAAATCGGTTGCCGATTCTGTTAAAACGAGACTTAGTTCATGTATTTCATTGTCTTTTACAATTATTTTTTTTGTCATTTTTTTGTATCCAACAGATGATGTTATTAATGTATATTCTCCTGAAGGAACATTTATAATTTTAAAATTTCCTGATGCATTTGAAGATGTTCCTAATTTTGTATTTTCAAGATATACAGAAACACTTGATAATACGGTACTATCGTTTTGAAAGATTGTTCCTTGTATTATTCCTTGAGAATTTGATATCGTTGAAATTATAATAAAAGCTGATAGTAAATATAAATGTTTCATCTCTTTGTTTTTATGATTAATTTAAGGTCGGTTATCTTTATTTAGACTAAATCTAAATAACGATACAAATTAAAGAACAAACAAAGGGTTGTACAATACCATAAAAAAGGTATTTTATAAAATAGGCATAAAAAAAACCGACAAGTAAATTTACTTATCGGTTTTTTTTGGACTTAATTTATTATTGTTTTGGAGCAGCTTTGTCAATAGGTTGTGCTTCTAATTGAGCCTTTCTTGGTTTTTGTTGTTTTTGATTTTGTTCTCTTTTGGCTCTTAAAATTGCTTTTTGTTCTTCAGTTAACACCATTTTAATTTCTTCGTGTTCAGCCTTATTTATTTCTTTGAGTTTGTCTTTGTGTGCAGTTTTTTCAGCATCATTTTTTTCGTGAATGGCTTTAATTTTTGCGACTTGTTCGTCAGTTAAATTGAGTTCGGCTTTCATTTTTTCCATGCGTTCAGCTTTGTTTTTATGGAATTCTTTTTTTGCTGGTTCTGGCTGGGTTGCATCTTGAGCGTTTGCGGCTATTATTCCAGTAAATGTGAATATTGTTGCTAATGCGATTAATTTTAAATTTTTCATAGTAGTTAGTTTTTAGATTAATATATATTGAGTTTAACTAAAATTATGCCATATTTTTTTATTCTTCACAAGAATAGATATTTTCTTCTGTTGTAAAAATAATTTCTTTATCAGTTGCAGGGATTTCAATTAATTGAGCAGGATATACAATTACTGAAGTAGTCATACAATTTTTAGCAGGAATCATTTCTTCAATTAAAACAACAACATCTTTTTCATTTTCAGTAATTGATTTCACATGAATGGAATATCCTCCATTTGTTTTTTCGCCCATAGTAACTAAAATTACCATAGAAGTTTCAAAATTAATAGCAGGAATAGGAGGTTTTTTCATAAAGTTTGAAAATAACTCAGTCCAAGCTTCATCATAAGCTTCAGTTGAAGTTATTATAAGATTCTTTTTTTTCATATATCCGCTATTGTCGTTTTTAGTCAGTTCAGAAAATTGAACAATTTTAGGAAAAGTTACTTCTACAGTTTTTTTTGTGGTTTTACAAGAAAGTAGAGTTAAAATAAGGGATAGAAATAATATATTTTTCATAAAGTATAAATTTTGTAAAGTCCCGAAAAATATTTTTTTTCAAAAAACAAATTTTTCGAGGATACTCGTAAAAATAAAGAATTGTATATTCTTGTTTTTATGGTATTTGTAAAGTTGAAAGGCAATAAGCAATGGTTATTATTTCATTTTTAAATTGTTACATTGCTACATTATTTATTTTAAACAGTTTAAGTATTTTTTTATTGTTTCATTTATTCCATAATATAGTGCATCACAAATAAGGGCATGACCTATTGAAACTTCTTTTGTAAAAGGGATTTGCGTAACAAAATAATTCAAATTATCTAAGTTTAAATCATGTCCAGCATTAATTTCTAAACCTAAACGATGTGCCAAATTAGCTGCTTTCACATAAGGAGCAATAGCTAAATCTTTATTTTTTGCAAATTCTTCGGCATAAGGCCCCGTATAAAGTTCAATTCTATCTGTTCCAGTTTCTTTTGCGTGCTCTATATTTTTTATGTTTGTATCCACAAAAATAGAAGTACGGATGTTGTTTTTTTTAAATTCAGCTATCACTTCTTTTAAAAAATCTTTTTGTTTCAGCGTGTCCCAACCAGCGTTAGAAGTTAGAACATTAGGTGGATCGGGAACTAAAGTTACTTGTGTTGGTTTAACTTTTAACACTAAATTAATAAAAGTTGAATTCGGAAAGCCTTCAATGTTGAACTCAGTAGTTACAATAGGGGCGAGGTTATAGACATCTTCATATCGGATATGTCTTTCATCGGGGCGAGGATGAACAGTAATTCCTTCAGCACCAAATTTTTCACAATCTTTTGCAAATTGAATCAAATCAGGAAGATTATTACCTCTTGCATTTCTAATTGTTGCTACTTTGTTAATATTTACACTTAATTTTGTCATTTCAATAGTATAGTAATTTCATAAAAAATGTACTTTTATCTTTTGTAATAAAGATTAGCAAAAGTAAAACAATTTTCAATATGATAGCATCTCAATTAATAACTTACGACATACCTCCTTTGAAGCTTTCAGATAAAGGAAGTAGAGCATTGGATTGGATGGAAGAATTCAAGGTTTCTGATATTCCTGTGGTTGATAAAGGTGTTTATTTGGGGCTGATAGAAGAAGCTCAATTGTTGGATAGAAGCAACCCTGACGATGCAATAAGCACATATAATTTACAATACAAAAAGCCTTTTGTTCATGAAAATCAACACGTTTTTGAAATTATTTCTGCAATAGTTAATAATGAGGTAGATTTACTTCCTGTACTAGATAGCACTGGGCGATTTTTAGGAATAATTACTATTAACAGTATTCTAAAATTTTTTTCAGAAACAGTTTCTATTGCTAATCAAGGAAGTATAATAACAATTGAACTTAACATCAATGATTATTCACTTTCTGAAATAGCCAAAATTGTTGAATCGGACAATGCTAAAATATTAGCTTCATTCATTACTTCTCACCCTGATTCTACTAAATTGGAGGTTACACTTAAAATTAATAAAAACGAGATTACTCGTATTTTAAGCACATTTGAGCGGTTTAATTATCAAATTACAGCATCCTACAACGAAACGGATTACCAAGTTGATTTACAAAATAAGTATGATGAATTTATGCGTTTTCTAAATCCATAATTGTCCTAATGCATTATTTCCATTTATTTTCTATTAAAAGTTATTATTTTTTTTTGCTGGTATTTTTTATGTTTACTAAAAATATCAGTGTCGCTCAAGATTCCTTAAGTTCCTTTCATATTATTTCCGAAATAAAAATTATAGGAAATAAAACCACCAAAGCTCATATTATTTCTAGAGAACTTCCTTTTGCTATTCAAGATACAATTTCAATCAATGAGCTTAACAAAACTTTAGAGAGAGCTCAAAGTAACCTAATGAATACCCTGCTTTTTAATTTTGTAAATTTAGAAGTGGTGTATTTTACCGACACCTACATTTCTGTTTATATTACTGTTGAAGAAAGATGGTATTGGTGGCCAATTCCAATTTTTGAAGTTGAAGAAACAAACTTTAATACTTGGTGGAAAACGAAAGATTTTGACAGAGCAAATTATGGAATGTTTTTGGCAAAGGAAAATTTCAGGGGACGCAAAGAGCGTTTAGTCTTTAAACTTCAAGGTGGTTATACAGAAAAAGCAGAATTTAGATATCATGTGCCTTTTGCAAATAAAAATCAAACTCAAGGATTTATGATTGGGTTTAGCTATAGCAGAAACCACGAAGTTGTCTATAATACAACTGATAATAAAAGAGATTTCATAAAAATAAATGAACAATTCATTAAAAAAGAATTTATATCGAAATTTAATTATGAATATCGACCAAAACTTTATAATACGCATTTGTTAGGAATTCAGCATCATTATTTAGAAGTGAATGATACTATTTTAATTTTAAATAAAGATTATTTATTTACGCAAGACAATGAATTAAATTACTTTAGTTTATTATATAATTTCAAGCGTGATAAACGAAACTTTAAGAGTTATCCAACTAAAGGGTACTTTATTGAATTTAGTGCCGTAAAAAATGGATTAGGAATAACCAAAAAAGAAAATAGTTCCATGTTTCTTTTAGGCAGTTATCGGAAATATTGGGAATTAAGTAATCGTTTTTATTTTGCAACTTCTTTAAAAGGAAAATACTCTATTGAACGACCTCCATTTGCTTTGTTAAGTGGTTTGGGATACAACAATAATTTTGTGAGAGGCTATGAGTTTTATGTGATAAATGGAGAAAATTATGCTTTTTTCAAATCGCAACTTCGCTATGCTCTTGTTAAGGACAAAGTGTATCATGCAAAAATATTATCGGCAGAAAAATTTAGAAAAATTCCGATAGCTGTTTATCCAGGACTTTTTTTTGATGCTGGATATGTAGATGATAAAAAACTCAAAAACACCAATATTTTAAATAATGAAATGCTTTTTGGTGCAGGAGCATCATTAGATTTATCAACGTATTATGATATTGTTTTTAGAGTTGAATATAGTATAAACAGAATGCAAGAGCATGGTTTGTTCTTGCATTTTATAGCTCCTCTTTAGAGTCTGTCTGTAAAGCCCAACTTCTTCGTTATTCTTGTTTTAAAAACCAATCATTTACAAAAGTAAACTCCTGATTTTCAAAACTTCGAAAGCCTTGAATTTGAACTTTACAGTTCAGCCTCTTGACTTTATAGACAGACATTTAATACCAATGATGCTACTATTTTATTCCTTTTAATAGGTTTTGGTAAAAATCACCAATAAGAGGAAGTGCTTTTTTTTCAGCATTCACAGCAGCAATTAATCCTAAAATCCAAAATACAAATAAACCAATATAGCTGATTTGAATTAAAACAACAATCATCCAACCTAAAATAGGAATGAAAGCAAATATTAAGCTAACTATCATCAAACTAAATCCTGTAATAAAAATCCCTAGAGCTTGTCTGATATGGAAAGCTCCTAATTCGGATTTATTTTTATTGTCGTTGTGCATTACAATTGCTATTATAAAACCAATAATTGTTATGTAACTGATTATTGCAACTGTTTTTCCTGGGTCGTTTTGAGTTGTGGTTTCCATTTTTTTAAATTATTTTCCAAAGCTAGATTTATTTTTTTTAATAATAAAGTTAATTGCTTTTATTTTAACAGATTAAATTTCTATTACTTCAGAAGTGCGGAGATACATTACATAACTTTTTATAGAAAATGTTGGATACATTTCTGCGAGAATTTTTTTGTAATTTTCAAGTTGTTCAATATGCTTGTTCGATGGTTCACCAGTTTTATAATCAATTATGTAGATATTATTATCTTTAAATGTAACTCTATCAGGTTGATAACTGCTGCCTGAAGAAAGCAAAATGTTTTTTTCATTTTTCACCAGATCAAAGTCAGAAAATAGATGACCTACTAATGGATGTTGAAATTGTTTTTCCAATTGATTTTTAAGCGTAAGAGCTTCATATTTTGTTATAACACCTTTATTAATGTTTCTTGTTAAAATTGCTTGTAGTTCATTTTTGTGTTTCAATTCTGACAAAATGTTGTGAATGAGCGAACCATGTTCGCCAATTTTTTCAGGAGATTCAACATCCCAAAATTTGGGAGCTTGATAGCTTATTTTAATTTTTTCTCTCCAACTGTTGTGTGTTATTATTGAAAATGTTTCTGTTTTAAGGGCATCTTTTTTAGTTTTTTCTGTCTCAGTTTTTCGGTTAAATGATCCATATTCAAAATTTGTATCACTATTTTTTGTTAAAAACGATTGTTGGCAAAAGTCATATAAATAATCATTGATTGCACCAATGTTATTTTTTGAAATATTTCCTTTGGCATCTTTTTTAATGCTCGATAAAACATACAATCGTTCTTCGGGTCGAGTTAATGCTACATATAAAATGTTAATTAAATCTAAGGTAAGTTTGCTAATTTCTTCTTCATAAATAGATGCCAACTTTGTTTTTTTTAACGCTATATTTATCGGTAGAAGTGCTACATCTAAATTTTGTATTCCTGTTTCTGTTGTCCAAAAGAAATCTTGTTGAGCATTATTTTTAACAGGTGAATTGGCAAATGGATAAATAACGACAGGAAATTCCAATCCTTTAGATTTATGTATGGTCATTACTCTAACAGCTTCAATTCCTTCGGGAATGATTATAGAAAATTTATCGTTTTTCTCATTCCACCATTCGATGAAATTGGCAATAGAATTTCCTTTTTTTGTAGAAAATTCATATACTTTCTCTAAAAAGAATTGCAGGTAAATATTAATAGAATCATCGAGATTAAATTGATTTATTAGGTATTCTGTTAGTTCGTAAAGAGAAAGTTTGCTAATGCTACTTTCATTTAAGTTTAGGTTGTTTTCATTAAGAAAAAGCCGAAGTGTGTTGGTTTTGTATTTTTCAAAAACATCAAAAAGGGATGCTGTTATGTTAAATTTATCTAACAAAAATTGAATGATAAAAACAGCGTTTTCTTTATCTTTTGGAGCTAATAAGTAGTTGAAATAATGAATAAGAAATTGTACTTCTTTTGAATTATTGAGCAAAAGGCTTTCAAAAGAAATTACATCAATTCCATTTTCAATTAAATGAGAAGCAATCAGAACACCATCTTTTTTACTTCTTGTTAGAATAGCAATGTCTTTGAGAGCATAATTATCTGCTTTTAATGTATTAATGGTTTCAATTATTTTTTGCAACATTAAGTCATTTAAATCTTCTTTATCAGTATGTTCTATAAAAGAAATAGCGACACCTCCACCGTTATTATCAGGGTTAAACTCTTGGTTCAGATTTTTATAGAGTTGTTGGTATTTTTCAGACAAATGCGTAGAAGTGAATTTAAAAAAATGATTGTTGAAACCAACAATTTCAGCCTTTGAGCGATAGTTCGTATCTAGTTCTTTTAAATTAAAGTTTCGTTCAAGTGCATTTTCGATAAGTGAAAAGGATTCATTTTGAATGGAATTAGGAAAGTCAATAATTTTAGGAAGGTTAATAATTTGCTCTACTTCGCCACCTCTAAATCGATAAATAGATTGCTTGGCATCTCCAACCAACATATTAAAATGACCACTTGCTAAAGAATTATCAACCAACGGAAGCAAATTATGCCATTGAATAATGGAAGTATCCTGAAATTCATCAATTAAATAATGGTGATATTTTTCACCCAATCGTTCATAGATAAATGGAGCTGGTTCGTTGGCAATTACTTGAGCAATTTTTTTATTGAAATCAGAAAAATTCAACACATTGTTTTCTTCTTTAACTTCCTGAATTGTTTTTTCAATTTCATTGATTACAGCAAGGGTATAGCTATATTTCAATAAAAGTTTATTGATGATGTAGGCACTTTCATTTTCGACTATATGGTTTTGAATGGCATCATAATAAGTAATAATTGTTGATTTGTTTGCATCAATAAGCTGTTTTTGGGATTCATCAACTGCTTTAGAGTACCAATTTTGCTCATCAACCATCATTTTTTGTAAGGTTGCGTTTGCTTCAAAATCAGAAAATTTTTGCACTTTTTTGAAATAGGTAATTAAATAACCTTTATAAAAACTTTTTTCTTCAATTCCTTGTTTATTTATATAGTCAATTGCATTTTCAGAAATACTAATAATTTCAGATTCAAATAATTTAATTTGAATAAAAAGCTCTTTTCTAATGGCATGAAAATCTTCAATAGCAAGTTTGTTGAGTTGTTTGATGTAAAACTCACCGTTGTCTTTCAATAAATTTTTAGCAAAAACATATAAGTCTTTATCAATGTTCCAGCTGTTTTCGTTGTCGGCTTTTTCTTTCGAAAAATCAATTAAGAGTTTTGTTAAGTCTTTGTTTTTTCCAACTTGAGCAATGAGTAAATCTATTGCTTTGGAGAGTATTTCTTGCTCATCCAGTTCAATCTCAAAATTGAGTGGAAGGTGTAAATCGTGAGCAAAAGTTCGAATAATTTTATGCGTAAATTTATCTATCGTGCTAATTGCTAAATCATTGTAATTATGTAAGATGGAACGTAGTACTTGCTCACATTTTTTTTCTAAGGTTTGTTGATCAAGTCCTAAACCACCTTCAGATTTTGGTTTAATTAAATCGGCTAATAAAAAGGCAGTTGTTCCTTCTAATTTTTCTTTACTGGCAATTTCTTTTAATGCTTTAATTACCCGTTCTTTCATTTCGGCAGCAGCTTTGTTGGTGAAAGTAACAGCTAAAATGTGTTTGTAATAATTGGAGGAAGTGTGTGTTTGGTCTAGGGCTTTAATTAAAAATTCTTTAACTAAGGTGTATGTTTTTCCTGATCCAGCAGAAGAGTTATATAAGGTTAGGTTGTTCATTTAACAGTGAATGGTGAATGGTGAATCATAAATAACAAGGGGTCATGACCCCTTGCCAAATGACTCTTTCCAAATTTAACAAGAAAGAATTTCAGCTAAGGTAAGCAAATCCATATTAATTTTTTGATTGTGTTTAATGGCTTTTTCAAAAGGGGTAAAAGCAATATTTTTATTTACAACGCCAATCATCACATTTGTTTTCCCTTCTATCAACGCATTTACGGCAGCATTTCCCAATCTGCTTGCCAACACTCTGTCCATTGCAGAAGGGCTTCCACCTCGCTGAATATGACCTAAAACGGTAACTCTTGAATCATAATTGGGACATTTTTCTTTTACTTGGCGTGCTATTTCAAAAGCTCCACCCGTGCTTTCGCCTTCGGCAACAATCACTATCATGCTTGATTTTCTCCCATGGCGATCACTTTCCAATTTTCTTATTAATTCATTGATATAAGTGGGTGTTTCTGGAATAAGAATAGCTTCTGCACCAACACCAATTCCACTTCTAAGAGCAATAAAACCAGCATCTTTCCCCATTACTTCAACCATGAAAAGTCGGTTGTGCGAACTTGCTGTATCTCTTATTTTATCAACAGCTTCAATTACGGTATTTAAAGCAGTATCATAACCAATGGTGTTGTCTGTTCCATATAAATCATTATCAATAGTTCCTGGCAATCCCACAAAAGGAACGTCAAATTCTTTATTAAAAATAGATGCTCCTGTAAATGTTCCATCACCACCAATAGCCACAATGCCATCTAATCCAATTTTTTTTATGGTTTGATATGCTTTTTCTCTTCCTTCTTTTTCATGAAATTCTTTGCAACGGGCACTTTTCAGGATAGTTCCACCACGCTGAATAATGTTGCTTACATCTCTCGATTTTAATTCTATAACATTCCCTTCAATTAATCCTTTGTAGCCTTCATAAATCCCATAACATTCAATGTTTGAGTAAGCACAAGTTCTTACCACAGCTCTAATGGCTGCATTCATTCCTGGAGCATCACCTCCTGATGTGAAAACACCTATTTTTTTCATTTTTATTGGCATAATTGATTCAATCGATTAACCCTTTCTATGGAATAATCTTTATCATTTTTAACAAGATAATTTAACACTTCTAAAGTACAATTTTTTAGATTAAGATTAGTTGGATCAAGTAAATATTTATGAAACAATAAATCTTCAAGGATAATAAAGTGAATAAATTCAAATTGATGATGTGCTGTTAAATGATTAGTAATTACCTCTTTTGGAAGTAAAATAAGTTCATTCAAATTTATTTTCAAGAAATCAAACCCAAATTCATCCAGTTGGTTGTTTGCTTTTTCAGGTTCATTATTTTGCTTGAAATGATTCGTTTTTACCAACATTTTTGCTAGCTCATCCAAGTAGCGTTGGATGTAGTCTTTTCTAATCATGTTGTAATTTATGAATTTTCTTAGTTCCTTTATACATTTCGTACTTCATAAATCTACATTCTAAACTTCCATTAAAAAGTTTTATTTTTTGAGAAGGTCGTAAGCCTACTTTTTTTAGTGCTTCGTTGTTTGAACTAATGAACCAAGCATTCCAATTGGCATATTTTTCTTTAAGGTTATTGCCAAATTTTTCATACAATTCATCTACATTTTCGCCAATACGTTCTCCATAAGGTGGGTTAGAAATAATAATTCCAGGTTCGGTAGGAGGTATAAAATCTTGAAAATCTTTTAAGTGCAATTCTATCTTATTTGTGAGACCAGCAGCTTTAATGTTGGCACGACTCATACCTAAAACTCTTCCGTCAATATCCACTCCAATTATTTTGTGTTTAAAGTCTATTTCATCGGCAAGGGCTTCTTCTACCACTTTGTCGAATAATGCTTCATCAAAGTTTTTCCAGTTGAAAAAGCCAAATTCTCCTCTGTTGATGTTAGGAGGGATGTTGCAAGCTATCATTGCCGCTTCAATTAATATGGTTCCTGAACCACAAAATAAATCTAAAAAATCGGAGTTTTTATCCCAATCACTAAGCAAAATCATTCCAGCAGCTAAATCTTCTTTAATAGGAGCAGTGCTTCTACTATCTCTGTATCCTCTTTTAAATAAAGGGTCGCCCGAACTATCTAAACTTACAGTACAATTGTTATCGAATCCAATATGAAGGTTAATTCTAATGTTAGGGCTTTCTGTATCTACATTTGGACGTTTGTCTAATTTTTCTCTAAACCTATCTGCAATAGCATCTTTTGCTTTTAGAGCAGGAAATTTAGTATGATTAAATAGGGTAGTGGTAACTGTTGAGTCTATGGCAAAGGTTTGGTCAACATCAAAAATAGTTTCCCAAGGTATTTGTTTTATTTTTTGGTATAAATCTTCGGTATTTTTAATGTGAAATTGGCGAAAAGGAACAAGCAAACGATTGGCAGTTCTTAACCAAAGGTTGGCTTTGTATAACATTTCTTTGTTTGCCGTGAAGCTAACTAGTCTAATTCCTTTTTCGGCTTGATGAACACCTAATTGTTGTAGTTCTTTTATCAGAATATCTTCTAATCCAAAAGAGGTTTTGGCAACGATTTTAAATTCATTTTCTAACATCTTACAAAGGTAAGGCATGAACCAGAATATTAAGTAAAGTTGTGGGTTTTATTTTAAAAAAAAACTAAAACTATGCAGGTTTTAGGAAGAAAACGTGCTTAGTTATAGTTGTATCCCGTTTATGAGGATTCTCGCTAAAGGCGAAATTTTTAACCCGCTTTATTCATGCAAAAGCAAAGCGAATTGTATGAATGTGCGAAGGGCTGTGGGAAGCAAATCGGTTAATCCCGTCCGATAATTATCGGAATAGTAATATCCAAATTTGGGTTATTGAAAATAGCTAAATTTGTTGGTTTTACTTATATCGTAGAAAATTTATGAACCGAATTTGCGAGTTCAACGAAGTTAATTTTCTGGGTTAATAGATACCTTTCAATTTTTTTAACCTTTAATTTTTTCTATTTTTGTGAAATAGAAATTGCCCTACCAACTATTATAAAATCCTTATGAGCGAAGAACAAAAGAAAAAACTCGAACAACAATTGTGGAACATTGCCAACGAATTGCGTGGCAAAATGGATGCCGATGAGTTTCGTGATTACATTTTAGGTTTTATTTTCTTTAAATACCTATCAGAAAAGCAATATTTGTATGCCAATCATTTACTGGAAACCGAAACCATAAAGGATTATTTGAAAGTTACCGATGCCGAAGATTTAGAAGCCATAAAAGAAGAATCGTTAAAAAAGTTGGGTTACTTTCTTAAACCCGATGAATTGTTTAGCTCCATTGCTAAAAAGGGTAATGCCAACACCGAAAACGAAAGCAATTTTATTTTAGAAGATTTAGAAAGCATACTCAACGGTATTGAGCAAAGTACAATGGGTACAGAAAGCGAAGAAGATTTTAACAAACTTTTTGAAGATTTAGATTTGAGTAGTACCAAATTGGGGCGAACACCTGATGCAAGAAACGAATTGATTTCAAAGGTGCTAAAACACTTAGATAAAATTGATTTTGAATTAGCCAATGCCGATAGTGATGTTTTGGGCGATGCGTATGAGTATTTAATAGGGCAGTTTGCAAGTGGGGCTGGTAAAAAAGCAGGAGAATTTTATACCCCTCAGCAAGTTTCTAAAATACTGGCTAAGATAGTTACCACAGGCAAAAAACGATTGAAAACAGTTTACGACCCTACGTGTGGCTCAGGCTCTTTGTTGTTGCGTGTAGCCAAAGAGGTTGAGGTAAGCGATTTTTATGGACAGGAATTGAACCGCACCACTTACAATTTGGCTCGAATGAACATGATTTTGCACGATGTACATTATACCAAATTCGATTTAAAACAAGAAGATACTTTAGTAGAACCGCAGCATTTTGATTTACGCTTTGAGGCTATTGTAGCCAACCCACCGTTTTCGGCAAAATGGAAAGGCAAAGATAACCCACTCAATGAAAATGATGAACGCTTTAGCCAGTATGGTAGATTAGCACCAGTTAGCACAGCCGATTTTGCTTTTGTGCAACACATGATACACCAATTGGCAGACAATGGCACAATGGCGTGTGTATTGCCTCATGGTGTATTGTTTAGAGGCTCAGCCGAGCAAACCATAAGAACCTATATTATTGACAAACAAAATTACTTAGATGCTGTTATTGGGTTACCTGCCAATATATTTTATGGTACAAGCATACCCACGTGCATTTTGGTATTGAGCAAATGCCGAGTGCATAACGATAACATTTTGTTTATTGATGCCAGTAACAATTTTGAAAAAGTAGGCAACCAAAACCGATTAAGAGAAGCCGACATTGATAAAATTATAAGCACCTACCGAGAGCGTAAAACCATTGATAAATACAGCTATGTTGCAACCTTAGATGAGGTAAAAGCCAATGAATATAACCTAAATATACCTCGTTATGTTGATACCTTTGAAGAAGAAGAAGCCATTGATTTAACTGCCATAGCCAATGAATTGAAAGCAATGGAAACCGAACTAAAACAAACCGATAACACCATAGCCGATTTTTGTAAACAACTAAATATTGCAACACCTTTTTAGAATAAACGGGAATTCCGATTTTTTTAATTTTAAATGGACAAATTCAAAAATAAATACCGAATACCATCAGCCCGATTGAAAAATTGGGATTATGGTAGCAATGGTGCATATTTTATTACCATTTGTACCCAACATAGGAAACATTTTTTTGGTGAAATATTGGATGATGAAATGAATTTGAATGAAATAGGACAATTGGCAGAAAAATATTGGTTAGAAATACCCAGCCATTTTCCATTTGTTGAATTGGGCAATTTTGTGGTAATGCCTAATCATACGCACGGAATTTTGATTATTAATAAAAATTATACCGTTGATACCGTAGATATTGTTGATGCTGTTGATATTGTTGATGCCGTTGATGCCGTTAATGCCGTTGATATTGTTGATATTGTTGATACCGTTGATATCGTTGATATTGTTGATATTGTTGATATCGTTGATGCCGTTAATGCCGTTGATACCGTTGATACCGTTGATATTGTTGATATTGTTGATACCGTTAATGCCGTTGATACCGTTGATATTGTTGATATTGTTGATACCGTTGATATTGTTGATATTGTTGATACCGTTGATACCGTTAATGCCGTTAATGCCGTTGATATTGTTGATACCGTTAATGCCGTTGATACCGTTAATGCCGTTAATGCCGTTGATACCGTTA
>Ga0100391_1002618_pt1 | contig 18929 bp, 17 predicted proteins | sample CryGeymeta201515_FD_81541 | JGI IMG/M metagenome (GOLD analysis project Ga0100391, IMG submission 81541) | Groundwater microbial communities from Crystal Geyser aquifers in Utah, USA - Crystal Geyser metaG 2015-15 | ecosystem: Environmental > Aquatic > Deep subsurface > Groundwater | place: USA...
ACAAGATTCTTCATCAGGAAAACTCCTTTCCAGTTCAAGTATGTCACGCGGATAATCGATGTCAATCATTGCTGGAATTGCTAGATATAGTAGAGAGTGGAGTCAAGGGGATACCCAGTACAAGTGTTCATACATTCAAGCGCATGATCCATCAATACAGGCCACGCCATGCCCGCAGCTCTCCCCTTTGGCAGTGCCTCCACGACTCGCTCGAATCCTTCACTGCGAGCTACTACCCAGACCGCTCCAAGTTCCTCGGCCCACTCGATCCGTCCCGCGAAAACGCTTTACGCGACAGTCTTCGCTGCGGCGATCTCGCCAGCGGCTTCCTTCGCGTCCAATGCCCCGACTGCGACCACCACTACCTTCTGCCCTTTACCTGCAAACGGCGCGGCTGTTGCCCCAGCTGCCACCAGCGTCGTGCTCTCGACACCGCTGCCTTCATTCGCGATGAAGTCTGCCTGCCCGTCCCACATCGGCACTGGGTCTTTACTATACCGAGAGTGCTTCGAAATGTCTTTCGAAGACCCCAACCCTTGGGCGCAGGATAACGAACCGATCTTCTGGACGGACTGAGCCCAGACCCAAACAATGAAAATCCGCACCACACAGGCGCAGAACGATCGAGCATACCCGAAAAGGTGCCATTTCTGGAAAAATTTGTTCTTGCCGACCGCCTAAGCAAGGTTTTGCCTGGCCACAATTATCAAAGTCTTCGAATTGGATAAAATTCATCTATCGACTCGGAACCTTCAGCCTTAAATCGCCCCCCTCCATTGAACCCTCACCCCCAATGCCACCCCGGCGGCTACGCCGCCGAAAAGCAAATTCCTATCAGCTCAGCTGGGATCGACCACAGGCGAGTGTGTTTCCGGGCATCAAGGTCGACGTGCGCGGACGAGTCTTTTGCCCCCGTTCGATTTCTTGCGCCGATTTCGATTGCCAGGGCCCGGGAGGACGCGGCTTCCAGCAGGCCGTTGTGCCGGTAATCGTTCAACCAGATTATTATCGCCCCATGAAATCCTGCGGCGATAGCGCTTTGATGGGCGATCGTTTGTAGTGCTTTAAATTTCGGGTCACGATGCATTGCGCGGAAAAGGTGTCGGCCGCTGCCACTTGCATGGCGTCTTCAAAGTCTTTGAATTTTAGAGACAAGGCATAGCGCAGTGCCTCACTTCCGGTCGGCGGTATGTCGACGAACTCAGAAAGTTCTTCGATGAATTCGGTCGTTTTCCCATCCACAAGATAAAAGAGGTTCGCGACCGAGTGCCAGGCAGCGGCCGCTTTGCCTGGATTCTGCTCCGCCCAGTCGAGCACCTTCCCGCTGGCTGCGGAATGTGGCTCCCGTTTAAGCGCCACGTCGAGTAGCACGTCACAATCGATCAGGATTTTCATCGAATCTCGTATTTATCCGCCAGATGCCGAAAGCGGGACTCTTCCTTTTTGGCCACCTTGAGTCGACCGGACCAGCGATCGGAAAACGAAGCCTGCGTTCCAGCTGGTTCGGCGGGCTCTTCCGAAGACACTTTTTTGAGCAATTCTTCGACGAGCGCCGACAAACTCGTGTTTTTGGAACGGGCATAGCGTTTGGCACGATGGGTCACGCGGGGGTCTACCGTCAGTGAAATTTTTGTTTTCATGCGTATACTATATAAATATGCGTATACGTGTCAAGTCGGCGGAATGGATTGACACCCGGCAACCGTTCGGGGGCTAGCACCGCCAAAGAGCAAGTTCCTATCCGCCGGAAGCAACATGGAGGCACCCGGCCAAGTGCGGTGGAGTTCTTTATCGCGGGTGACCAAGGTATGGCCGTGCGCTCGGGCCGTCTGGATCAACCAAAAATCCATCACCTGGCGATGCCCGGTGGCCCGATCAAAAATTGCTTATCCACGGACTCACCGGTAGACCTTACATTCGCAAGCTCGTTACAGGCTTAAAGATCGGGAATAAAGAGGCTCGCCATCCGTCCAACGAACATGTCCTCAAAATCCACCGTCCGATCCGAAGTCGAAAACCGCTACGCTTCCGCCGCCCGCGCCCAGGAAGCCGCTCTCTGCTGCCCGGTCGAATACGACCGCAAGTGGCTTGAAGCCATCCCCGACGAAGTCATCGAAAAGGACTACGGCTGCGGCGATCCCTCCAAGTGGCTCAAGCCCGGTGAGACCGTGCTCGACTTGGGCTCCGGCACGGGGAAGATCTGTTTCATCGCCTCGCAGGTGGTCGGCCCGGAGGGCCGCGTCATCGGCGTCGATATGACCGACGACATGCTGGAAGTCGCCCGCCGCAACGCACCCATAGTCGCCGAACGGATCGGATTTTCCAATACAGAGTTTCGCAAGGGACGCATCCAAGACCTGCGCCTCGACCTGGAAGCCTTCGACGCAGCCATGGCCAATCTCCCCGCCAACGCCGCCCGCGATTACCTCGCCATCGAAGACCTCGCCGCCGACCTGCGCACCAAGCAGCCGCTGGTGGCGGACGACTCCATCGACGTGGTCGTCTCCAACTGTGTGCTTAATTTAGTCGAAGCGGAGGAAAAGCCCCGCCTCTTCCAGGAACTTTTCCGCGTCCTGAAAAATGGCGGCCGCGCCGTCATCTCCGACATCGTGGCCGACGAGCCCGTGCCGCCGCATCTCCAGGACGATCCCACGCTCTGGAGCGGCTGCATCTCCGGGGCAATGACCGAGCAGGGCTTTCTCAAAGCCTTCGAAGACGCCGGCTTCCACGGCGTCGAGCTGGTCAAGTTCGAGTCCGAGCCCTGGCAAACCGTCGAGGGCATTGAGTTCCGCTCCGTCACCGTGCAAGCCTGGAAGGGCAAGATCGGCCCCTGCTACGAAAAAGGCCAGGCCGTCATCTACCTCGGCCCCTACGCCGACGTCCGCGACGACGACGGCCACCGCTACTCCCGCGGCGAGCGCATGGCGGTTTGCGACAAGACCTTCCGGTTGCTACAGAGCGGCCCCTACGCCAGGGACTTCGCCTTTCTTCATCCCGCCGCACCCGGGCGCTTCGAAGACGACCAGCCCTTCCGCTGTCAGGCCGATGTGCGCCGACACCCGAGCGACACCAAAGCCGGAGCCGACACCCCCGCCCGCGTCGAAGTCAGCGAGTGCCGCGACGGACAATGCTGCTGACGCGTCCAGTAAATCATAATATCGGACAATTAGATTTGAGCGTGTAAAGAAAGCAAAGTTATGAAAACTCTTTGCTCGCTTTAGGCCCAAAGAGCCTTTCTCCTCGAAGTGTGCCCGCTTATGTCGATCACGACGGCCTTGAGCGGCTGCCTTACGGTGAAGCCGATACTCGAGCTAAATTGATAGACCCTGCCCTCCACGAAAGGGGCTGGACGGAAGACCATATCCGCAGGGAAGAGACTGCCGGTGGCATCGAAATCATTGAAGGCGAGGCACATCGGGCTTCGCGGGGGCGAGTCGATTACACGCTCCGCCTGCGCATTAGTAAAACAGCCCAGCCGCTGGCCGTCGCCTATATCGAGGCCAAGGCGGAAAATAAACCGCCGACCCAAGGGCTGGAACAGGTCAAGGGCTATCAGGCGGCCGCAAAACGCTTAAACGTCCCCTTCGTCTATTCGACCAACGGGCACCTCTTTGTTGAATATGATCATTTCACCGGGCACACCAGCGAGCCCAAGCCGCTCTCCGCATTTCCTTCCAACGACGAACTGCGGAGACGCTTCGAGCATCATAAGGGTTTCGACCTGGAGTCCGAAAGCGCACGGCCCCTACTCATCCCTTATCCCGGCGGTGAGGCCACCCGACGCTACTATCAGGATGCCGCCATCCGGGCGACCTTTGAGAAGCTGGCACGTCCCGGCGAAAACCGTGCGCTCCTTTCCCTGGCTACCGGCGCGGGCAAGACCTTTATCGCGGTCAACCTGCTCAAGCGGATTGCTGATGCCGGACAGTTGAAGCGGGCGCTCTTCGTCTGTGACCGGGATGAACTGCGCACCCAGGCTCTCGCGGCCTTCTCGAATGTTTTCGGATCGGACGTGGCCGAGGTCTTTGCCGATGCTGACGGCAAAAACAATGCCCGCAACGCCCGCATCCATGTGGCAACCTACCAGACGCTGGACGCCCAGAAGAACCAAGGTGCCCGCAACTTCTTTTTTAAGCACTACGAGGACCGGAATCTTTTCAGCCATATCATCATCGACGAGTGCCACCGCTCGGCCTGGGGCGAGTGGAAGTTTTTCCTGGAGCATAACCCGGACGCCGTCCAGATCGGCCTGACCGCAACGCCCCGCGAGCTGAAGCCAGCCAAGCGCAAGCTAGGCGAATACAAAACGGATCCACTGGATGCGGACGAGCGCATCCTGCGTGACAATATCCAGCACTTCGGCGAACCGGTCTATGAATACACCTTGGCGCAGGGCATCGAGGACGGCTACCTCGCCCCGCCGGAAATCTTCACCTTCGATCTTTTCCACGACGGCAAGGAAACACCCGAACGGGAAGACCGGATCGAACGGGAGGAGTTGAAGTCGAAGAAGCTGACCCTCTCCACCACCGGACAGATCGCCCCTGTCGAAGCGGTGGAGGACAGCTACGGCCCGACCAAGCTGGACGAGCGCCTCATGCTGCCGGAACGGGTTCAGGCCCTGAGCCGCAACTTCTTCGAACAGCTCATCGCTCACGGCGACACCCCCGAGCAAAAGACCATTCTCTTCTGCGCCAGCGACGCTCACGCCGATGCCATCGCCCAGGAACTCGGGAACCTCTATCAGGCTTGGTGCGCGGCCAACGGGAAGGATGCTAAGGCCTTTTTCGCCTTCAAGTGCACCGCCAAGAGCAACGGCGGCGACCATGTGGCCGACCTGCGCGGTTCCGCCTCCTCGCACTTTATCGCCTGCACCGTCGAGTTACTCACGACCGGGGTTGACGTGCCCTGCCTGCGCAACATCGGTTTCATGCAATACCTGCGCTCGCCCATCGTCTTTTACCAGATGCTGGGCCGCGGCACCCGGATCGATCCGGACACGGAGAAGCTCATGTTCCGCGTTTACGACTATACCGAAGCGACCGGCCTGCTCGGGCAGGGCTTCCTCACCCAGCACCGGGGCAGCAAGAAACGGCGCAAGCAAGGCCCGCCACCCAAGCCGCCGATTTCAGCCGAGGGCGTGCAGATCGAGATTAAGGACACCGGCCGCTACCTCACCGCCGTGATCGATGGCCAACACCGGCGCATCACCGTCGAGGAATACCGCGAGCGGGTGGCCGGACGCCTAGTCCAGGCAGCCGCCGATGTGCTCGCCTTCCGCACCCTCTGGATCACCCCGCAGGAGCGCCGGGCGCTGATCGACGGCTTGGTGCGCAGCGGCTTCTCCCCCAAAGCCCTCCAGATCGCGGAGGAGGCAGAGGACTGCGACCTCTTCGACGTGCTCGGCGAGGTGGGCTATGGCCTTAACCGTCTCTCCCGTGCCAACCGCGCCTTCGCCTTCAGCTACAAGCAACGCGACTGGCTCAGAGCCATGCCCGCTGACACCGCCGCGACCATCCGCGCCATCACCAACCAGTTTGCCCGGGCTGGCACCGAAGCCCTCGAAAGCCAGTATATTTTCCAAACCGACGAAGTGCGGCAGGCCGGCGGCATCCCCGCCCTCAAAGCCTTTGACGATCCGACGCGATTGCTGGTGAATACCAAGGAGAGGATTTTTGCGGCATGAGGAGTCTACCGATAAATCAGGTTTGTCGAATTGTTTCAGGAACAACACCGTCGACCTCAGAGCAAAGGTATTGGGGTGGAAATATTGTATGGATTACCCCTACTGATCTCGGGAAATTAGCCAGCTATCATATAACTGATTCTATCCGGAGAATAACTTCTGAAGGCCGAAGCGCGGCTAATTTAGAAATTATCCCACCAGGCAGCGTGGTGATGTCCTCTCGTGCGCCTATTGGCCACTTAGCAATCACCGACACCGAAATATGCACCAATCAAGGCTGCAAGTCTTTTGTGCCAGGCGAATCCGTGGACAGCCTCTATCTCTATTTCTTATTGAAGAGCCGAGTTGATGAAATTCGCGCATTAGGCTCAGGCACCACTTTTACCGAGGTTTCAAAAAGCCGACTGGAGCAAATCATCATCGACCTCCCCGACCTCCCCACCCAGCGCCGCATCGCGGCCCGGCTGAAGGCGCAACTGGCCGAAGTCGATGCCGCCCGCAAGGCGGCGGAGGCGTCGAGGGCGGATGCGGATAAATTACTGGATCATTACCTACGGGAAAGCTTTGAGAGGATCGTTCCACTCTCTACGAATCCGCTCAACCCGGTCACACCCAAAGGCTGGCGATGGGCACCACTGATGGAGCTGGCTCGACTCGAAAGCGGCCACACCCCCAGTCGCCGTCATCCCGAGTATTGGGAAAACGGTGACATTCCTTGGCTGGCTCTGCCGGATATTCGGGCTTTGGATTGTCAGGTTGCGATGCAGACGGGCGAACAGACGAATCGGCTGGGCATCGCCAATTCCTCCGCACGAATACTCCCGCCGGATACTGTCGCACTCTCCAGAACCGCTTCCGTAGGCTTCGTCACAATTTTTGGGCGTGAAATGGCGACGAGTCAGGATTTCGTAAATTGGATCTGTGGTCATCAAATAATCCCAAGATTTCTCATGTGGCTGCTTCGTGGCGCCCGAAAATTCATTCGATCAGTCTCGACGGGTGCGATCCACCAGACCGTATATATGGATGTCGTGCATAACTTCCACGTTTGCCTGCCACCCGTCGAAAAACAGCTTCAAATCACCGAAAAAATCGATGCGGTGCAAAAGGAGCTTCAGGCACTTTCAAGGACACAGTCCGATCAACTCGAAGCCCTCAACCGCCTGCCTGCCGCTTACCTGCGCGAGGCGTTTACATCGAAATGAACCGGACCACGCCACAGCAGATTGATCTATGGCGGCAGGCTCCTTCGGAGACACAGCGGCTTGAATTTAAGGAGGCGAAACAACAATTCGATTTTGATCGACTGGCGAAGTATTGCATTGCCCTGGCCAATGAGGGAGGCGGGCATTTGGTTCTGGGGGTAGCAGACACGCCGCCACGTCGCATTGTCGGATCGCATGCCTTCCCCAACCCTGTCGGCACGGCGGAGAAACTGTTTCAACGTATCGGTTTCCGGGTGGAGGTCGAAGCTGTGGAGCATCCGGCCGGTCGCATCGTGGTGTTTCACATCCCCTCCCGCCCGACCGGGACGGCGTATCACCTTGACGGCACCTACCTGATGCGTTCCGGCAGCCAGCTCGTTCCCATGTCCGAAGATCGCTTGCGCCGGATCTTTGCCGAAGGCGAACCGGACTGGCTGGAGGAGGCCAGCCGCAGCGGTCTCAGCGGACAGGAGGTCGTTGAATTACTCGACACCCAGACATTCTTCGAACTTTTGAAGCTGCCCTATCCGTCAGATCGGCAAGGCGTTCTCGACCGGCTCGCCCAGGAACGCCTGATTTCCGACATGCCGGAAGGCTGGCGTTTGAGCCGTTTGGGGGCACTCCTGCTGGCGAGGCGTATCGCCGATTTTCCTGATATTTCAAGGAAAGCGCCGCGGGTAATCGTTTATGAGGGAGATAATAAGTTAATTACCCGCATTGATCAGGCCAGTATTAAGGGCTATGCCGTTGGTTTCGAAAGCTTGATTGAGTTCATCATGAACCAATTACCTCAGAATGAAGTAGTGCAGCGGGCGATCAGGGAAGAGATTCAGTTGCTCCCGCAGGTGGTCATCCGTGAGTTGGTGGCCAACGCTCTGATCCATCAGGAGTTCCAGGAGCGTGGCACCTCCGTAACAGTAGAAATCTATCAGAACCGGGTGGTAATCTCAAATCCCGGAAACTCAATTGTCCCGCTGGATCGCCTGATCGACGGCTACCAGTCACGCAATGAACGACTCGCCGACTTGATGCGCCGCTTTGGCATCTGCGAAGAAAAAGGCAGTGGTATCGACCGGGTTATTGACGCCGCCGAGGTATTCCAACTGCCTGCACCCGATTTCCGTGGGGATTTAAACCGGGTCAATGTCACGATCCATGGCCCTATGCGTTTCGACGAGATGGACCGGGACGACCGGATTAGAGCTTGTTTCCAGCACTGTGCGCTGAAATGGGTCATGTCCTCGCACATGACCAATACATCCCTGCGTGAACGATTTCGCCTTCCCGCTTCACGCCGGGAGGCCATTTCACAAATCATTGCCGCCACGATTGCCACCGGCCAGATCAAGCCGGACGAGAGTGTCGGGGGTTCGAGAAAGTATGCCCGCTACCTGCCATTCTGGGCCTGATTCTTATTTGTCAAACAACCATGCCCCTGAAGACTATTTTACCTAAGCTGCTGAAATTCAAAACTTTCTTATTTAAGCTTAATGTCGAAAAATGCTCTTCCGGTCCGTCGCAGGAGTGGGCATTGCCCCCACATTTCAACAAGCAGAAAGAAAGTCGCTGATGAACTGGTCGCTCGACTATTTCCACAATCTGAATTAGAATTCTAAATTAAACCTATGAACACATCACCCTGCACAGGCTATTACAGTGTCATTCAGTTCTGTCCCGACCGGTCCCGGATGGAGGCGGCCAATATCGGCGTCCTCCTCTTCGCTGAGTCGCTTGATTTCTTGGACATCCGGCTGGTTTCGGGGAACGACCGTATTCGGCGCTTTTTTGGCAACGACTTCGACCTTGACCTTCCCTCTATCAATGCCGCTAAAAAAATGCTGGAGCATCGCTTTGAAGTCGAGCGTCGGGAGCTGGGCCAGAAGGCGGAGCTTGAGCTGTTTCTCAGGCGCTTCGCCAATGAAATTGTTTTTACCCCCCTGCGCCCCGTCCGGGTCGAGAATCCAACGGTCGAACTTGCCCAACTCTTCGAAGAACTCGTCGGAAGTCGCGTGCGGCGCGATCCGGTGGTTAAAGCGATTGAGCGTCACCCGGCAATTCGGCAGCGTTTCGAACAGCCTGACATTGCGTCTAAATTACAGCGAAACGTTACCACGCAGATACCCGTCCTAGGAGATGAGTTAAAGGCCGATTACGGCTATCAGAATGGCCGCTTCAATCTGATTCAGATTAAAGAATTCATGCAGCAGCAATCAGGGGCATTGATGCGCGAGGCTAAGAGCATCGCGGCGGACGGCCACCTGATCTACAAACATCCAGACCACAGACGCCAAGAGCAGCAGTTGGTTATCGTGGCCTGTTTTTCCGAGTCAGCACTGGAGCACAGAGATCGGATCGCCAACCTCATGGCTGAACACGACGTCCAGTTCTTCCCTGAAACGGAAGTGGATCGTCTGGCCAATATCATTCTCACCACAGCCCACTGAGTTCACTATTTTGGCCAAAAAGAAAACCATCTCTGCGAGCGGTAAATCCCGTTCGATCAACGGGCAGGCTGCAATGGATCGTGTGGTGCTGCGCATCTGCGACGTCATGCGCCGTTCCAACTGTGCGGGCGCACTGCAATATGTTCCGGAGCTTACCTGGCTAATGTTTCTGCGCATCCTCGACGAGCGCGAGGAGCAGGAAGCCGAAGCAGCCAAGATCGTCGGCGCGGATTTCCGCTTCTCCATGTCGAAGCCCTACCGCTGGCAGGACTGGGCCGCCCCTGAGGCACCTGAACGGGTCAAGCGCATGGAACAGACCTCGGGGAAGTTCTTCGACTTTGTTAATGGCGAGCTAATCCCCCACCTCAAAAAGCTCAAGGACCAACCAAACGCCACACCGCGCCAGAAGGTCATCAGCGAGATCATGTCCGGTGTGGACCGCACCCGCGTCGACACCGAACGCAATCTCTGTGACGTGCTGGACAAAGTCGATGAAATCAACTCCAGCGCGGTCGATGCCACCCACGTCTTCACGCTCTCCCAAGTGTATGAGGGGCTCCTGCTCAAAATGGGCGAAAAAGGTAATGACGGCGGGCAGTTCTTTACCCCGCGTGAAGTTATCAGGGCAATGGTGGAAGTCCTCAACCCGAAAGTCGGTCAGACAGTTTACGATCCCTGCTGCGGAACAGGCGGCTTCCTCGCACAAGCCTTCGAATGGATGCACGCCCAGCTCGGCCCACAGGCGACCGGCGACCAGATCAACACACTGAAGCATCGCACCTTCTATGGCCGGGAGAAGGAGAACCTGATCTATCCGATTGCTTTGGCGAACCTCATCCTTCACGGTATCGACGAGCCCCACCTCTGGCATGGCAACACGCTGACGCAATCCGCTATTTACGCAGGCCTCTACGAGCAAGCTCCCAGTCAATTCGACGTCATTCTAACCAACCCGCCTTTCGGAGGCAAGGAGGGCAAAGACGCGCAAACCCGCTTCCCTTTCAAATGCCGTGCCACACAATTGCTCTTCTTGCAGGATGTCATGGCTTCGCTCAAGAACGGCGGCAACTGCGGCATCGTGCTCGACGAGGGTGTTCTATTCCAGACGAATCAGGATGCCTTTGTGAAGACGAAGCGTCGTCTGCTCGATACCTGCAACCTTTGGTGCATCGTCAGTCTCCCGCCCGGCCTCTTTACTGCGGCAGGTGCCGGGGTAAAGACCAACCTTCTCTTTTTCACTAAGGGTCAGGCCACCGAGAAAATATGGTACTACGATCTGGCGGACGTGAAGGTTGGAAAAAAGAAGCCCTTTACCCGAGCCAACCTTGAAGGTTTCTTTGAGTGCTTGCCGGATCGCAAAGACAGTGAGCGAAGTTGGACACTCGATATCGCCTCGATTCGCAAGCAAGCGCAGGAGGAAGCCGCCAAGGTTCGGGCCACATCAGCCAAGCCCAAAGAAAATCTCGCCCACCTCAAAGAGGACCTGTCGAAGCTCAAGAAGTCGAAGGCATCAAAAGAAGAGCTTGATGTCGCTAAAGTCGCAATTCGCGAGAAGGAAAAAGAGATCAAGGCCATCGAGAACCGAGCCCAGACCATCGAGGACGCCGCGTTCGACCTGAAGGCTGTCAACCCGAACAGCAAGGTCGAGGAAGACGCACGAAGTTCCGGGGAATTGATTGAGTTTATCGAAACCAGCTCGGTGGAAATCGGATAAATCATGCGTCGCCTCAAACGAATCTCATGATGAGAATGGAGGTCTAATGAATCCTCCCGCGTCGAAGTCAGCGAGTGCCGCGACGGACAATGCTGCTGACAATCGCCAAAAAATCGCTCAGGCTTTGCCGAACCACGCCTCTCCGTTGAAAGCGCCGGGCAGAGCTTATCAGCACCTGGGGCAACAAGATCGTGCGCCCGGATCCACGCAGTCGCTGCGAGAAATCCAGGTCTTCATACCGGGCCTCTTCATCGAACCCGCCCAGCGCCTCAAAGACCTCGCGCCGCACAAATAGGCCCTGATCGCCGAGAAAGATTCCGAGCGCAAGGCCGCGCCAGTCGGCCAGCCAACAAGTAAATTGCAGGAAACGCGACGTTGAATCAAACCGCCGTGTAAATGCGCCGCCCACCGCGCCATGGAACACAGCTTCTTCAATGGCTTCGAGCGCATCGAGCGGCGGCTGCGAATCGGCATGCAGGAAAAGGAGGATATCACCCTCAGCACTGGCTGCGCCGTGATTCATCTGGCTGGCCCGATCCGCTCGCTCGGCGCGAGTCCAGATGACGCCGCACCGTTCGGCGAGAGCCTGACCCGCCGCATCGGGTTCACCGAAGACAACCTGAATCCGCTCCGATAGATCGCGCTCAGCCGATACCTCCAAAAGTTGCTTCAGCGCAGCGTTATCCCGAAAGACCGGGACGATCACATCGACACGCATACTCAGTTTGGGTCGTTGGCCCTAGGAATCCTTCGACCAGGCCTTCTCTTGGAAAGCCTCGTCGAGCGGCGTGTTCGCCAGGTGGTTGGTATAATTGCTCAGCGTTTTCAGGGCGAGGATGGTAATGACGTCGAGCACGGCCCGCTGGTCGAAGCCGGCATCAAGAAAGGCCGACTGTTCGTCCTCCGGCACCCAGCCACGGTGTTCTAACAAAGCTTGAGTGAATCGCACCAGCGCCTTGGCCTTGGCGTCGTCCGGCTCGCGCCCGTCGCGGAGCGCCTCGACGATGTCGGCGGGGACCTTGGCCATTTTTTCCGCCACCGTGCTGTGCGCGGCCATGCAGTAATCGCAGCCGTTGAACTCGCTCGTCGCCAGCATCACGATCTGCTGTTCCTGAGCATCCAGCCCGGCATCTTCATCGAGAATGCCGCTCAAAGTCGTGTAGGCTTTGAGCGCCGCAGGCGATTCGGCCATCACCCCGAACAGGTTCAGCGCGAAGCCGTATTTCTTTTCGGCTTGTTCCAGCAGCGGCTTTGAAGCTGCGGGTGCAGTATCTTTATCGTGTAATTTGAATTCCATAGATAAATTAAGACGACTGGGCTCACCTTTTATTCCGAAAGCAGATTGTAGCGGGCTGCATAGGGTAGAACCGCTACATTTTTCCCGTAAATGCCTTGACGCAACAATGACCCCACACAATATTCAGATTCTTGAATATTAAAAAACAGTATTATGGTTCTGACCAAAAAATCAAGAACCCGACCCGACAGGACTGATTTTAAATCTGCTGCGACACGGTTGAAGCTATTGGGGCATCCCATACGCCTTGCGCTGTTGACTAAACTAGCCGAGAGTCCCAAGTGCGTCAGCGATATTCGCGACCTGCTGGATATCCCACAGGCAAATGTCTCGCAACATCTGGCGGCCTTGCGCGAAGCGGATATCGTGGCCTGCCATGAACAAGGCAACGTGCGTTGTTACTATTTGCTTTGTCCAGAACTGGTGCGTGATGTCTTGCATTTCGCCCGGCAGCAATACCTCATTGTCCGACAGACGCCGGAACAAGTCCGGAACTCAGCGGGCGCCCGGGAAACTTTGTCGGAAAAGATTGTGCAAAACACAAAATCGAAAGCTTCATGAAAGCCCGAGAGAGCGGCATGCCCGACGAAGCGACCTGGAAGACCTTCTTCCATCCCGAAGAAGCTTTGGCCGCGCTCGGACTGGATCCCGAAACACGCCTGGCGGTCGAATTCGGCTGCGGTTACGGCACCTTTACCCTGGAAGCCGCCCGCATCATCCGTGGCATGGTGCTGGGCTTCGACATCGAAAGCGGGCTGGTCGACCTTTGCCGACAGAAATCAGCGCAATCAGGCTTGGCCAACGCCCGTTTCGAACGAAGGGATTTTGTCGCTGATGGGACGGGGCTGGCCGACCATACGGCCGACTACGTCATGCTCTTCAACATCCTCCACGCCGAGGATCCGCAAATTCTCTTGCGCGAGGCCCGGCGCATCCTTGCTCCCGGCGGGACTTTGGCCGTGATGCACTGGAATTACGACCCGCAAACCCCGCGCGGCCCCTCGATGGACATCCGACCGCGCCCGGAGGATTGCCGACGCTGGGTCAAAGACGCGGGCTTCACGGAAATCGGCCCCAACATACATCTGCCGCCGTGGCACTACGGCTTCACGGCGAAAGCCAAACAAATAAACTGAACGCCAGGATTATGAAACCCGGAATTATCATTACTCAAACCGACCCTGAAACGGTCTTCAATGCCCTGCGACTGGCGCAATACAGTCTTCGCCAAGGCGACAAAGTTCGGATATTTCTTTCGGGACGTGGCGTCGAAATGGACGAAATCGAAGATCCCAAATTCGGCGTGAAACAGATCGCACAAGAGCTACTCGATGAAGGTGCGAGCTTCGACGCCTGCGGCACTTGCTTGAAGTTAAGACAATCGGACGGCTCGGAACTTTGTCCGCTGTCCACCCTGAAAGATCATTACGAAATCATTCGGGACTCCGACAAGATCATCACGGTTTAAACTGCGGATCCCATCCTGATGGACTATTGCCACAACTACAAAATCCCATTCGACTCAGACAAGCTCCAGGAAGAACCCCACGACTGGTGGATGCATCAGTTTGGAGAGAATCTACAACATGGCCCGAGACAAAACTTAGGACACGAGTTCAATCCAGCGCACCCAACTCGGCGGACTCCGCCGTCCGCCCGGGGCGCTCGAATTCGAAAACCGGGCGGAAAGAGATTTGTCCGTCGGCGGTTTCCAGGATCGGGTAAACGAGAAAATTGAAGGATTGCCCGGCCTGCATTCCGTCGAAAACGAGGTCGCGGCCCCGGCTAAGTTCAAAACGGTTGGCGGGCTTTTTGCCAAAATAATAGTCGGCCAGTTTGTCGTATTTATCGGCCTCGCTGATATCGACCGGCCACCACTGCCCATCGGCGTAAAATTCCGCCCAACAATGATAGCCGTCGACGCCGCCTTCATTGCGCTCGGAGGGAATGGCGGCACCAATAATGAAACGTGCCGGGATCTCCACGGCGCGGCACAGCGCGATGAAATACGCATGAAAGTCGGAGCAGTTCCCACTGCGGGCATCGCAGGCGTAGACCGCGTTGCCTTCGCCCCAGCCGTCGCCGTAGCGGGCATAGCGCATCGTTTCCAGCGTATGTTTATAGAGTTCACGGGCACGCATCAAATCGTCGTTAGCTGAACTCTCCGCCAGCGCCTCCTGCGCGAGCTTGACGAAGGCTGGATCGGCCGGCACGAGGGATTCTGCCGCCAGATGCCGTTCGGGGGATTCGTCCGGGTGCTTGGCATAGGGACCGCTCTCGACACGCTCCACCTGGTAGCGAATCTCCACGGATTGACCGCTTTGTTCGGGGCCGACTCGCATGGACAGTGCGGCGTTTTCGCCGGAGCGGTCCTCCACCAGCTCCCAGGCGGTGGGGGTTTCCAGCCGGGCCACGCGGACTTTTTGAAAGGCGTCGGACTGCGCCAGCGGGACCCAAAGCTGCGCCGCTGCGTCCAGTTCTGGAATCTCAAAACGATAGGTGAATTCGAAATGGTCCTGCCCCCGGACCACGCCGAGCAGTTGGTCCTCGGCCCTCTCCATGGCCACGCGCCCCCATGTGCCGTCTTCGGCTTGTTCCCAAGCGTAGAGGGGCTGCCCGTCCAGCTTATGGACGTGGGTCTGCGTCACCTTCAACGCGTCGGGTCGATCACCAGCCATGAAAAAGTCGATGTCATAGACCGTGCCGTCGGCCTCCACCAGATCGACGCAGGCGAACTGCACGCCGTCGCCAAGGTCGGCCAGATATTCCATATGCACCCGGATCAACTTCAGTTCGAGTGACTCACCCTCGTGCTCGACCACGAAACGACCCGCTTCGTGACGGGCCGACTCGGCCTTGATGTGCGCTTTAATTTGCGCGGCAATGTCCTGGATGCTGATTGCCTGGCCGGAGCCGGATTCATTGGCATCGGCGCTTTGCGTCGAGTTTGTTTCCGCGATCAGGGTCTGGAGCACGAACCCACAGAAAACGAGGATCTTTGTAAATGATGGACGCATCAGCGAGGTGTTGGCGGGTTCGAAGGGCATCAGCGGGGATGCTCGGACTTTTCTTTCGATTTCGACGGGTGTTCCGATTTGGACGGATGCTCGGACTTGGCAGGATGTTCCGATTTCGAAGGGTGCTCCGGCTTGGATGGGTGCTCCGGCATCATCTCTTTACCGGCGTCGGCCTTTGCCCGGCCAATGGCCGAATGCAGCGTCGCTTTGATTTTTTGAACGCTCATGTCCGACTTTATTTTACCGACTTTGCGTTTGTCGTCGGCGTCGAGCAAAAGGATATACCCGGTCTTGCCATCATTCGCTTTCAGGATATCCGAAACACCGAGCTGCGCCGCCAGTTTCCTGGCCTCCGCAGTGGTGCTTTCGTCCGTCAAGTCCATTTGCTTGAAGTGGATGGGTTGGCCGCTCAAGGATTCGCGGACTTCACTCATTTTCGGGGCCAACACTTTACAGGAACCGCACCAATCGGCGTGAAAAGCCAGGGCCAGCACCTCCGCTTTGGCGTGCTCGGCTTTCGCCGACTTGGAAGGATGCTCCACCTTAGGGTGCTCTGCCTTGGCGGGATGCTCCTTTTTGGCAGGATGCTCTTTTTTCGAAGGGTGTTCGGCCAGTGAAAAATTCAGCCCGAAAAACAAGCTGATGAGAACAAGGTAGGCGAGGGTATGTTTCTTCATGATAGAATCTGTTTTGGTTTATCTTGGATACTGGTGGTGAAGTGGCGCAAGCGCCGCGACAAGAAACTGAGATTTATTAGTGAACATCTATTCCCGTAAATCACAAGTCAGTGGATGAATTAGACCTCTATAAACCCGCCCTCATCGCGCTGGTGCTGGCCCTGCTCTGGACACTCGAAACGATCGTGCCGGAATTCGTCGAGCGGCGGGGGCGCACCAGCCACAACGCCCACAACCTTGCACTGGGACTGCTCAACGCGGGGCTGCTCTCCCTGGGCTTCGCCGCCCTGCTCGTGGCCGTCGGGCAGTGGGCGCCGGTGCCGGATTCGGCCTGCTGCACTGGATCGACGCGCCCACATGGATCGAATGGACGGCGGCCATCCTGCTCTTCGATCTCTGGATGTATCTCTGGCACCGGGCCAACCACAAGATTCCCTTCCTCTGGCGCTTCCACAGCGTCCACCACTCCGACGCCGAGATGGACGCCAGTTCGACGGGATGTTGCGCTCTCCCTTCCGCAAGACCGCGAAGAAAAAGTCCGAGGGCAGTGAAAGAGATGTCACACCCGAGCGAAAATAGCCTAATTTCTCTTTACGTGGACCGGTTATATTGAAGCCCTGACCCCGACACGCCGCGTACGTCGAGGGCACCTTAGCGCTTGCGGATCACCCCGATTTCAACGGAGATATCGCAACTGTTTACACCCATCCGCTCAGCATGGGCAGTTCTTCAAATGCCCATTACAGCGGCAACGCCAAGACCTACATGAATGTTGGCTTAGCAATGGGTGAAGCCATGGTTAAACTACTGGAATAGCTCTAATCGCTCAAGCAACTCCCTTTCCTTTCCCCGACTATAATTGTATCGCAAACTCACCCTGGCTGGCCAACTTGGGATCGAAAAATTATTCAAGAACGGGTTTTGAGGATCGCTTGCCCCCGCATAAATAATGCAATTTTAGAGTTGCACTCTTTTATTGCATAAATAATTACTTGGACATGCTTATTGCCCGAGACATTGAAGGTGAACTCAGAACACTACTGGGAGAATATCCAGTAGTCACTATCCTCGGGCCACGGCAAGCCGGGAAGACAACGCTGGCGAAAACTGCACTGAAGGACTTCGCCTACTCGAATTTGGAAGATCCCGAAACGCGTGAAATCGCCCGCAATGACCCGAAGGCCTATCTCGCACGATTTTCCGATAGAGCCATCATCGACGAGATTCAGCGTGTTCCAGAGCTACTGAGCTACATCCAAGTCGAAGTCGACGCGACATCCGCCAATGGGCGATTCGTCTTGACCGGCTCCCATCAACTCGGTCTACGGGAGGCTGTTTCGCAATCGCTGGCCGGCCGCACGGCTATCCTCAACCTCCTCCCTTTCTCCATCCATGAACTGAGAAACGGCAAAATCGAATTCGAGCGATTCGAGGATTATTGCTTCAACGGGTTCCTGCCACGGATCTACGAGCAAAAGCAACGCCCCACCACGGCCTACGCGAACTATTACCAAAACTATGTCGAGCGCGACGTACGCCAATTAATCCAACTCAAGGATGTCAACCTATTCGAGAAAACGCTCAAGTTGCTGGCGGGAAGAGCCGGACAAATCTTCGATTACAGCTCGTTGGCTAACGACGTGGGCGTGGATGCGACGACCATTCGACACTGGATCTCCATTCTGGAAGCTTCGTTTCTTCTCTTCAAGCTGCCTCCCTACTTCGAAAATTTTGGGAAACGAATTATCAAAAGCCCGAAATATTATTTCACGGACGTCGGCCTGCTCTGCTACCTGCTAGGCATCCGGGAACCTGAACAGATCACCCGCGATCCGTTAGTCGGTCAAATATTCGAGAATCTGGTGGTCATTGAATGCCTGAAGAACCGCTACAACCAAGGCCGGATGGCCGACCTCTACTACTTCAGGGACAGCAACGGCAACGAAGTCGACCTTTTAATCCAGGCGGGAAGAGAACTCCATACGGTCGAAATCAAGTCGGCGGCCACCTTCAAGATGGATCGACTCAAAGGCATCCAACGATTCAAGAAACTAAGCAAGCAAGTCGCCTCCAGCCATCTGGTATATGCAGGCAAAACGCTCACGCTCAGTGACGCGACCCAGGCCATCCACTACAAGGAAATCGCATCCATCGCTTAGGACATAAATTCTTCCCACGCGTAATATCCCTTATGGGGGCTTCTGAAAACCTACCCCTGAGCAGCTACCGCTGACTCAGGGGCAGCTTTTCAGTTATTGTGGATTTTTCCTCAGAATCGACATTTTTATCAAATCTAATCTTTACAGCGTTGGCCATATTGGTAGGTTTTGCCCATGAGATACCGCGACCCGAAGAAAGAAAGTGACTTGTTCAGCATGATCGATCACCAGCAGTCGGTGCTGAAGGCCGTCAAAGGCATCAACAAGCTCAATGCCGTGATCGACTGGGAGTTGTTCCGCGAGGATTTGGAGTCGATCCTCGGCTACGACCACCGGGACCCGAAGCGGGGCGGACGCCCACCTTTCGACGCGGTGCTCATGCTCAAGGTGCTGGTTTTGCAAAAGTATTACGGTCTCAGCGACGAGGAGACGGAGTTCCAGATCATGGACCGCTTCAGCTTCCTTCAGTTTCTGGGTCTTCAAGCCGGCGACGACGTGCCGGACGCGCGCACGATCTGGGACTTCAAGCAGCTGTTGGAGCAGGACGGGCGCGATGGCAGCCGCCGTCTGTTCGAGCGCTTCGGGCGGCAGTTACAGGCCGAAGGCATGCTGGCCCGGGAGGGCAGCATCGTGGATGCGAGCTTTGTGGCGGCCCCGCGCCAGCGCAACAGCCGCGAGCAGAACGCACGGATCAAAAAGGGTGAACGCCCCGAAGGCTTCGAAGCGGACA
>Ga0100391_1002620_pt1 | contig 18927 bp, 8 predicted proteins | sample CryGeymeta201515_FD_81541 | JGI IMG/M metagenome (GOLD analysis project Ga0100391, IMG submission 81541) | Groundwater microbial communities from Crystal Geyser aquifers in Utah, USA - Crystal Geyser metaG 2015-15 | ecosystem: Environmental > Aquatic > Deep subsurface > Groundwater | place: USA...
AGCCCTACCAGAAAGCGATAGGCCTAGACGCTGGGCCCAGCAATTGAAGACGAAAAATGCAAACCAAAATCCTCACTAATTTGCCGTTTCGTCGAATACGAAAGTAAATTACGTTCAAATAGTGAAACGGCAGAACCCACGGAGAGGATACGCGTGTATTATAATATCTCTTGGAAACGTTAAAATAATCAAAGATGAATGCTTGTTCTAAATACCACACTCTAGCTAGCTAGTTGCATATATTCTTCCCTTTTCTGTTGAACGCAGTGTCACAACTCTTGAGCCAAGGACATTCTTCGTAAAGTAATGCCCATGCGTCGTGCTCCAATTCTCCCAAAGCATCAGAGCACGCCAATAGGAGTCGGTACCGCTTGGAATCGTCTCTGCGAATGGCATAGACAGCCTCGGCAAAGGAAGCCAGGCGAGGCAAAATGATTTGTTGCCAATTTTGACGATGTCGTAGAATGGGATCTTCTAGAGATACCCGATCGAATTGCATTTTCAATTCTCTTTTCTGAATTGGTCGACCTTGGGTACGTTGTTGCTGATGTGACTCTGGTGGTGGCACTATTTGTTCCGTTTCCGATTTAGACTCGCCTATTTGACGAATCGCTGCTTTCTGAGATGACGCACTAACACCCAAACAACCTGGAATACCGGCCTTAGATCTGTTTGCATATTCCGTGATTTTGGTTGACATGGGAGCTTCGTGTGCTTTGACAGCGTGGATTGCGTTTTTATTACTTGTTTTTTCGTTTTCTGGTGGTGCTCGTTTTGCTCCATTTCTATTCTTGCCCTTTGCTACCGGTGATTGTTCCTGTCGTCGCATGACCTGCACGATATCCGCACCGTCGACATTGTACATAAAACAGTAAACAACCGCTTGAATTTGTTCATAAAGCGGTGGCGTGTGATAAATACGATTCATGCGGTGTTTGAGCTCCACCACGATTCGGTTGAGAAACCATTCATCGTCTCCAAATGCGTCAGTAGACGTGGCTGTTGTGGAAGGAATGACTTGCAACTCTTCTCGAATCCCGTCAACAGCGCCTCGAATGACAAAAAACGGATTCTCGTCGTATTTCTGATGTTGATTTTGGGACTTTATTGAGATTTTTGTTCGCACAGCTTCTTGCAAGCTGTTGTTGCTCGACGCTGCCTCCTCCCCAATAGTTGTTGGCGATAGTGCACGCTTTTTGGTAGCTACCGCTGTTAATATAGTTGTTGGCGACAGTGGATGCTTGTCGTTAGCAACTGTTGCCAGTGCAGTTGTTGCATTTGGTTGTTGTTTCCCCAACCAAGATCCCAAGAAGAGGAGAGGCGACGAGACCAATTCCACGACCCGTCGGGACAAGGAGGAGGAGGGAGTCTGTGATGTTTCCTTTTGTGGAGCCTTGGAATCTGGAGTCGCATTCGTTGTTGCTTTTGTTGTCACTTCTGCTGCTGCTGCATCTCGTAATGCTTGTTTGAAATCCTCTAGTATATTCTCCTTGTTCACCTTGTCACAGTTGGTCAAATCAACTATAGATTGATCCCTGTCTTGTGTCCTTTTTCTTTTATTACGGGCAGTTGCACTTTTTATTATTTCATACGTATCTTCCACATCATCCATCGATTTTCGTTTCAAGTAGACAGGTTTTGCATCCTGAATGGGTTCTGCCGTTACAATCAAATCTCCCCCTGTTGCTGCTACTGTTTCCAATTCTTTCCGACGAAACGGCCATTCCATAATTTCGGCATTGCGTTCAGTGATATCCCATCCCCATTTATCTCGACATGCATTCAAAGCATTATCTTCGTGATCCGTTCCAAAACGCGTGTACGTGGTATGCCTGGAGGCTTCGGATAGGACATTAAGTTCAGCAGCAGACAGCTTTCCACTGGCCTGGGCTTCTCTTGCAACGCGCTGTTGGACTTGTACTGCTTCCTGAACGGATTTGCACGTTTGTCCCGTCAAAACTTGCTGTAAGGCTTGTTGTGTTTTCGTTCCGGCTTTGGTTGCCAACACTTTCCATATTTCTTCTTCATGGTCCAAAAGTTGCAGACCCAACGTTTGGGCGTCCAGTTCCAATACCAGTGCTCCTGTCCGTCCTTGATAAACGAGACGATGCAACAATTGTGCCAAGTTTTTATAAGGATGCACACCAGCCATGGCGGCAACATCAGAAGCGGAAAAGCGAACTGTAGTAGAAATAAGCTCAGCAAGAATAGTCTCTCTACTACGACTATTACTAGTAGTAGTGACAGCAGTTGCAGTTCTTGCTGCTGCTGCTGCTGGTAGTGGTGGTGGTGCAGTCCAAGATGTTTCCAAGACGACCATTTTCTTGTCCAATAACAGTTGTTGTTGTTGCTGTTGCTGGTTCTGTTGCTTGTTCGACTCCTTGTCGCTCATTCTGTTTAATTTTATTCAAATTATTTGGTTGCCTGTGGGTGCATCCAGGCAGCAGGAATGCCACATTGAGCAACACAATAAAAAAATAAAAAATAAAAAGTAATGTAGAAAAAGAAATTCAGTTTGACCCAAAAAATGTAAACCTACCGGTACTGTACATTGGTAGACTCAAAAAGTGTTTAATTCGACGGGTTTATTGGAACGGATGACATCAGCATGCTTTGTTGTTGTGGTTGTTAGCTGCTGTACATGCTGTACGACATCATTGTACTGTACCGTACTACGTAGTGTACATCATAAGCTGCACAGTGCACAGTAGCATAGTGTTCTGCCTTCCATTTGCACCGTCTTTCCTTCTCCATCATCAAGGTACAATATTGATATTTGGATGACAAGGAACAACAGGACCAGATAGTCTATACATGATATATAAAAAATAGTTGGACAACACTACTAGCATCATTATTGGGACAAGGAACACTTTTTGCGATTTGAACGAGAAATTGAAATTCTTGTGTACATCCATCACCCATACACCTTCGAATTTATTTTACAAACTAACGAACTCCACACTCTGTGACTTTTGAAACAGTGAATTATTCACCATCATGGTAGTGGAAGAGAATCCAAATACTCCTCCAGTCAACACTGACTCTTTATCACAGAAAGAACATAAAAATCCATCTAGTTCCAGCAAGCACGAGCACAAGCAGTCCAAGAATGATGGAAGAACAATGGCTTCTCCTCCTTCGTCAACACCAGACAACAACAGGAATGACACGAGACAAGATCATAAGAATGCTTTCAATGTAAAACAACCGCAAATACTGTCATCATCATCACCACCTCCACAACCATCATCGTCATCTTCTTCTTCACCAGCACCATTCCGGCAAGTGGCACGACACACCCAACGTCGTTCCACTCATAACAACAACAACAACAACAACAACAATATGATACCGTCCATTCGTATTGTGGCTCAAACGGAAGAAACAGTCTCAGTTTGGCAACAAAAACTGCAGCATTCTTCAATGCAATTGTTGCAATTATTAGGACAGCACTTGTCGGCTCGTAGAAGAATCGTTGGTGGAACGAGTCTTCCTGCTTCTGCGGTGGATTGGTTTGCTCAACAAATTTTAGAACTACAAAAGCAACAACAACAACAACAACAACAACAACAACAACAACAAGTAGAAGCACAACAAATAATTGAAACCTCTACGACAATCGACAGCAACGCCAGTAATTTTATTGGAACTATTAATGCCACACAACAAGACGTCAACACCACGGATAGTAGTAATTCGTGGAACTTGGTACAAGTGATACCCTTATTGTCCAGACTTACCCATTTACGAATCAGCAACGATCCATGGCCGTCCCACCCAAAATCTACTACTACTACTACATCAACATCAACATCAACATCAACAACGACAGCGACTGCGACCACGGAAACCAATCACCAACATTTGTCGCCGTCAGTGTCGGTCTATCAGCTCCACCAGTCATTGCAGTTCCTGCATCGATTGCGGTACAGTCCACGATTATGCTTGAGCATTGTTTTTCCCAAATTAAAGGTCTTACTGCTGGATCGCGTACCACCCAGTTGGATCATCAATTTGGCAGCCCTGCAAGATTCGCTCCAAGTGGTGAGAGTACAACAGTGCCAGTTTCAAGATTTGGAAGTCTTTTTTCTGTGGGGAGATTACGATAACGACAACGATGAGGACTATACGGAGTACAACAACAATAACAACAACAATATCAACCGTGTATGTTATTCGCGCTTGACGCATCTCAAATTGTCGCACTGTAATTTGGGAGATCGTACGCGAGGTCTTGTACGAAAGAGACGAGGACAGCTCAAGTCCAGTACGGAACCAATCATGGCTCTGTCAACCATGCCGCAATTGACATCGCTGAGTCTCGCTCACAATCAGATCCATTCGGAATCGACACTGGTGCACTGCGGAATTGCACAAGCTACCAAATTGACAACATTGGATCTTTCGTACAATCGATTCACGTCGTCCCTGTCCAGTGCTGCATTGTACGGAGGTTCTCACTTGCAGATCTTGCTGTTGACAGGAAATCGTCTCACATCGGCTCGTGGATTGGAGAAGCTTGTTAGCTTACAGCATTTGGCTTTGGACGATAACTGCATTGCGACGTGGACCGACGTTGCAGGACTAGCGCGACTGCCACACCTAGCCACACTAAAAATCCGGGGAAATCCCTTCATGGAAACATCTTGGAAAGAACGGAATCATGCTCGAGTTATGCTGCTAGATTTATTTCGCGAACAGCGGTGGAGCTCCCTGAGAAATCCGACGGCAACCTTTCGACAGCTGTTGGAATCGTGTTTGCCGGTTATGGATGGAAAACCAGCAAGTTCGAGAGAGCTAATAGCCTTGCAGCAGCGAGCCTATGTGACGATCACTTCCGCTGTCCCACCACCGCCACCGCCACCGACAGTATTCTCCACGTCGTTGAACAATATACTGGAAGAAAAAGTCATATTGCCTTCTCAAAAGAGTGATGGTGGCAAGAATGATAACGATGTTGAAGTACAGCAATCGAAATCACAAGAGGAAGCCGCAGAAAATCGATTGAAACTGAAACGGAAGCATCGAAAAGTTTCAAGAGCATTTATCGACAACGAGGAGATTCCTTTTTCTCAAGGTAAAGCACGCAGTTTATCTGCAAAGAAGAAAGGCGAGCCAAAGAAATACCAGGGAAAGGACATGGTGCCAAACAAATCTTTCACAATCCTGGACGTCTTGGCTTCGCTATCAACGCCGGTACAAGTCCAACCGACAGTAGAGGAGTCAGAAAATAAGACCGGCTCGAAGGAAGATGCTGAAGCGCACGAGCCCTCAATTGAGACGTTGGACGAGAATGTGGGCCCAGCTGCTAATTTTGAATGGCCCCAGCCCATCGAATATTTGCCAGAGAAGAATTTGTACAATGAATTTGTGTGGAATCCAGCTCCACTTAGTCTGGCTAAGGAAAAGGAAATCAAGATCAAACAAAAACGCAAAATGGCAAAAACGCTTCAACCGCAGGAGGCTTCTGCTGCACATGTTCAGAAGATGGCATCCTCGCCAACTAGAGTGACATCCAAGTCACCCACCCCTTCTCGCGGTAGAACAAAAGCCAAATTAATGTCTCCCAGTAGATCGACGGCGCCATCAGTAGAAGCCAAATCGACAAGTAGCACCGGCAGGTTGTCCAGGCAACCTAGTAACGTGCCGGATGACAACGCTACCAAGGCCTCTACAGACTCGGTGACACGAAAAGCCGAAGCAATTATCACTGCATTTGTTAACGGCGAATCCAGCGAGGAGAAGTCTTGTACTCTTCGCTCCGTGTCCTCAGATGATGGCGACTCGGCCGAGATAACGCTTGGAAGCATAGCTGGTGGAGCCTTTCCAGCCATGGCCATGGAAGCGGGAGACGATGACACAGCCTACGGTAGTATTACAACGAACAGGAGTGGAGCTACATCCACTCGAACTCCAAAAATGGAAGCAGCGAAATCAAAAATACCTACGACCAATTTGTATCACTTGGCAGAATCCAAGTCCAAGTTTTTGGGCATGGAGCAAGACAGAAGCTTGATGGTGTTGACAAACCTAGACTTGTATTTTAAGACCTTTGTCTTTCCTGACTTTGTCCCCGACATGGACACGGATCATTTGACCGACGAAGACAACACAGATACCTGGCAGTCTATTTTCTTCCGCTTCCCCAGAGTGCAGTTATATTCCAAGGATCGAGAACTCCGAGAACAAGCAAGGTCCAAGTTACCTGCTAAGCCATTGTTGAATGGAGAAATTGACCGAGAAACATGTCTCCGGGTTTGGAAGGAGAATGTGGTTGCCTGTGGAAAGCCGTCCTTACGCCGCCTTCCTCCCAATCGCACAGCTCATTTTGGCTTTCACGGAGATCTCTCATGGGTGGACGGTAAAGTGAATACAGTGTCGGAATGTCGACACGTCATTCTTTGTCTTACAGATATCTGTATCTATATTATTTTGGACAATGATAGCTTTACCAGTAAAGTCAAGGCCAGTGCCACTGCGGCTACAACGTTGGCTGACAAGGCCAGTAGAAGTACGGGCGCGACGCTTGCATCGTCAACATCCGCGACTGCACCTTATACTCCGGAATCAAAGATTTTCCAGTCTATTGCTGCCAAAGCGCGAAAGTTTCCCGCACCCATACCTTCTGATACCAGATTTTCACAGGCCTTGTGGCCGCACGCGGTTGCCTGTCACCCACTCCGTGACATCACGGGCATTACGATCGGTTTTGGATTCCAACGCCTCGCACTTCGTGTTCGCAATAATGCTTATCCCAGCGCTGTGGATTTTACGTACCAACTTTTGACTTCCAACAAACTAGAAACGGTCGAGCTTGTACAGGAACTGCAACAGTTGGTCAAGGATGTGAAACTGCTAGAAGTAGGTCAAACTTCGTTCATTGGTTCTGCTACAGACGACTTTATTAAAATTGACAATGACGACAAGATATTCTTGGACAGTCTCGCGGCAGCTGTGGCTCCAGAACCGTTGGGGTTGGTTCTGCACTACCAAATTCTGAAGCAACGCTGGAATCATGGTCAACGTGGTGCTGTCCGAAGAGTTTGCGTCGTTACTGATGCCCAAATCTATCTCCTCGACGAAGGTTACGTCGGCGATGGTGCAGTTTCGATGGATGCCATGAACGGGCGTCGTTTGGGTTCTCCCGTTTTTCGGTTGATTGATGCTGCTGGTCTTGAACACATTGCAGAAGTCAGGGCTGCCGATGCTGATCCCAATGCCATTACCATTGTCATTCGACCCAATGGAAAATTGTTGCGCACGCATCGATGGCGATTGTTGTGTCGCGACCGTACTGGCGCCGAAAAGCTCGTGGAAGATGTTCGAAAAGGAATGAGCATGGTAGAGTAGAAGAAGGTACTACTAGACCTACTAGTAATCATACCAATTTAGATCAAACTAAATAATAGACGTACACGATGATTCAAATTTTCTGCTACGTATTGTGTGTCACTCTATCTCTATTAGTAAACGCTTCATTCCCATCAAATCATTTTTTATTCTATTCTATTTTGTTCCTTCGTCCCTTACATAGTATTAGTAATACTGTATCACGGCAAAAACAGATTCATATTTCCATCATCACTTTGTTTGGCAAAGAATCTCATAATGACCATACGAAAATTCCCTCCAAAGCAATCTCCTCCGTGTTGTTGTTCTCGTTGTTGTTGTTGTTGTGTTTGGTAATGTTGTTGACGATGATGATTTTGAATCGAAGTGGTAGTATTATCATGGTTGTTTTGATTGGAAGAAGATGTACACGACGATGACGACAAAGAAGGAACTTTGGACGAGTAACTTCCCGATGTCGAATTGGTGCGATCATCTTTCGATTTCTTCTTTTCGTTCTTAAAGGTGGAGCTCTTGTGGCTCACACTTTCACGCGAATGATTATTACTGTTGTTTTCTACTGCTGCCACTGCTGCTGCTGCCAACAGCAATCGGCTCGTCCAATCTCGTGCTGTTTCATCTCCCACATCGTGATAGGGACCACCACCAACATCATCACCACTACTGCTACGATTGCTGCTCCTTGGATTGTTGTATGGTTTTGTTGGTACTAGAAATCGACCGATGGGTTCTTGACTTCGCCAGATACGAACGACTTCCGCAACGACATTGGATTGTTCGGAGAAGGAAGAAGATGAGCGCCGATTATAGAGTACTGCATAATCTTCCAATAATCGTTGAAATCGAACATTTTTGTACTGTAGAGTGTGATGTGCTTCTTGCTGTTGTTGTTCTGGCGATGGTAGTGGTGATTGTTGAAGAGAATTTGTCTGTAATGGAAGAGACAGAAGAATGACATCTGAATAGAAGGAGCCATCAAAAGATAAGGAGAGAAAAAAAACGGAAAGCGAAGTGTGAGCAAAATAATAAGCAGACAAAAACAACAAAAACACATTCAGAAGGAGAAAATAATAAGGGCACGTACCATTCTCTCTTGGTTCGTAAATATCTGACAGTAGATACGAAGACTGGGTCAAGCACGAAATATTGTCATTCTCGGCAGCATCCTCTTCCAACGACAAGACTGCAGTCCTCTGATGTTCATCGTTGTAGTTGTTGTTATTGTCGTAGGCGTTCATTTCATCAATCAGCATAGAGATGGTAAAATTTTCTTCGACTTTGCTACTACTACCTTGTTTCCTCTTACTGTTTGTATTGTTGGTAAATTCAATTATCATCTTTATGAAAAAATAATAGAAAGACTGCTGTAATAATCTGTGGATGTACAGTAGTATGTATGTTCCGCGAAGACGAAGAAAAACAGCCAGCAAAAAGCAGCTGCCGGGAAGAGAGAAAAAAGCAATCACGGTAAAAAGCCCGTAGTAATTTAGCCTATATCAGTACCAGTAGACTAGACTAGTATTAGTACGAGGTGATAGTATTGCTGAATAAATCATTCGTATTTTACAGATTTTGAAGGAAAACACAGCATGAAAATTGGAAGGATAAAAAATTAGTAGTAGCAATAGTAGTCTACATCAGTACTAACTGGTAGCACTACTAGCTAGTAGTAATATCAGCAGATGGAATGACGTACTAGTACTAGGTCTACTACCAGGTACTCGAGTACTATGTGTTATAATATACAGTACTCCGTACCAGGAAACTAGCTACTCGTACCGAGTACTACTAGTCTAGCTAGCTACTAGTAGTAGTATCTGGTAGTAGGGTCTCCTACTACTAGCTAGTATTAATATTAGTAGGTCTAGCTACTACTAGTGGACGTCCTAAACTGGCTATTTTTTACCAGCAGCCATGAAGAAGTACTGGTAGTCTCTCGATAGTGTACTACCAGTACTAGCTAGCTACCGTAGCTAGATCGTCGAAAAGTTACCAGGTACGCTGTAATAACGATATTACTCCGAATCCGCATAATAATTAGTACCAGTAGACTTAGTACGTACTAAAATAGTATTAATTCGAATACTATATTTTTTCTATTACGGAGTAGACTAGACTACCATGGTAGTCTAGGTCTAGTTCTACTGTATTTTTAGCAACGAGGAATCGTGCTGATCGATCAGCCAAAAATAATGCCTTCTCATTTTCTCATCAACAATCAAATAATACGAATTCATTGACTTTCTGCGATCGAACCATACTACTGTATTATATGGAAAAAGGGACCCAAGTCTCTTTTCCGGGAGTATAGGGTACGTACCCCTAGTACAGAATCCTACAGGGTTACCCTATACTCCTCCAAATCGCATAGGTATCCCTAGTACACATGAAGTAGACTTTTATAGTATTAAGGGGACCGTTGGATCCCCCTTAGAGTCCCTCAAAATCAGTGAAAAAGAGACCGTTGAACCTTAATTAAGCTAAGAAAAAGGGACCGAATCCCACTGCGCACTAAATTTGCAGGGCTCCACCAGTTAAAAGCAAGCTTAAAATAGCCTTGCGATTTTAGTGCACAGCAGGAGATTCGGAATACCAATATGTGTGTATCATGTGCACTAAATTTGCAGGGTTCCACTAGTTAAAAGCAGGCTTAAAATTGTCTTGCAATTTTAGTGCACCACACGAGACGAATATCGTGCAGTGTGCACTAAATTCCCAGGGTGTTCACTAGTTAAAAGCAGGCTTAAAAGAGCCCTGCGATTTTAGTGCACATGGCGAGACAAAAAATATGAATGTCGTTCACAGTGTGCAATAAATTCGCAGGGCTCCACTAGTTAAAAGCAGGCTTTAAAGTGCCTTGCGATTTTAGTGCACATGATACAAGAGGATCTCATACGAATACAAATAATGTGTTTGTACCTGGCTGGTACGAATAAGATCCTCTTGTGCACTAAATTTGCAGGGCTCCACTAGTTAAAAGCAAGCTTAAAATAGCCCTGCAATTTTAGTGCACAGGAGGACATGAAAACGAATACAAATATTGTGCGCCGCAGTGTGCACTAAATTCGCAGGGCTCCACTAGTCAAAAGCAAGCTTAAAATAGCCCTGCAATTTTAGTGCACAGCAGGACATGAATACGAATACGAAAACGAATAGCTAATGTACTAGACTACTAGTACGAAGAAGGGTGTGCACTAAATTCACGGGGGATGCACTAGTTAAAACCACTCTTAAAGCTCCCTTGTGGTGATTTTACTGCACATGACTTAGTGGTTTTGCCTCGTTGGGATTTGCTCCCTGTAGAACTTAGTAGTAATTCTACGTAGTCTCTTGTAGGGTCCTCTGAAAGACCGTATATTATAGTAATAAAGACGTACCTGGTACATACAGCACTACTAGGATGCTATTGTTGAGTAAGTACGAGTAAAAGAAGTACAGCAGTTTGCAAAAAACCTGTCAACAGCCTCTCGCACGCATCAAAAAAAAAAAAGGGTGAGAGTATTTTTCAACAACAACAACAACCCTCACCACTTGACAAAGATAGTCATATCTCCATTAATAAGGTACCAATTACATTACTTACAAGTAAACAAAGCACTAGAAACATACAAGCTACCACTCTGTTGTAGTTATCTGTCTATATTTGGAGAGATACAAAATTAGAACGTTATTTGGCAAGAAAATTGCCAAAAAAAACCCAATCATTTTCAAGCGTCATTTTGCAAGATTGCTCCAGTTTCAATTAATAAGTCGTCGTTGGTCTAGACACAGGCTTCAAACTCGTCTATAGATACCATACCAACAACATTGACATCAAGTCTTAAATTGATAGGAGTGAATTAGATCTAGTAAGCCCACGTTGAAGACGAACAGTATGATCAACCAAAATTGTCTGTATTCGTGTTGACAAATGACCTTACACCATATGCTCATTTCTATTCCCTTTTCTCTCTATATTTGCATGCAAATATCATTCTTAATACTGGTTGCTTTGGTTTGGTATGATTTCTCTCTACATTTGTAAACAAATGCATCTCCGTTCCACTCTATATTTGCAAACAAATGCATCTTCGTTTCTCTCTATATTTATACAACAATGTAAAACGATTTGGTTTCTCTTCATTTTTTCCTTGAAGGAGAACACCGTACCACGACAATGCCTCCTCCTGGTAGTGATGAAAAGAAACCAAGATCTACTAGATCTTCTAATAATCCCAAGAGATCTTCCAGAAATTCAAAGATTTCCCAAAAGAAAAAAGATAATATTGAATTTGAAATGACCAAGCGTAAAGGTACATTGGATAGGGCACACCAACGGGGTGGGCAGCGACGTAAATACAAAAAAATCAGAGTCACACCTATTGATAATACCTCCTTGTCGTTATCTTCAAGTAGTAGTAGCAATACTACACCACCATCACAATCGCCTCATCTACAATTGAAGAAGCCACCGCCACGATCATCTTCAAAACCAACCTCTCCTGGAGATAGTATTGATATCAAAAGTCAGTCTCCTCAACAAAAATATAATGAAGTTATATGCTTGGATTCACCTATAATTACCAACACCACTAACACCAATACCACTTTCATGGAACGAAAACCCACGGCATTAAAACGTCCAACATTGCAACACAAATACTTGAAAGAAAAGGAAAAAAATGGCAAATCGAAACCAGGGGTCGTCCTTCAAATAATTACATCATCTCCTGCTTTTGCAACTAGATTTGCAGGAAGGTCTATTCTTATCAACAAATCAAGAAAAAATAATGAACAAGCAAAGAACTTCGACACTGACCTCAATTACAATTCAACAATAACAAATGTGGAGCATGTCATAAACACAATTCTCAACGAGAATATGGATCATGAATTGGTAAATCATAACCAAAGTAATTGCAAGATTTTCTATTGCAAAAGTTCGATGACGTCAAAAAAGTATTACACTGATATTCCTCATTATTTAAAAAACATGAATTTGGCCGGTCTTGGTGCAAAAGAAGACTGGCAGGAAGCTCTCAGGGACTACGCTCCTTTTACCACTAAAAATAATGCTGTTTGTGTTGAAAAAAATAGTGAGGAGGATATTATGGAAGAAGAAATCGGTGGTCCTCCTGGCACCATTACAATCACCAATGATGATTGTTGTGAAATAGAGAACAATATTGATGTTTTCCATCTCCTTGTCTTATGCATTTCCAAAAGAATGAAGAAACGAAAGGAGAGACTACCACCGCCCGTGAAAACGCCGTATATTTTTGGACAGGACATTACATTGAATTTGAATATTCTTGAACCAACCATAAAGAAACCAAAAGATGGTAGTCAAGGATACAACTACATTATCATCGGTGCAATTACTTCGGATGTCCCTGTCGACCACAAGTTTTCTTTGAAGCCACAAACTTTTGATAAACCTCTCAGTATTGGTTTTGTTCAACGTCAAGTGAAACAATTTGCTTATAATCTTCCCATTTATCAGGACAAGAACAAAAAGACCAAAATCGGAAGTATGTCCAAGCTTTATATTCAAATGAAACGTTCTCAGAAAGCAGTAAAGCATTTACATTCAACCAAAGACTTGTGGACTGTGGCTGAAAACATTTTTAAAAAAAACAAAAAGAAGGAGTCTGAAAAATCGGTAGATCTTTTTCTTTCTTTAGGTACTATTCATGCTGATGACATTCCTTACACACCCAATGTCATTGATGAATTAGAGGAAGAAGATACACAGGAACATGAAGAAGACATATTATTCTCACAAGATTCCAATATGAACAAGCTTTATTCGCCATCTGCCGAGACTATCAAGCGTGCTCAATTACAAAAGAGACAAGAACTTGGTGACCAAACGAGAAAGCTAAACCAAATATTCTCAAAGTCCTACAATAATCCCGACAGTGAGCTCTTTCATGCTCTATCTTTGGAACATGTCAAATATCTTGTCAAATGGGCATGGCATCAAACAACTAACCAAGGCATTCCCCTGTATTGATGACGATGATACTACCTGGCCACAATTGTCAGATCTTCCTCCAGCTGTATTTGAACCAGGAAATGTCGAGTTTGCAGGAGCTGTGGTTTCTACAAACACCCATGTTCCAAATATTTATGGATCATTTCCACAAATGAAAAAAACTACAGAGCAGCTTCTTGAAGAAAATGAAAAGAGAAAGGAAGAACGTAGTATTAGATTAATGCAAACACTTGGCAAAACTATAAGCGAGTCGAAGAAAGAAGAGAGCAATCAGCAAAAGCAGAGAGCAACGTCATTCATTACAATCAGAGTCACCAATTCGGAATTCTACATCACATTGGTCAAACCAAATACCTCAACCGAGACCATGGAGGAATTAATATTCAATGTGCCCGAGAATAAAGAGACACTGAATCTAATCCAATGTGCTTGGTGGAATAATTTGTCAAGCCAAGAACAAAAGGATTGTTATGAAAATCAACTAACTGAAATTTCATTCAATTGGACGTATACAAGGGATCCTTCCTTCAGTGTATTTGAAAAATTATCTATTGATAAATTCAAGGGAATGACACCTAAAGAATTTTCAAATGTGTTATCATCTTTATCTGAAAGTGAAAGAGCGAAGTTGAATCCCATTGAAATACGATTTGGTCTTAGAGAAAATCCAAGACAAGTGTTCAAATCTGCAAGAATGCCTTCCATACTTTAATATTTATTTATGTAATTTTGTTTTTCATTATTCTTTGTTGTTGTCTCTATTTTTGTAGAGGAAGAAGTAGTGGACAATCATATTATTGTGGTCCTCCTCGTTTGTCTCCAAATATGGGACCAAAATAAGCTGGTACTTGAGTAGTTATTTTACTAAACCAATGCCCCATACTATTTGCTTATGTATTACACATGCTTAACTCCGCCGCGGCGGAGTTAAGCATGTGTGTCAAATTTTAAACGTGTTTTTTACTAGTACTTGCTTACAATCGATACTAGTCAGCCAAGAATCATGATTGCGACTTCAAAAACAAGGCCTGAGTCATATGTCCCTCGTGTACTACAGTACAGCACCAGTAGTTTGAAAGAGAAACCACCCAATCTTCATTCGTTATCATCTGTTATGATATCTCAAAACAGGATTAGTACTTCGTTCACCCACCGTGGATCATTCCTTGTGATTAATGATGATGATTCTCTTCGCAGATCAACTCAACGCCAGTGTAGCATGGGATATATCCATATGATCGTGGTGAAACAAGAAACGAAGCATAGCTATGATGGTGTGGAGTAGACCACGATCATCAACATCGACGACGAGGAGATGAATCAAAATCAACAATTATCTTAATATTCATCTCATAATTTGGTAGATACAACAACATATACCTAATCATTAATCATAACAATGTCTTTTAATCTTTCACGAAGCAAGGATTTTTCCAATGGAAATGGGAAGAAGCCAACGGTTCGTACATATATTTCTGAAGTTACTCAACCAAGTCCTCATGAAGTCTATCTATACACCAACAAGGGCAAGGATTCTTTTGTTGATGGAAATGGGAAGAAGCCTCCTGTTCCTGCTTTTATATCTGAAGTTACTCGTCCAAGTCATCGTGAAGTTTTCCTATACACCAAAGGCAAAGGTGAATATCCGGCCCGCTTTTCAAACAGCATGAAGGCCCCTCCTCTCAAGAATGTTCCAACGTCGACATCTCACTTCCATGGTGATTTTGATACGACTATTCGTCCCTTGAAGGCTCCTCCTACTACGACTATGAAGGCTCCTCCTCCTCCTACTACGACTGCGACTACTACCACTCTTGTGACTAAGAATGCTTTTGCTGGCTTTCCTACATCAACAGCTCTAGCTTTTCAAATTCCTGCTGCTCTTATTCGTCGCAAGATCAATGTTTCAACGTTGACATCTACAGCTCCTGTTCCTCCTACTCCTACTCTTCCTTGTGCTCATCACAAGAAGACAATGCACACCAAGAAACGTAAAACTCGATATGTGCAAAGTTATGTCGAGCGTGGAGAAGAACAAGCAGCCAAACGTCTCCGTCGTTCCTTGCGTCTGCATCGTGAGGTGGAGGAAGAAAAACAGGGTGGTGGTGAAAATCCATTTAGTAACTCCTTCCTCTCTAATTTTGATGACAATAAAGAAGTCGAGGAAAACAACAATTCATTCCTTCTCAATTATGATGATGAGGAGGACGACGACATTGCCGGCAATGATCGTGAATGGTTTCCACGTGATGATGATTCCTCCACCAAGTCCATGTCCTCTACCAAGTCGATGACCTACAAGACCAAGTCTTCCTTTGCAACCAAGACCAACAAGAAGTCGACATCCAACAAGAAGTCAACATCCAACAAGAAGTCAACATCCAACAAGTCATCCACTCGGGCCTTGACCTCCTATTCTATTGCAAAGAAGTTTGCCAAAGTACATGAAAGAAATAAAGCCAATACTGAGATCGTGAAAAATTGTATACACGTCGCAGTAACAAGAATGGTCTTACATACACCCTCAAGGAAGTTCCTAAACCCCAATGTTTTGTTTTGAAGGACAATTTTAAATATATTTCTAAATTTGAAACTGAGCGCATTTCCTTTCCACAATGGGACAACGATATCAACAATGGCAAACATATGGTTTGCAAGCCACCGGTCTCTGTTAAACAACAAATTGATGCTACAGCTCGTGGACCAATCATTCAAGCAATCAAGCAAGTGACTCGTTGCCATCGTACAAGTACTCCTATTCACATGAAAAATGACAAGATTCCCAAAGATTTCCAAGACCACCCACACCATGCGACGATGCTCTGTAATTTAACAAAATTGGAACCCAATTGGTCTGGTAAGAAAGTTGGTGTTCTTCCTTTGTATCATTTCCATATCTATGCTCCTTCCATGGCATACGGTCATTTGGTGCGTGATGCTATCCATGGGGATTTGGAATGTAAATTTTTTATCCATACTCATCCTGCTACATTTGATGCAAGCTACACGGACAAGGCCAATTTGATTAATGGCTTGCCTTCTAATGATAAAGAACGAGATATGTCCAACAATGCTCCACATCGTCAACGCAAATTGGGGTTCCGTAAACAAAATCACTATAACTATGATGTGGAAGATGATAAACGAAAGCAAGGATATACCTCCGGTGGTTCCGACGATGATTATTAAGTTCCTTCATGATTATGATGATGAATGACGAGCAGTAATTTGGAGATGGTGACGGTGGTGGTGATGGTGGTGATGGTGGTGATGGTGATGGTGGTGGTGATGGTAGTGGCGGTGGACGATGAACGAAAAAAAGAAAATCATTTGCTTTCTTTATAAATATGATTGGGATAGTAGTATGATCATGATAGGAATCTCGATTTAGTTCCTTCAAAAATATGACAAGAACATGATTCCCCAATATAATTACATAATAATGAATACATTTTAATCAAATAATAAACTAAATGGAAATGGTAGGTCTGATTCATTGTTATCCTCCTCCTGCATCATCTGTATCAGTTTTTGTTCTTCAAAGTATATATCCATTTTCGGCACATCACACTTCTTGAAAAAGTTTTTTGATGTTTCTGGAGTAACAGCTAAAAGAGACTTGTAATGAACATGAAACCAATCATAATTTGGATCTTGGTAATTGATTGACATTCTCTTCAACGATGCCTTGTATACACCAAACATGTATTCAATAGGGTTCCACTCAGGGCTATACGGAGCGGTGTAAATTAAAAGAGCTCCAGAATCATGGATCAAATCTTCAATTTCATCACAACAATGAATAGAAGCATTGTCCATTACAACAATCGATCGGGGTTCATCATATTCGTATCGACCGAGCAATGGAAGTAGAAGTCCCCGTATATATTCTACAAATCTGTTGGTATCCACCGTTCCTCTATCTGGATTGTTGTCTGTTTTTCCGGATTCACGTTCCACAACATGACAGGCTTCTATGATGAAACCATTCCAATCACAAGCTGCTATCAATGAATATCTTTTATCATGTTCTCTAGTAAACGGAGCATTGACAGTAGCCTGAATACCCCGAGGAGCCCAAACCCTTCTTCGACGAGAAGCATTCGCGCCTCTTGCTGTCTCATCTACATACACTAACTGTTGTGGGTGGGTGACCTTGTCTAGCATTGTTGCGAGGTATATGTCTACATTAAATTGCCTCTGTTGACTTGCGCGATATACTGCTTCTCTGAGTGAGTATCCTTTGTTGTGTAGATGTCTCCAAATTGTGGATGTGCTCCATATTTTTTGAGTCAAATCTGCCAATCGTTGTTGAATCTCATCTAGATATAATTGTGGACAATCCCTAATGATCTCATCCAAGACATTTTCATCAGCGTCTGTGAATCTTCTGACTCTACTAGCTCGTATTCCTTTAATAGTCTTTACCTTTCCTCTTGATTTGGTCTCAGCAGGGACTTCTCCAAATTGCTGGTAGTGTTTTATCCAAGCACGAACAGTCCGATATGATACAGTAAATCCACTTGCCTTTTGTGCAGATTTGGTGACTGCAGCAATATAGTTGCAACGTGTACCTTCCGTACCGTAGCTCCAAAAATGATTACCCATTAGCTGCATGGATCTATTAATGACAGCAGTCTGGATTGTTTTGGATGTAATATGACTTTGGCCACGGCGGCGCAAGGTGTCTTCTTGGTCAATATCTTCGTATATGTCTCGCACAGTGATACCGTCATTGTTGTTGTTGTTGTTGTTGTTCATCCTTCAAGTACAAGTAGTAGTAGGCGCTGTGCGACAGGTAGTTGTTCTATCACTCTTCTTGTTTCAATACAAGAATAGTACGTGGGAGCGTCTTGGTTGGTCTCTACCTCGTTTGTATGTAAATATACAGAAAAGCAGCTGCTCGACAAAGGAGGTGCAGTGTAGTTGTGTGAGCCCCAATAGTCTTCTCCACACAAATCTAAAGGTTGACGTTCCTTCTTATATATGTATAGCAATAATTAATAGCAAATGTAGACTGAAGGGACGTTTGAATAAGCTTGGTTGACACCGAATTTGATAAATTTGAGTAGGAGCCTCGAAATGAGATGCCTGCAAATAAAAATTTCAATAGTAACAGTGGATGATTCAGCGGCAGACACACAATTGTGAAGCACCCAATGCTTGCTATGGCTTCTAAAGAGACCGTAGCACCTCAAGAAGGAGCCTATACCACCGTATATACGTAGACCGGAGGTGCTTTTGTTACCAGTGACAAACCAAAGCAATACCGTATGTCTTGCCAAATAAGCTTCTATTTTTGTATCTCTCCAAATATAAACAGATAGACAACATAGGCTGTTAGCTACTGTAATTGCAGAGATTTTAAGCTACTGTTGATGTAATTTGGTGGTCTATAGCTTGTGTTCTTGTAGCTTTTGTCAAGTGGGGAGGGTTGTTGTTGTTGTTGAAAAATACTCTCACCCTTTTTTTTTTTTTTGTTTTGTGAAAGAGGCTGTTGATTTCTTTTTTGAAAACTGCTGTACTGTAGTTCTCTACCTGGTAGTAGGGCGGAACAAGAAAACGAGGGGGTAACAACTAAAAAGACAAACAAGCAT
>Ga0100391_1002623_pt1 | contig 18915 bp, 26 predicted proteins | sample CryGeymeta201515_FD_81541 | JGI IMG/M metagenome (GOLD analysis project Ga0100391, IMG submission 81541) | Groundwater microbial communities from Crystal Geyser aquifers in Utah, USA - Crystal Geyser metaG 2015-15 | ecosystem: Environmental > Aquatic > Deep subsurface > Groundwater | place: USA...
CGGACGAAACAACTAAAACTAAGACTCTATATCGTGACCGCATCAGTGAAGAATATTGCACGCCTAACATGAACGAGATCTCTGACTTGAATAAGTTCAATTTGATTACATTTTAGTTTCTGGGGTTTTTGGCTCTAGAAAACAATAGTACCTCTAATTACACCAGCATTAATCATTTATTTGAATTTAGGCACTGCATGTTCGATACAGAGTTGTCACCATAAACGATATAGCATGTTGATCCCGTAGTCTTATCTTTAATTTGAACAACAGGAAGAGCACCAACGTTAAGCTCTACAGTTGATCCATCCGAGAAAGCACCTTCTGGCTTTGAGCGTTCAAATTCAGCACGTTTCTCATTATCCTGATTCTTTGCATGTGCAGGAATGCAACTCAAAATAGCCGAAAAAACAACGATCAATTGTCTCCGAATAGTCATTTAATGCTCTTAAGTTTTTCAGCAAATTCAGCTATTGCCATGCTTGTAAGATGCCCTACTTGAAGGTCTAGACGCTCAGCTTCGTCTTGAAGCATTTTGTATACGCTCCTCGGCACCTTTGCCCCAATAGCGCCAGGTGTTTCTGAATGCTCTTCCATGAGATCCAACAGATCATTGCGGAGTTCCTTGCGAGCATTGGTCGACTTTAGCGAAACTCTTTGCCTAATCTTTGGAGGCTCGATTTTCTCAGCACTTTGAGTAGTTTCTGTGTGTTGTTCTTGAATCTCAGCAGATGCTTCAAGCTCAGCGGCCTTGATTGCGGCAAGCGGACTCGGTGTTCTTTTGTTGAATTTGTTTCTTTTGTTCTCTAAACCAGCCATCTTATTTTATCTCCCCTACTAATGATTCATAAGCTTTAAAGCTTCTCGACGGTTTCTTTTTCATAACAACAGGCTCCAAAGTTACTTGAGCTTTGTTGTGGTTCTCATCAACTGGTATTGGCTCCGGGTAAGGCGTAAAGCCCTCCTCTATTACCATTTTCTGCAATTCCTTGAACGCTTGAGCTTTTATATTTGCCCTTGTTAGCAAAGGACGCACTTCGATCTCCCGCCCTATGATCTCTTTTGCTTCCTCAATGAGACTTTTGACATCCAACAAGCCATCAAGGCCGTTTGCATCCATTAGTGGCACAACAATCTTATCCGCTGCAAGCAGAGCACTTTGCGCCAATGGCTGAAAGTTCGGAGCTGTGTCTAAGATAATGAAGTCGTAGGCTTCCATTATAGGCTCCAGAAGCTTCCTTACAGCCTTAATGCTAAACATTTGGTTCTTAGATGCAAGAACAGTCGTCACACTCTCAAGATAGCGTCCATTGCGTGAGACATTTAATGCTGGAATCTCTTCGATCTCGCTGATCGCATCAACGATACTGGCCTTTCCTTCAAATACTTCTTCCAAAGTAGCCTTTTGAAGATACTCCTCGTCAATCCCAAAAGCTGATCCGGCATTACCTTGTTCATCAAGATCAACTAACAATGTTCGCTTCCCAATTCGTGCGAATAAAGCTGCGACGTTTACTGCTGTGGCTGTTTTGCCTGCGCCACCTTTTTTCACTGCGATAGTAATAATTTTTGCTGGCATGCTTTCCCTCCGTTTGGCCACGAGGCCAAGTTGCTTACTGTCTAAGTTGCTCGCTAAGTCCCCTACCCGCCTGGCAACTAGCTTAGCTACTCGGTTGCCTGGCAAGCTGGTTACTTAGTTAGTTTCCTAGCAGGTTGGCAAATGAGCAAGCTAGTTGCCTGTCAACTCGCTGACCTATTGACCAGGCAAGTCAGTTACTTCGTTGGCCACTCACTAGCTTGCCTAGCAGGCTAGTCACCTAGCAACCTCGTACGTACTTTGTTGCCAACTAAGCACGTACTCTGCGAGCACCCGCAAAGTACTTCACACGTGCTTCTTTGGTACTTTCTAGGTACGCCCCTGTTTTTGTGCGACTTATTTGTATTTTATAACTTTTGGGGTAGGGGTCTCCAAAGACACAAAAGCGGTCAATCGCTCATTGTCTTCGCCTGCAAAATTCGCATAAATCTCTATCACTAGGTCGTTGAATTGGGAACTCTTGAATATTTTGACCGCGATTTTAAGAAACATTTCTAGTTCCTTTTCTACGTCTTGAATCTCATACGCAAAAACTTTCACCAGGGTTATTAGAGTGAACCTTGAGCAAAAGTTGTTGTTCTTTGATTCCCGATGCAAGCATTGTGCTTGCTGAGGTTTCAATAGCCTCAAAATTTATTCTCTTAAAATTCTGCTTCTCTACTTCACCAGAGAGCACGAGGGTCTTCATTCTTAGTTCCGAAATTTGTTCTTGAGTAAGCGCTGGGGCGGCTTCTTTGTTATTTCTGAAAGCTTCCGTCCCTTGAGTGTTTTTTAAAACATATCCAAAAGTAGCTGCGATGACTGTTCCTAAAATTAGAACTAAAAATTGCTTTTTCTTGCTCACTTGCTCCTAGAATACATCAGCTTCGCCCAGCCCCTGACGCGTCGCTTCTTTTTGCTGACCATTCTCAGAAGGGGTTCTATGCGTATTAGAGATGATTAAAGGTAGTTTCTGTGTGATGAATTAGAAAATAGAGTAGTTTCTGTGTGTTGTTCTTAGCGCCAGTGTTGAGTCTGAAAGCCTTTGAAGGTCACTAAAAGTAGTTTCTATGTGCTGTTTGAGCCATTTGGGTAGTTTCTGTGTGATGTTTTCAATTTCAAGGTAGTTTTCGTGTGTTGTTTCCACCGTTTACCGCCGATACTCAAACCTAAAATCACCCTAGGGTGGGCTACTTTGGGGCATTTTTGCCTCGGTAGTTTCTGTGTGATGATTAGAGTTTAAGAGTAGTTTCTGTGTGCGGTTTTGAGTTTTAAAGTAGTTTCTGTGTGATGATTAGAAAATAAAGTAGTTTCTGTGTGATGGCTCATTAGTTTGTATGTGCGGAAATGGTAGTTTCTGCGCGTTGGCAAGGTAGTTTCTGCGCGTTGGCAAGGTAGTTTCTGTGCGTTGACTCAGTAGTTTCTGTGTGATGAATACTTTGGTAAGCTTCTAGATTTATTGGTCCCAACCTTTACTTTCCATGACCCCTGTATAGTATAGTATTAAGTAAAGTAAGTATACTTACTTACTGTTGGAAAAGGGGAAGGGTAGCATGACATCTTTTAAGAAAACGCCATCTCAGTTAGAACCTGACCAAGAAGTAGATTCAGCACAAGAAAACTACGATAGTAAAAATTCACCAGCAATCATCGAAGACGCGGAGCTTCCTTTCTTTGCCGATACTGCCAGTGCTCGAATCCCCGCTTATGACTATGGATATGTAAACAGTAAGCTCGGACAGTCGCTACGCTTCGCCTGGAGCCACAAAGATGTAAATGGCAAGATTCACCAAGCGCAATGTGAAGTTACCCCAGTGGCTGGATCTGACACCTTAGATTACCGTTTGCCTGGAGACTTTGAAGCTGAACTTCAAAACCTAATAGCGCATTTATATGTAGTCCAAAAACCCATTGATGGTTGGGTGATCTTCTCTTACGAGGAGATCACTAATTTTCTGGGCTTAAAGAAGACAACTTCTAAAGGCAAAGCTTTCCGCGAGAAAGTTAGGGCTGGCTTAGATGTTTTACGAAAGGCGACTATCACCACAACATACGCATGGAGTGAAGATGGTGGAGCTTCCTTCGCCAAGAAAACTTACATTAACTATATCGAAGAACTTGAAATAACTACCTCTCAAGACGCTCCGATTTCCGTGCAAGGTAAATATCGCTCAGGCCGCAATAAGGATTTGTTTAGAGTTCAGATCGGAAAAAAGTTTAAGAAAAACTTAGACCAGAAGTTTTTTGGCACTCTACCTTTTGAGAGGCTCACCAGCTTAAAAGGAAAAAATTATTCTCGGCGATTGGCTCAAGTTGTTTTTGCTAGAGCAGGGGAGATTGGTAGCCCGCCTAAAATTGTTATCTATATGAGGGATTTGAAGATACCTCTAGCGATCAAAGATGATCAACCTAATTACAGAGTTAAGTTCCTATTGAAGCGATGCTTTGACGACCTTGTGAAACATCGTATTTTAAAAGAGACGCCTACCGAAGCGAAAGATACCCATGGTGAAATCACTTTTATGTTCCAGCCAAGATACCCAAATTTACTCCAAGATGAGTCTTGTGATTTAGATCAAACGGTGGATGCATTCGCTTTGGCCTTGGAAAAATATCGGAAGATAAAACTTGCTGATTGCAAGTTAACTAAAGCTCAAGTTCGAAAGCTTCTTTCTGAGTACAGGGATGTTGATACCTTTTCTGGGTACTCTACTCCTAGATGTCTTGCGGTGTTGGAAAATGCATTTCTGTCTTATTCAGACCGCTCCAAGGCCAGAAGTTTTATCGCTCTTGCCACAAAGCCTCTAAAAGAAGGGCTCGATCGGTACAACTGGATTGAAGAACCTTTTGAACCGTGTCTAGTTAAGGCGCAAAAGGAAGAAGAAAAGTCTTTAATCCACGAGGAATCTGACAAGCGAATGCGCTCAAAAGAGTTGTTTGAAGAAAGGGCAAAAAGTCTTTATTACGAATACGTTGATCACTTTAGACGATACTATGAAGAACGCTTCCGCTCTGAGTACAAAGGTAAAACAGGTTTTCATCTTAGAAGACTGGAACTCTTCGAGTCTAATCCCTCGACGATTGATCGCGACGCTATTAACTGGCTTATTGCCGACATGACAGAGGGTAAATCTGAGATGTTGCCTGACCACGACAGCTCACAAATTACCCTAATGTAAATACGAGCTGTGTGAGTGCTGCGTTCTATGAGGTTTCGTAAAGTAGACTTTAGTAGTGAGGCCAGTCGATTGGCTAGCGCTCGCGGTGGAGAGTCTCTAAGTCATTACATCAACGCTCGAACTAAGTTAACCTGGCAATGTAGTAGAGGGCATCCATGGGATGCCTTGCTGAACTCTGTTCGTTCTGGCTCCTGGTGTCCTACATGCGCGAGACAACTGCCAGACGGCCTTGAGAGGGCTCAGGCAATCGCTAGAGAAAAGGGCGGGGCTTGTACTTCTTGGGTTTACGACGGATCACACAACAAGCTTTCCTGGCAATGCAAACTTGGACACAGATGGAAGGCTACACTCCATAGTGTAATTAATGGTTCCTGGTGCCCTGAATGCAGTCTTCTCCCAAAGGACTCTACTGTCTCTGCTGAAGTCGCAGTAAAAAGTTCAGCTATCACGCAGACCCAGGCCCTAAAGCGTAGAGTTCATAACAACAAGATCAAGCTTGCGATTGCTCGCAGGATCGCGGAGGAGCAGGGTGGGCGATGTCTAAGCCCCGCGTATTCCTCTGGTAGAGTAAAGTTGCGTTTTGAATGCGCGGATAATCACCCCTTTGAAATGCTCCTTGGCCGATTGAGAAAAGGGGATTGGTGCCCAACTTGCGCGAAGGCTAATGTGCTTCCCATTACAAATGATCTGTGTGGATCGGCCACGCCTCTAATGGCCCCGGCTAACCCGACCATTCCTGCCAAAGATTCATTTGTAGACTATTTCGGCATCTTAGAGACGAAGGGCGCTAAAGGCGATTCACGGCCTCAACAAGAACTTGTTTGTGAGCAAGCTGAGAAAGTCCATAGAACAGTAAAAGCTATGGCCGAGCGGGTGATGATATCCTGTAAGCAAGATGCCCTGAAGCAAGGCGGAGCCCCTCAAAGACAAGGTGAACACGTCAAAAAGAGTGAATAGGAATCAAGGATGAAACAACTAGGAGCACTTCTAATAATTACAACATTTGCATGGCCATATTTTGCTCAGGCGAAAACAGTCAACTTTAAGATGACGGTGCTCGACTACGAAGCCAACCCCATTAAGAAACATCGATGCAAACATTCTGATATTGTAAAAAAGCGTCCCGCAAAGAATCCAGTTGATGAGCCAGTAGCTACCGTTGTCTTGACTGAAAAAACAGCTTTGGAGCCTGAGGCGTTTCCTCTGTGCGAGCGAGTCTTCACAAACCTGACCCAGCTTGACCAACAGAAAATTCGCGACGATGTGGCTAGCATTCTTGAAGAAATGCCATGTGCTCCCGGAAAAGATCTAGTCGTTGAGTTTGGAGCAAAACGAAACCCTGATGCTTCAAAGGAATATCCGGGGATTGCACACAACTACATAGTTAATAAGATCAATTTTGAAGGGTGCATGGATGACATGCCCGCTCTTTGCAGCTTTCCTTCCGCGCATACTAGCTGGGACTCATTATCAGTGATTGTGGATTATGAGAAGATGATGGTTGCGTTCAAGAGATGCAAAGAAGCTCTCATCAAAAAAGTCGATGACGAAGGCCTCCTCGAAAAGTGGCAAGCTGCAAATGATCCAAATGCAACCAAAGGCTCCAAGGCCGCTGAACACAAAAAAAAATCATTTATTTCTGAGAAGTGATACGCTCCTAAAATCAATTTTTTCGTGTTACCGTAATTCTTATGAATAGGTTAGGGGTGTCCCTGTTGGGCTTGTGTATGTTGGCAGCGTGCGCGAGTACTGGGGGAGCGGATAGATCTGAATTAAATGTAAAATTTCTTGAGGTTTATGACGGGGACACCTTCTATGTTGATCTTGTTGGTTTGCCTGACGTTATGGGGAAGCGCCTTGGAATACGAATTAAGGGGATCGACACCCCTGAAATTCGTACAAAAAGTAGCTGCGAAAAGAAGCTCGGATATAAAGCCAAAGAGGCTCTTGAGAGTCTTATGGTTGGCGCTCGCAAGATTGAGCTCCTAGAGCTGGAGCGAGGAAAATACTTTCGCCTTGTGGCTTCTGTGAAGGCTGACGGCAAAGATGTGGCAAGCTATCTCATTTCTAAAAAGCTTGCGCGTCCTTATGATGGTGGAACCAAGGGCGGTAAGTGGTGCACGGAGTAGGGGAATATTTATGCAACCAAAGTACGTCGTTCATAACTTTTCGACAGAGGACTATACTGAATCGCTCGATCTCTCAGATGAGCTTCAAAAGTTTATCAATAACCGCTTTGCAGAAGGTCTTAAACTTATCTCTGTTCAATCCGCAATTGTGAACAAGGAATCGAAGTTCGTTCTCTTTTTTGAGTCCTTTGATAAGCTAGATTCCCAGCCCGCAATGAGTGGCTTTACAAGCGGGTAGGACGCTACTCATCCGTTTTTACGGGAATTAGAAGCACACCTGCTACAACCAAAAAGACTGCGCTTAGGTAGAATACATAGGTTGTGGTGGCAAGATCAAACAATGCAATAACACCGCACCCAGCGACTAAGCCAATTTGGCTAACAGTTCCATATACACTCATTAGGCTTGCGCGCCATTTGCTCTTTGCAAAGTACCTTTGAAGCATTCCGTTGAAGGCAGCATAGTAAACAGCGCCAATGGCGATTCTCAGCATCCATAGAATTAGTGCCCATTTAAAGTCAGCGAAGTATGCAAACAGGAACGCAGGTATGGCCGAAAGTAAAAGCGCGCGAGAGGCCAGCCATGGCTTCTCTGTTACCTTAAACCATCTCCAGACACCTTGGCCTCCGATTCTGAACAAACTCAGGCTGGCTTGTGTAAGACCCAGTAGGATAGGGGTGCTAATGCCTTGATCTTTTACCCAAGGCCAAAGAGTTGTTGAGGTAACTGAGACTGAGAATCCAAAACTGAAATGGGCTAGTAGAAGCAGTATTGCAGCTGGGGTTTTTAGTTCGACAAGAATCTCTAGCCAGGGCTTACTTTCACCTTTTTTATGAACGGGCGTGTCTACCCTGGGCTTCGGGGTACCATAGGTGATTAGAATTGGAAGAGCGCAGGCGATAACTAAAACGATCCACTGTTGCTGTTTATCGGCACCGAGAAGTTGCATTATTGCAGGAAGCCCTAGTGCGCCCACAATCATTCCGGCACGAGTAATTTGATCTATGCCAACATAAGATCTGTTTGTGACGGTTCCCGATCTTTCGCGCTCAAGGTCGGCGGTCCAGGTTTCAAGTGCCCCGTCGATAAATGCTCCGCCGACTTCAATTACAATTACTGCGATTGCTACTGCTAGAAAAGAGCTTGAAAGTGTTGGAATGAAGAAGCCACCAAGCATAGTCAAGAAACCAAGTGAGACTGAGAACTTGTGGCCGAGTTTGTCGGCGAAGATTCCTGTAGGAACGTCCATCACTAGCGAGATCAGAACACTAAGGCCCACGACTAGAGCAATAAGCGAGGGGTCAAACCCACGCTCGATGATGTTTACTTGCCAAGTCGCAAAAAAGGCCGCTAGTACAAGTCCTCGACTAGCGTATATTAGTCTAATTTTGTTCACGCGTGTTACCTGAATCACTGGTGGATATGCCTTCAAGAAGACTCATCTCTCAACTATACATAGATTTTTTAGGGCAGGTTTTTCGTGGTTGCCAATGATTTGTCAATTATCACTGATGCGCTATTTGATTCGCTCAATAATGTCTTTCAAAGTCTCTTGATAGTATCCGAATTCTTCTACTTTATTCTCGACCGTGGTTTTCACTTGTTGCCAGTCTTTTGATTGTAGTTCCAGAAAATCGTTATCAAAAATTCTATCTAGAAGTCGCAAAGGCACTTCTTTGGCTTCGAAAACCATAGTGAGATGGTTCTTACAGTCTTCTGTAAACGCCACAATGTTGTCAGCATTGATGACCTTACCCCAAAGCTGCTCTATATCGTAATAGTCTCTTGCCCTAGTGCCGACTTCTCTGTGCGGGTAGTCTGGATGCTGTTGGCAGATTGCTCTTAATTTTTCTAAAACAAGTAAAGCTCTTGTGTAAACTTTTACATTTACGTGGCTAATACTGATTTCATCAAATGTGTTGCAATACTCGAACTCGCTAATGTCGAGCTTGATTTTTGAACTTGAACTTCCTTCAGTAAGTAAGGCCTCCTTCCGCTTCTTGTCTATTGTAAGTCCTTTCTTAGAACCCTCAATAAGCTTAAAGGTGACGGCCCATCCACCCCAAAATTTAGGTTTATCTTTTGATGGGTACTTTGGTCTTCGAACTTTAACGAAGTCGAATAAGTGAAGATCTCTTTTGGAAAACTCGTTTGATAGTGCCTCTTGGATCAAAGAAAAAAAGGGGGCAGGTTCACCAACATCTTTGGAGACAGAAAAGTCTATATCCATTGAGAGTCGGTTTTTCATATTTTCTTTTAGTCGTATGGCTTGGCCGCCCTTGAGGCGTAGTTTTTCAGCGAGTTTCTCTTCTTTGAAGAGTCCGGTAAGGCATATCTCGACGATTTCGTCATTGGTCATGATCATCTGCTTTACAGCGCTCCTGGATGGAACAGTTTCCAACTCTCATCGAACTTCCAACTTCGTGTGTAGTTTTTATCAAGAAAAAACTCTAATTCCGGCTCTGGCATCATGGATTGCCACTTCCTAGCGAGATCAGACTTTCCAGCTTTCTCCAGGAAAAATCCTATTCTCTGAAAGTAGGGGTAGGTGAGTTCCATTGATAGGTAATAGTTTTTCAATTTCTTAAGATCAATTCTAGCATTTCGGAATGCACTAACAATGTTACTTATTCCGCCCGAATGATGAGGAGCTATAGAAATATCTATTAGTGTCCTCTCGACATCAGTTAGCTGGATAACATTGGTTTTGCCATTCCTAGTAATCTTCTTATTTGTGATGCCCAGTCTTTTGGTGTCATTATGCAGTAAAAAATAAAAGACCGATTTTTCAAAACGGCAATAAAGTGTCGTCTCTCTCGGACTCTTCATAAAGCTTTGTTTCATCTTTTCTTTTGAAATGGCAGTCTTGATTACGCTCTTTCTGCCTTTAACTTCTCTGCTGATGTAGTGTTGCACAGGCATTTGTTCAGTTAGCTCGTTAAAGTACATAGCTGAATAGTGTGATATAAACCGATCTTTTCGCGTCCAAGCTGTTAGTAAATCTTCAACATTAAATTCATTAGTTAGGGTAAACAGTGTTCCATTGCTCTGAGTGTTCCATCTAACCGCAACCTTTTTTACATGCTTTTGTTTTGCATTATTTAGCGCTGCCACCGAGCAGGTACCTTGCTTTAGCAGTGTAGACATCGCCTCGTTTAGTTTTTCGTTGTCAAAAACTGGAGGAAGTAACTTGCTGAGTTCTAGTGCGGCGGTGTCAGTTGAAGTGCTCATAATTTGTATATATACAAATTATGAGCTATTTAAGTCGTTTTGTCAAGATGTTTTATCCTATTGATATTGTTCAGGTAATTGTTAGATCTTTGTGCTTGACATTTTTTCGTAGAACCGATACCCTTGTATATATACAAGGGTATCGGGGTTTCAGTCGTGAAACTTAAGCGTTTAAATTGAGATTCCGGCAATGGGGTTAGAATTTAATGCTCTTTACCGCAGATTCAGCCAGACGATCTTCTCTGACTTTATATCTTAGTGTTGTTTCAGGGTTTGAATGTCCCGCTAGAGTTTGAATCTTGTGGTCTTGGACTCCTTGTTCAAAGAGCGCACTGATTGTTGTTTTTCGAGTCGAATGAGTGCTTCTATCAATATCCATTCCGAGCTTCAGCAGTGTTGACTTCATGTTCTTATGAACGGCGTCTCTTGAAACTGGCTTGGAAAAGGCTCGTACGATTCTTCCGGCTTTGGCCTGGAGTGACTTGTTTGAATGGGCGAAGATAAACCCGTCTTTTTCGCGAGGATAGTTTTCCAAAAAACTATCCAGAAGTTTTAGAGTCTCTTCGTGGATCGGGATTTCGCGATATTTCGAGCCTTTACCGTGAACAATGAAAGCGGTTTCTTGCTGCACGGTTTGAATGTCGCTGACTCTAAGCTTCAGGGCTTCTGATACACGGAGCCCATGATAGAAAAGAGTAGAGTAGAGGCACTTCCACATTAGCTGTCTTGCATCTTCCTCATCAAAAGATTCCAGAAGCTCTTTCACCTCATCATTTGAGAATCCGTTTGATGGCCGAAGGCTTCTTGATACGGGCTTTCTAATGCCTTTGGCTGGATTGTTTGGGATGGCCTTAAGTTCTACGAGTTCACCGAGAAAGCTTGTCACAGAGGCAATGCGGCGGTGTAGGGTGGCTGGAGCGTAGGACTCGACCAGGAAGTCCCGATAGCCGTTAATGTGATCTCTAGTGATCTTCTCGTAGTTAAAAAGCTTTAATCCTTCTGAGTTGGTTAGGTACTCCTCGAATGCAATCAGATCGAGCAGGTAATTGTAGCGAGTTTCGAGGCTTTTGAACTGTTTGAGGAATGATCTTACCGTTTGCCGAAAGCTCTCGTTTGTGAACTCTTTGTCTATGCGTAAATCGATTCCTTCGAGAAGACCCATGTATTTACTATACATAAACTGGGTAGGGGGTGGGCTCGGTGGTAGCCAATGATTTGGCCACAGTGTCCGCTCGATAGATGTCGGGCAAACTCTTTTCAAAGGAGAGTTTTTGGGGCCGTAAGGGCTTTAAATAATTGTACTTTATGTTCAGGTAGGGGGTGGCTCAAGAAAATTTAACGACATTCCGAAGTGAATTATGATATTATATATGATATCATAAAGAAGCGTGGCAATTAAAGATGATATCGAGATGCTTAGGTCTCACGGGCGTGTGTCTTTTAGGGATCTAATGAAAATTTGCAAGAGACACTTCGGTGAACCAAGGAACAGTGGTTCTAGTCATAATATTTTTAAAATGCCTTGGAAGGGAAACCCAAGGATAAATATTCAACGAGACGGTAAGGATGCAAAACAGTATCAGGTCAAGGACGTTATTAAGGCGCTAGAAAAGTTAATGGAGGTAAACGATGGTATCGGTAAAGTTTAATATGAAGCTCAGCCTTTTGGTCGATCAATTTACCTATGAGATTACCTTTGATCTAGAAGATCAGGTGTATATTGCAAAATCAGCCGAGCTTCCTTCAGTTAAGGCGCATGGTGATACTCATGAGCGGGCTTTGAAGGAGGTCAAGAAGGCCAACAAACTGGCTCTTGAAGATATGTTTGAGAATGGGGAAGAATTACCACGGCCGCTAGCATTGAATAAATATAGTGGAAAAGTGCATGTCAGAATGGGGCCAGATTTGCACCGAGAGTTTGCCAAGGACGCTGCGCTGAATGGCATGTCTATGAATCAGCTTATTCTAAATAAATTGGCGAAATGAACGCCGATCTCTTGGGGGATGGCCTGCTTCTGGACAAAGAGCAGGTAGTTGTAGCTTTTAGTCTGTATATTTCTAGTGAGCCTTCTTCGTTGATGGCATTATTTTGGTTGATTGATGATCTGAAGGTTATTAGCCTAACGTGATGGTGAGAGTAGAGTTGTCTTCGGTTTTTTCAGCAGAAAAAAGCCATCATTACGATGCATATTTGTGCGAGTCTTCGAAAGATGAATGTTTTAGAAAACTATTTTCCCTGATCCAGCCTCAGATTCCTCAACTTTTGCTGGGTGATAGTGCAGGCCGAAATGCTAGCGTTGTAATAACGGTTCAACCTAGTGATCTGGGGAAAATTGATGCCGATGGCCTTGAAGCTGAGCTTTTGAAGTTAGCCCGATTTCGTCATACAACAACAAGAAAGTTGTCGCATTCATCAGACTTTGTTGAAGAGTTAAGTAAATTTGGTGAGTTCACCTGCACCTCGGCTGAGGACTCAAATCCAGCTGATGGTTTAACTCAGACAATCATTACTGCTGCAATCCAAAGGTACAGCGTCGAGCGAAACTCTAAAACAAATGAGCTAGAATCAATTTCCTTTTCACTTTCTCGCTCATTTCTTGAGGCTTTGGCTAAAAAGTTAGATCGTGACAAAAAAAGCGAACCGAGTTCGGTCTAGCCTTTGGTTGCTCAAAGCGTAACTATACATAACATAGGTTATGTATAGTTGAATTCTATTCTATGACTTCTTCCTGTGAGCTTCAATGTACTCTGCAGCAAGGTTGAGGATTTTGAGCTGGCGAGTAACAAGTGTGTGATATAAAAATGTTGTCGTACACGCTCCAATACCTACGCCAGCCCAATACGACCAAGGTATATCCCGGACCAATGTATTTTCTGGCATCAGGCTGGTTAGATAAAGCACCCATGAGCAGATAATCAAAATCACTGCAAGAAGTTCTGATGCTAATACAACAATATTTCGATTGGCTACACGGTGGGAAGCTGATTCTATTGCTTCTTTCCATGAATTTGTCACTCGCATATTTCTCGCCAGTAATGACCTGAGAGCCATTCTGATGACTAGCGCGGCCGCAAGAGTGGTAATAATCGCGGATACGTGAAGGTATCTTGGGGGTGCGCCGTACATGCCGATCCAAAACAATAAAGGAGAGCCTACTGTAAGCGAAAACACTAAAACATAATCAACTTTGCCCTTAATTCTCTCTAACACAAAACTAACCTTTCTACGGATGTGGTGTAATTGCAAGTATTGTTATGTCGCCACTATTTGGGCCGTAACACCAGAAAACTCTGTATGCTCCGGGAGTCTTGTTTTGAGCGTAGGCTTCGAAAACTTTATCCTTTGCTTTGAAGGGGTTTTCGATTCCTGAATACTCATGTGTGTTCAAGCTTTGGTGTTTTGGATTGTTGGTAAGGAGGGAAAGAGTCTTAACTACTTGCTTGAAAAGCCCTTCTTGACGGCTGCTCTTTTTCCTCTTGGTTTTCTTTCGGTTGTTTTGAGCTTTAAGCGCAGCACTTCTGAGGCCATCCAGAGTATTTTGGGCCTCGTCAGTCATTTGCAAAGTAAAAGAGGATTTAGTCATCAATAGAGTCTGCTAAAACAATATCTTTAGATAGGTCAATTGCGCTGAGCTTGCCATTTTTAGCATCTTCCAGCCCCGCTGCTAGAGCCTTCTGAGCTTGCTGATTCTGATAAAACCATGCCTCTTCTTTGGGCACGACTAAAGAAACTGCTGGCTTCAAAAGTATTGAGCCATTTTTCTTTCGTTCAACAATAAAGGTGGATTCGGCAAATTCGTTGCCTAAAGTTAGCCTACCCTTTGAATCCGACTTTTTAATTGCTTCCATAATAGTATTATCGGCAATGCGCCCTCTGTGGTCAAGTGGGAATTCCCACCATGTTTCCATTCTCTATTTTACCTCAATCTTTTCAGTGTCTTATGGATTGATAAATTTCAGTTAACAAGCGGCAATGATGCAATATTCAGCTACTAATTTCTTCTCTAGGACCAAATCAGAGTTGGATGATGAATCTGGATGAGGCCTGGTCACATCGGTGCTTTGGTCCATAAGTATGGTTTGTTCGTGATAATTTTTGCGCGAAAGCTTTAGCTTGGAATAGCTGTTCAGGTTGAAGAGTGCCTTGTCTGGGAGATAAAGTTGTTGGCTGCGCTTTGGGTCTCATCGAAAAATCGAAAGACCATCTCTTGATTTTGAGCACTCATTTTTTCTTGAAAACGAGCTAGAAATTCTAAAAACTTATCGCTTGCAAGTCTAACCCCATCAGACTTCTCGAAGTCTACGGGGTATTTTTCTAGTCTATCTTTATATCGGTCCTGAAAATCTGAGAAAATTGCTCGAAAAGTTGGCAATATATTTCGAAGATGAGGGTGCATAAACTCGCTCTCTATAATTTCCGCCTCGGTGCTAGTGAAGGCTTTTTCATATGCATTTTTATAGATTGCCAAGGTAAGAAGATAAACTTCAGAGGAAAAGTAATCGTGGGTTCTCTGTGCTCTCCAGAATGGGTTGAGATTGAACCCGCAGTGGTTAGCAAGTTTGTGCAAACGAGCTTCGTCTAAATTTTCAAGCACTTTCATGCCCAAGTCCATTCCGAGTCGTGCTAGCTCGTCACTTCTCATCATCGCTCTCCTCCCATGCCTATTGTTTTGGGATAAGGTCGTCTGCTCGGCGTCCTTTGAATGACACGAAAGTCATTGCGTGTGTTTCTTGCAGTTTCAAGGGAACAGTAGGCCAAGTCACTTAGTTCTCTATTTGTTGAAATCGACCTTGCCTCAAGCTCAAGAACGGTCCATGCGTCTGCCCGGTTAGTTGGGCCTATCACAAGTCGGTTGCGAAAGTATGGGTTTTTCGACGCAAGCTCGGTTACACTGGGAAGCTCAATGTCTTTCCCTTCAAAAAGTTTGGAATGAATCTCCAACTTCGTATCCTTAAATCGTGGATCTAAACCATATTTTTTAAAAGCCCACTCATTGCTTCCAATTCTGGTTTTTTTAGAATGTTTGTAGCGAGCAATGACCTTGGCTGTACGAGGATCTCGCCTGTGAAGTTGAAAGTGAGCGATCCAAAAATTACGCTCTTGAGTTTCCATTTCCGCTACACAGTTAGTTAGTCTCGAAACATTTAACAGGCTGAAGAACGATTCGATAAAGTATGATACTACTCCGAGGAGTCGATAGTCGCTATCACTAAGCCCCTCGCGTACGGCGCTTAGCAAAACGTCTTCAGGGTTATATGCCTCATGCCCACCTTCAGAGCTTTCCCCGAAGGAGAAAAGACAAATTGACCTGAGGGCAAGATCTAGTTCCCTATTTTTAAACCAAGTCGTCGGTTGGGTCTTTCTCATGGTCAGCCTCCTTCTCTTTAGTTTTGTCGCGAAGCTCCTGGTATCTTTTAAATGCTTCTTCGACGTGTGGGGGCCAAAGGGGACTAGCGTCTTGGTATTTCACCCAAGACTCGGAGGCCTTTAGCTCTTCGTCTGTGACTTTCATTTTCAATAAATCGTGTAAGTCTGTCTCTCGGTCACAGAATGCAAATAGCTTTGAGAGAACGAGGTCCGATCTATTTAGGGTCTTAAGGCTAAGGGCCTTGCCAGAAAAACATAGCTCAGCTCTATCTCGCCATCCTTTGGGAAGAAGATTGCAGAGACTTTTAGGGCCATTGTTAAACCAGTCATTCATAAGCCTTTCGTTCTTGTCATTGGTATGACCAATAATGAATTTAGAGGCGGCTCTCTTTATCTCTTCGGGGATTTCTGGATCTAAGATGTCAATGTCTTTGGTGGCGCGATTAACAATCTCTAGAAGTCGTAGAGCCCCTCCACCGATAACGATCCCCTCGAATCGGAGGCCATGCTCGGCAAGGAATTCATCAAACTCAAGAATCACTTTCTGCATGTCATGCTTGGCTGGAAACATCATTTACCATTATATAAGGTATTGGCGGTCTTTGCAAATTCGTTTTATCTCATGATATTAGGTGGTTGAGAGTCGGGGGTTCGCTAGCGTTTCTTGATGAGCTTAATCTGGAGATCGAGAGCATCAATTAGTCTTATCAGTGCTGCTAGGCTTGGGGTTCGTGCTTTTCTCTCAAAGGCCTGTAAGGTCTTAAGGTCAATAGCGGCTTTTTCGCTCAGAGTCTGCTGGGTATATCCCCTTTTCTCTCGCTCGGCGCGAACCTGCGAGAGAATCTGGTCTATGACCGGTTCAGATTTTTTAACCCCAGGAGTTCTGTTTTTTCGAAGGTATGCCATTGCGACTATTTTCGTCCTTGGATACACTGTGTAGGACTCACAAGGTGTCTCCATGGCTGATTTATCTGAGAAAATGACCGAAGAACTGTTATTGTATTTCCCCCATTTAGAGCGAGATCAGTGCGTTTGGATTCTGACCTCTCCGCTTTGTGCGGTTCTTGGCAGCCTTGACTCTCTAAAGGTCGATCAAGAAAGATTTGTGGTATTCATTAACAACTTTCAGTCCCATAAATAGCCATGTACTACATCCTGTAGCGGTTAGATTTTCTTAATCCTTAAATTTCCAGTAGTTTACTTTGTACTTTAACCAAGTCTTAATGATGTCAGCAGGGCTTTTTGCCCTATACTAGCAAAAGGTTGTCGATGAATGTGCGTTTCACCTCTCTAGGCCTGGCTTCAGGCATTGCATTATCTGCTGGTGCGGGTGCATATACATACACCAATGTTTCCGAGCTTCGGGACGAACGAGCGGCCCAAAGTCGGGGAGTTTTTCAACCACATGGCGGTCCCAGCGTTGTTGACGACGTTGTTACAGTTTGGTCTAGAGCCCTTGGGTGGAATGGCGCTCCCTCGGATCAACAAGGTTTAAGCAATCAAATATCAGCTGCCACTGGCAAAGATGACGGGGTTAACAGTGGTCAGTCGGTCATTGCGTCTGGTGATTCTTCATCTCCAGGCGATTCAGCTGGTTCAGCATCTTCTTCTTCTCAAACTAATTCCGGGCAAGATTCTTCCTCTAGCTCGTCTCAATCAAGTTCTTCTTCCACCTCAACTTCTTTGCCTGGGTCTGGCTCGTCGGATCAAGCAAGTGATGTCGTGATTTCCGGTGCGTCTACTGCTGATCAGGTGGGAATGGATGAGTCAAGCAATGAAAATCATGCAGGCAGAAAGAGCGTGGATTCCAATAGCGATGGATCAGACTTCTCCTCTCAGGAGCGCGAGTTAACAGCATTAAGAAATAAAAGATATACGGCCGATGCTCAAAAGCGTATTGCAAAAAACGGTCTCGCTTTTGAAACTGCAAATGGCCCTCTTTATCAAAACCCTTTTACGGGGCAGATAGGATCAAATCCTCCCCCCGGATACGCTCAAGGACAACGGGCAGCTAAAACTTCTGGTGCTCGTGCTATTTCTCCTGGCGCTATTCGTATTGGACGACCCGCTAGTGCAGGTAGAGTTCCCAGTTCAGAGATTTCAAACACAACCCCTACTCCGCCTTCAGCTGAGCCAAGCGGTGGAAGCTACGGACTTTCTTCTGATCATAGCGGAAGATCCAGAAGCCGCCGCGAAGGATATATCAATGAGTCCGACGTAGGAGCCCCGAGAAGGCCCTCTGGTCGTGCTGCTGTCTCTGAGTCAGATAGTAAGCGTGCTGGCATTAGCTCTGAGCCTGAGAGCCCTCCTGCGCCGCCTAAGCCAGCACCTAGTAAGCCTGACACTAAAAAGCCAAAAGAGCGTGTCGATCCCGACGTGCCTTGGGATAAGAATGAAACAGGTAATCCTAAGCCCCCTTCTAACGATGGAGGTGGGTCCGGCGGAGGATACAATGGAAGCGGATCTTCAAGTGGCGATGGAGGCTACGGTGGTCGGGGATTTACTGGTTATGAGCAAACGAGAGAGCAGTGTAAGGAAGAACTTTCAAAGCAGATGAATAAGAACTTGGCTCAAGGCGGTAATAGGCAGGGTGCTGCTTGGATGATGGCCAATAATATTGTCAAGCGTGATGATGGATCGCTTGGGGTAAAATTCAACGCAAATTTCCCTGATCCCCCAATCTCATGTAGTTCATCACAGACTAGAGCAGGTATGCCAGAGGTTGCATCTTCGGGTCGCCCAGGAAACGATGCAACCAACTGGCTTCGGGTGCTCGTTGGTGAGAATGAGCTTTCTATCAAGTATTCCGAGCTTGCGGCTGCTCGCGCCGGAGGAAGAAAGGCGCAGCAAGCCTACCTAGCCGCGAAAATGGCCCCGCTTAAATATATAAAAGAACAGCTTGCTCGTGATGACCTCGATCCCAAGACGGTTGAGCAACTGGTTTTAGAAAGAAACGTGTATCATGAAGTCATAGGGCTACTGAATGAGGAGTTCGCTGGTTATGCCGATAGCAATGCTGCCATCGACCTCGATGAGTTAGTAAGGTGTGATGTTCTTGCTAAACAAACTCCGTTTAAAAAGCTTCTACAAACCAACTTTTTAGTCGGGGATGAAAGTCCAGAGTGCGTTCTTACAGATCTTGGCAGAGTTTTAAAAGCACCCGAGCCTCCTAAGTGTTCAGTTCTGGATAGTCCGAAGAATCCAACAAGCGATAGTGATGTTGCTCGCGTCGAGGGACTCTACACGATGATTGACGGTTTCAATCATTTTTTGGGCGATGATATGGCTAAGATCTACCAAATGGCTAAAGGTTCAAACTTGGGCGGATACGGGGAGTTTAGCCAGGCACTTATCTCCGACTCCAAAGGACACCAATCAGATAACATGAATTTTAACGGTTTGCTGTCCAAGAATCTTCTTGAGTGTACGGA
>Ga0100391_1002627_pt1 | contig 18903 bp, 8 predicted proteins | sample CryGeymeta201515_FD_81541 | JGI IMG/M metagenome (GOLD analysis project Ga0100391, IMG submission 81541) | Groundwater microbial communities from Crystal Geyser aquifers in Utah, USA - Crystal Geyser metaG 2015-15 | ecosystem: Environmental > Aquatic > Deep subsurface > Groundwater | place: USA...
AAACAGATGGGAGGAAGAGGGAGAAGGAGAACAAGGAGAAAGAGAGGAAAGGGAGGGGGGGGAGAAGGAGGAAGAGAGAGAGAGAGAGAGAGAGAGAGAGAGAGAGAGAGAGAGAGAGATGATGGCCGCGTCTAACAATAATACCTGCAGAATGCGACCAGACAATATTGCTACAAATTATGACCATCATCACAAGGCATCTCGCAAACGCCGCGTCCGTTTCGAACAACAAGACGGCGATAATGATGATGAGAGCGGTGATATTACCCGACCAACAAAACGACGTATTATTCATCTTACGGCACGTCCAAAATCATCACTCATGACGGTGGAGGAAAAGACTGTCTTGTACATGCAACCTAGTGATACTCGAGAAACTGCATCGGATGTGTTGCGTCTGATGCAAGACTGTCGTCAAGCCATGATGGTGCCACCCTGTGACAGCAGCAGCAGCAGCAATAGCATCGACGAGAAGAATGATCCCAGCAAGGTATCTTTTGGACAGTACGCTGAAGCATTAGCCGTGACATTTCAGTTGTGCGTCGATGTTCCGTATGATTTAGATAACAATAGTACTGCCAGCAGTGGTGATTGTGACAACAATCATACGGGTAGTGAGAAGCCACAACAACCTTCCTGGAACATTCGAACGTCACATTCCGTGGCACAACTAGCTGCATGGGCTACGTATCACACGGCTACGCGAGGTGTCGAATCTAAGATACTTCCGGGGTTGTACCATGTGCGACAGGAACGAAGACGAAAAGCTATTCAGGCTGTTTTGGATGCCCAAACGAGATTGAAGGCGCTAAAGAGGCATAAACAGACCATTATTTCTAAGGATGGTGAGCTGGATCCCGAGCAGCACATATCAATATCATACAAGGCATTATCCCATTCGGCCAAGGAATTTGCCTCGGCAATGGCCGTAGTAGATGGACGACAAGCTTTGAACGAGTATTTGGCAATGGAGCATTCGGCAAAGCTTCAACAAGAGAATATCATGATGAAGGCATCACAACAGGGCGTGAGTACTACGCCTGCCAAAGCATTGCAGCTGGAGCGGCAACGGCAAGTGACACCTGATCCTCCTACTGAAAAGCAACGCCATCATCTTTCGCGTTTGCAAGAAAGGAAGGCTGGGTAGGTGCCGACGCGGTGGAGGACTTGCAAGGTCTGCTCGCCCTGTTGATTGATTGGACTACATATTTTCTACGGTGGTCCCTTTCTAGACTGTAGCATACATTTAATAAAGTACAAGTTTTTCTTTGCATGAAAGTCCTTCTTTTTTTTTTGTTTAGCTCGTTAGCGACTAGCTGGCTCCTCGAAGCTGCTATAGTAGTCTAGTAGACAATAAAATAATGATATCCTGCCTTGATGGTTAGCTGTCAACAATGACGCCTTTTCATAAGACATTTGCTTTACACCAACGATTGGCGTTCCTGCAACAGTCTGGCGAATGAGAAGCTACGCGGTCATTATTGTTTCATGCAATAGCCGACAACCTCATGGAGTGTTTCGTGGTCTTTCATGACGTGGTATCCACGAGCCGAATGAGCGCATCAGAGTAGGTACACTTAAGCTCAATCACTCAATTCAAGACCGACTGAAAGACAGTAACAGAACCAGTCAATGCTGTCAATCTCGTCATCCATCAACAAAAATCTGTCAAGCTTGCACATGAGTAGTGATGCATGCTTGACACGCCGAGAAGTCAAGGTTTTTAGCTTCATTCACGAATTGACTCGTGAGCAAACCCGCACAACAAAAACAAAAACCGCGAGAAAATGAACGCTTCATTTTTTTCTCGGGACAAGCCCTTCCAATTCTCCGCAACGCTACGGAACAACAAAAAGGTAAAAAGTCATCACTTTGTCAAGTCATTGTACCACACTTACAAAATGGATGGTCGTGGTGGGATACCCATGAGTAGCCGGGGCATCCGACAACCGCCACCGATGAGTGCAAGATCGCGTTCTGTTCGTCCAACATCAAAACCGATTGGCGACCAGAAGACTATTCCAATACCACCAGCCAAAGTAGCGTGCAACAAGTGCCGTCGTTCGTTGACACTCAGAGCCGTGGTGTGCAATTGTAGTTGTCTGTTTTGCGAACGTACGTAATCATTTGTGTTTTTCGTTTGTTCCTGGTAGAGCACTGCTGCCAAAATAATTTGCGAAAGTTTAACACGTACAAGTACGCATCCAAACGGCACGCCTCTCAATAATTGTCGTCATTCATCACTATGTCCATCAGCTTGTGCCCAGAGACATTTTACTCAATACGACTTTTGTCCCTGTTGTAAAAAGAAGTTGGGACAACATGATACGATGCTGATCGATATCTCCAAGCCAATTCAGAACGAAGCACCAAACCAACCGAAAATCAATGCATATCAAATGCTTTTTCGATTGGAAGCTGGAGAATCCAAGGAATTGCACTATCGAGGAGTGTGTAAGAAACTCTTTCAGCAAATTGATCTAGTCTCGCACCAAACCAAATTTGTCGTGCAGCAGTTCCTGCGAGATGCCAGTCGTCGCAATTCCAACCTTGTCCAACTCAAGAAAGCCTACGACAAAATGAAAGATCAGATACAAGGAAATCAACAACTCCTAAATTCGGAGCGACAGACATACCAGCAAAATGCGGAGAGTCAGGTAGCGAAACTCCACACGCAAGATCAAACCATTCTCGAACTTCAGCAACAACTTGAGGAAAAGGAAGAAATGCTGCGAAAATTTCGAGCTCGGGAATCCTCCGGCCGTTCCCTGCGAAGTGTGGATGGTAGTGGCTCCTATCAGGGCAATGCCGGGTGTAATCCTGGCCGACCGCCGCGAGCGATCCACCATCAACAATCTCAGCTTGCTCCTCACATAGTCGCAACCCACCACATTCATCCTCCCACTGCTCCGTTGCAGGACATGATAAAGCAGCGAGAAGCAGATCAGCGACGATGTCAAACACACCTTCAGCCAGCGTCGTCGCAGTCCCAAATTACAGCAGGGTACTACGACGGCGGTAGTGTAGCCAGTGACGGGCGTTCACAGCAAGCAATGACAATCAACTCGGGTGGAATTCGAACGAATTTAGGCACTGGCCAGAGCTTTCACGGAGAATACCACCACGGTGGTAGTGCTACTGCCAGCCACGGCCATGCCACTTCGTATCACCCGCAAAACAAGAGACGCCGCGTCAGCCAATCGTCGACAAATGGAGGTCGCAGTCACACCTCCAGCAGAGGACATGCTTCTCATCCTCAACAGCGACCGTCTTATTCGCGGCCCCATGGCAGTAGTAGCTATCGTTGAAAAGATTGTTTGACCTAACAGCGGATCCCGCAGCACAGCGGGGAGAATTCGAAACCTGGAAACCAGCGGCAAGGAGTACACCGATATTTGCGCGGCGCACTCGTTGAATTATGACAAAGGAGTTAGGTAATCTCAGTTTATTTTATTAGTTCAATTCCATGTACAGTGGCAGTGCGTGCGTGTTTTTGTTGAGTGCATAATTGGTTGCAGTAGCAAAGTATGCTGCGGACTGTTGTTGTAGAAGCTTGCGCTAATTGTTCGCAACCTCTCTATTTTTTGTAGCATCTATTGCTTCGTATCCCTTCGGTATTGCTGCAGATCAACGATGCTCGTAAGAATATATCCGTGTCTCTTGCAAAATCTCTTAATTTCGGGCAATCGCATCATTTCGGCAGGATTTTCTTCCGATACAATTTCGCATAGAACACCACAAGGAGTTTTTCCGGCGAGACGTGAAAAATCGACAGCAGCTTCCGTGTGACCATCGCGGGTCAAGACACCATTTTCCCGGGCGCGTAGTGGGAACAAGTGGCCTGGTCGGTTGAAATCAGCGGCAGTGGCGTCGGCGTTGGCCAGTAGTTGGACAGTCAGGGAACGATCTCCAGCACTAATACCAGTGGAAATTCCTGAAATTGAACATCAAGTTTGAAATGTGAGGTATTATTGTGCAGTAGTTACAGACGTCCACTCAGTCGACTAGAAACGTACCGTGCTTGGGAGTAGCATCCACGCTGACACTAAAAGCAGTGTTCTTGGGATCCTCACTATTGTTGACCATGGCTGGAAGCTTCAATTCGTCCATGCGCTTTCCTTCCATACCAACACATATGACACCACTTGAGTATCGCACGATTTTTGCCATATCTAACGGCGTGCATGATTCCGCAGCCATGATAAAATCCCCTTCATTCTCACGATTCATGTCGTCGACAACTACGATCATTTCTCCCCTGGCAACTGCAGCAATGGCGTCCTCGACAGATTGACGACCAAAGCAGTATCCATCTTCGGAAGCACTAACACCAGCCTGATCATCATCCGCTATTTCTTCGTCCAAAACCAGTGAAACTTCGACAGCATTTGCCGCAGCCGAAACACCATCATTTGTAGCAGCAGTAGCAGCAGCAACGACCACAGCATTATTCTTTCGTCGTGGTGCCATGGCTAGATTCATGTTGGAGATCCCATTCTTCGGCAAGGAGTCGTCTGACAAAATGTGTCCAAAATTGGAATGGTTCATGCGCTCCTGTTTGGTCTCCAGATATCTACGATTGTCGTCGTTTGCTCTAGCCAAGATGGGAAGAGTATCCACAATCCTAACTCCCAGGGCGCTCAAGCGATCAACTTTGCGAGGATTGTTGGTCATGAGTTGAATGCTACCGATCCCCAAGTCCTTTAAAATACTGGGCACGACACCGTATTTGCGGCAGTCCTCGGGAAAGCCTAAAAGGAGATTGGCATCAACAGTGTCTTTTCCCATGTCTTGCAAAGCGTAGGCCGCCACTTTGTTCGCCAATCCAATACCGCGCCCTTCCTGTTGCAAGTAAATAACGGCACCACCATTTTCCTGGATAAATTCCAAAGCCAATTTTAATTGTTCCTTGCAGTCGCATCTGTTGAGGAGAAGAAGAAAGAATTGTTGTGTTGAGATTGTGCATACGTTTCAGTAAAATCAATTCTTCAAAATGATATACAGACAAGAAAAAATCCGATTTCTTCCTATGAGGAAAGGGACAGATCAAAATAAAAATGAACGGCAGAGCTCTGCCGCTTTCCCCATGCTAACAGACAATAATAATAATAAAATACCAAAAAAAAAATCCAACGTACCTTCGACTGCGAAAAACTTCCGAGGTTAAACACTGATCATGGACCCGAATGGGAACATTTTCGGACAATTTGCCATTCGTTCCAAAGGGAGGTTTGTCGGTCGCATAAATAACGACAGGTTCGAGAGCGTTGGTGTTCTGGTAAATGTCACACTCGTCCTCCTCCGTACAGTCCTCGTTGTTGTTGCTGTTGCTGTTGCTGTTGCTGTTGTTGTTGTTGTTGCGGACGCGGTAGGCACGCAATTGAAAATGTCCCACATCGGTTGGCAATTTCGTATCCGCCACAAAGTCTACAGGAACGATATGATCGGTACCTTCCAATAGGTGTCTACAATTGCTGTTGTTGTTACCAAGATCTGACTGACCATCATTCGTCGTCAATGCACCATTCTGTTCATTTAAATTTTTAACCGATCGTTGTGTCTTGCCATTATTCATTGGTTGTGAGCCATTCTTACTCTTGCCATTCGTACTCTTGCCGTTGGCATTCGGAACATTTTTATTATTACTAGTAGTAGTAGTAGTAGTATCAGCTCCATTGGCAAAATAATGACCAAAACTGCTGTGTTTGGTAAAGGCAGTCTTTCCACCTGTCGTAAAGGAACCGGACGATAAAGCCTCCGATGTCGAGGATGCTGATCCAATGATTAAGACGGATACCATTAACAAGACCAGCCTTCCTGCCTGAGAACGCTTCCTAACTTGGTTGCTGCTGCTGCTGCTGCTGCGAGGCATTTTCTTCTTCTGGGGTATTTTCCTTTGATTTGTGTCAGTTGTTGAAAGAATAGTATGTTGTTGAAATACTGCCATTATTATATCAGTAATGCTGGCTACCAGAAGTAGCATTTATTTCCAGTCGAATGAATGGATAATGCGGACTGCGGACAGTCAGTCTGTTGATATTTGAGAGGATGGAATGGATAACAATGGATGCAAGCCTTCTTCTCCTACCAATTATTTGCTTGTATGAGAGCGAGAGAGAAAAGCTATTATTTCTTATTATTTGGTCAGCTGTTGATGGCCTGATGGTGTGAGATGAGATAATTGAATTTAACACAGATACTACTGTTTTCGTTTGATCGATCTTATCCCTCTTTGATTCAAGTTAGGAAAGGTGGTGGTATACACAAACCAAATTGTTTTATGCAAGAAGAAAGCCAACTAAATAATAATAATAATAATCAATTTGTTTTAGAGTTGCTACTACTACTACGTAGCTAGTAGAGAGCTAGCTGGTTGCTATGCGAAGGTATGGGATTGCGTTTGTTGGTGGTTTGACGAAGAGTAGTAAAGAACAGAAGGCAAGCAACGATATTATTCTCTGCAAACATCCGCCGGAGGAACATCCAGGAGGCGTTTGTGCGTGCTTGATGCCTGTTTTAAGTTCGCCGTACCAGGTACCAGTGTTGAGAGGGTTGCAGTCTGACGCATCATCCTTTTGTTCCAAGTGTATCACAGTAATAGGGATGGAGTTATTCAAAGTCTTTTTCGATTGGCCTATTTTTAAAAATGAGTGGTTGGAAGGCCCTCCAGGATTCCCAAAGAAAGACCGCATAATATTATTGGCAGCAGGGTACGTACGGTACCACGTGGTACTACAATGTACTCAGTACTTGTCTAGCTATAGAGCTACCTTAGCTACTCAAGCAAGCGAGTGTTACTACTACTACTATTCAACATTTTAGTCCATCAAGAACCAAATAATGCCTCCATATCTCTGATGATAGGCTTGCAACTATTAGTAGTAGCTAGCTAGTAGTAGTAGTAGTAGTAGTAGTAGTACAAACTACTCAATTGTTGCTAATAATAATGTAATGACGAGCAACATGTATGTAGGCAGTAGTAGTAGTAGGCGATGCCCACGACCCAAATCTGGGGGTAGATTGGTGGCGACGACAAAACTGGCAAGCCAAAAACTTACCCTTCCAGCAGCCAGCAGAGTTCAATACTCCTCATTCTGCAGCAACCAAGGTGGTCTACTACTAGCTAGTCTACTACTAGTCGTAGAAGAGACCACCCAAAAGATATTCCAGTCCTCGCAAGCAGACAATGATGATGCGCATTTTTCCGGAACGAACCCCCGCCTTCATTTTCACATCTTACGTTAGTAGAGTCTTAAAACGATAGTATGTATCTCATGGCGGTGAGGCATTCTTGTAATGCATGAGTTCTTAGAAAAGTACCGATAGTACAGGAACGTTTTCTTTTTTACTTCGGGTTTTAATAAAGAGACGCGCATTAGCTCTCATTTTGCGATCCTAAGAAGGTTGTTCAACAACGAGTCAATGCACTCAACCTTCTTCGCTCAACCATGTATGTCATGATGAGTTGGAGGCAAATACAGGAATAATAATTGATTAAGAATGCAGAATGCAGAACCACACAAAAAAGGTCGATGATGTCGTTGCTGTGATATTTTTATTAAGCTTAATATAACCAAATCAATTACAATACACTGTTAAGATTTTTTTAAATGAATATCAGAACTGTGCATCAGTAAAATTTGAACAGGGCCCAGATCAGCAAGGCGTAGCTGCAGCAGTAGATAAAATACCAACATGACACTACCAATCATTACAGCCACCAGGATGCCACCCTACAACTACATCAGAGGAGGAGAAGCAAGACACAGATTCAGCAATCTTCGAAAGAGGGAGACGAACAGTTCAACCGTTTTGTCTCTGACAATGATGCGGTGGTTGTTCATTCTCTTGGTCGTCGTGCTGTTGGCCTTGGCTGAAGCTTTCTCGTCTCGTCATTATAAACCACTGTTGAAAGAAGGAGTGGTAGGAGTGAACTACCATCAACAGCAGACCCTTGGCGGTGGTACGTGGAAGTACCGTACAAGACCATTGGGTGCATCAGCATCTCTGTCACAGAATCAGAGGACCGATGATAGTAGTAAAAGCAAACTACTAGTAGACGACGACGACGACGACGATGCAGACAAAAAAATGTATCCAAAAAATGGAGAACAAATCCCTCCTCTTGGTAAGAGTCATCGACGACCACGGAGTCGGACCTTGTCACCCTACCAAATCAGACATCCCGAGATAGCCGAATTGCTGAAAATTTCTAATGATCCAGGAGTTCCTTTTTATCAAGCATTTCGGACCATTCAAGAAGCACTGGAAACGATTGCCAATGCTAGCAGCTCCGAAGAATTGATTCGAATATTGGGAGACTTGGCCGTGAATTCCGATGCTGATGCTGATGCTGCTGAATCCACGGTCACATCAATATTGCGAATCGAACAAGTACTGTCTCATTCGGCAGATCCATTGGGTTGGTTGTATGCCCAAAATCAGCGACAAATAACAATTTCTTCCAACAACAACAACCTGGATGAGCGAAAAGATGCCTTGTTTTATATTCAATCCACCGTCGAAACGGCTGTCGTTGGTGCCGCTTGGACTTGGAATCAACCTACCAATCATGGTGAACAAAAAGATGCTTTTTGGACCATGGTATCCAATTTACCCGATTCTTCTCATTTATACGGTGGAGAACGATTCGATACGCGACAGAGTAATAATAATAATAAAAATAAAAACACGCGTCACAGCGATTGGAATGATTTTGGAGCTACCTGGTGGATCTTACCGGCCGTGGAATTGCGCGAAGAACCAGCGGAACATGTATTCGCCGAAACGACCACCCAGAATAAAAACAGTACGAAGAATGTATTATATGCTGGAAAGCGAACGACATTGGCCGTTCATTTGGTTTGTGATCCAAATATGTTAACAAAATCGTGGCAAGTAGCTGCTCGGGAAACGTTGCAGCTGTTGCAGCGACTCAGCGATGCCGTCATGGACGAACAAGTTCCAGCAACAACGTTGCCTCCCGTACTGATGCGAGATTTGACGTATGCGGGACCTGATAATACACAAGTGGATGGACAAGAATTGTACGAACAAGGTGTGACGGCGGCGTTGGAAGCCTTTGCGAAGAATGGCGAAGACAACTCGGACGGTAACGAACAGCCAAAGGAAAAGGCAGGATTGAAGAAGGTTGTATTGGCTCGACGTATGGACTTGCAATTTGAAGCCAACCTATCTGCCTTGGACATTCTACGAAAATGGAAATACAATGAAGTCCATGAAGGAGGTAACATGTTTTATATGAGACCAATGGGCCAAGAAGAATTCTTCGGGTGCACACCGGAGCGGTTGTTTACAATACAAAAAGGATCCAATGTAGTATTGTCGGAAGCATTGGCAGGAACTCGCCCTCGGGGAACATCACAAGCTGCAGACAATCAATTGCTGCGAGATTTGTTTGGGTCGCTTAAAGACAGGAACGAGAATGTAATTACAGCAAAATTCATTCAGGATGTCTTTGCACAGTTGGGCGACAAAGGATTGGTTGAGACGGCCGAAATACTACGTTCGTCTTCGATCCTTGAGGACACATTCGACACTGAGGGCTACGGGATCAATCGCACACATGCAACCAAGAATAACAGTAGTAGTAGTATCAGTAGTGGCTACTTTGTGAGACGACTTCGCCATTTGCAGCATATTTGCCAGCGGTTCTCTGCAAAGCTGGCTTCAAAGGGCGAAGTGGTTGAAGTTGTACGGCACCTGCTTGACAATCTTCATCCGACGCCTGCCGTATGTGGTTTTCCTGCCGAGTCCGCCATGGACTTTATCCGTCAACACGAATCCATTGGGTTCGACAGAGGATTCTATGCGGGTCCTGTGGGTTACATGGGAAGGGACGCTGCCGATATCCTTGTGGGCATTCGATCAGGTCTTGTGTCCACTGTGAGCACCAACAGCCTTGAAAACTTGTTGGACCAAGACGATGTTACAGGATCTGGCACACGCACAAAAGTGTCTGTCTATGCCGGTGCAGGTATTGTGCCTGGTTCAACGGTTCAAGGTGAATGGGCCGAGACATCCTATAAATTGGGAGTGATTTCTTCCCTTTTTCCGCAATCTCCCATGACTCTGCAAAGCTCGCCAACGGCCAACGTGGCGTGGGCAAATGCGTTTGTAGAAGAGCTGATACGAAATGGAGTCACGCAGTTTTATGTATGTCCTGGATCTCGTTCAACACCTTTGGTCGTAGCAATAGCAAAAGCGGCAAGGTCAAATGTCGGTGTAGTCCATGCGGTAAGTGTCCACGACGAACGAGTTGCCGGTTTCAGAGCTGTCGGGTACGGCAGAGGCGCAAATAGACTCGCGGCAATAATTACGTCAAGTGGAACCGCCATTGCAAATCTTTATCCTGCAATTGTTGAGGCGGGCATGGATGGAGTTCCAGTCCTCCTCTTGACAGCAGATCGGCCCTACGAGAACCGTGATACGGGATCAAACCAGGCCATTGATCAAGTGAAGGCGTTCTCGTCATCCTACGTCCGATGGTTTCGAGACATCTTACCACCGCATGATGATGTGCCGGTTGCAGCTGCCCTGGCAGATGCAGGTCATGCTGTCACTGTCGCGAAGTCTCAGCGTGGGCCTGTTCATATTAACATCCAGTTTCGAGAAAATTTGGCTCCTAATGCGGGACAAGTAAGGGGCGATAACCGAGCCAACTCGATTACTTCATTTGATGGCTTCAGATTCACGGACGTTCCTGGCTTTAACAGGTGGTCGAAAAGCGGCGACCGGTGGTTGAAATCTTATCAATTATCGTCCGGTGATTTTGGAATGGGGTTGCCACACGGTGCTGTCGCCGAGATTGCTCGTCTCATTTTAAGATCCAAACGTGGAATCATTGTTGTTGGGAATATTCGTAGACCGACGGATGAAAATGACATGGAAGCCCTTGCAGCAACGTACGATACAATATCGGATTTTGCGCAAACGATTGGGTTTCCTATCATAGCCGGAGTTCAAAGTGCGCAACTGCGCTTTTCCAGTTCAGCGGTGATTCCTTATGCCGAGCACATTCTCAAGAACCCAACCATCAGGCAGAATATCAAGCCTGATCTCATTATTCAGATTGGTGCTCCACTTGTCTCTACTGAGGTCCCAGCAATGATTGCGAGTGCTCTGAGGGATGATTCCGCAAACGCGCGACATATCCTCTTGCACCCGCATCATGGATCTGAGCGAATGGATCCCTCTTTCACTGTTTCTCGTAGAGTTGTTACGGAGATTTCGCCATTCTTGAAGGCTCTTGCTCGTCATTTGGATAAAAGAAAGCTTTGTCAGGCAGGCTGTAGCAGCGAATTATCGCCTCTTGTTCGATTGGGGAGGCAATTGCAGAGGGAAGTACCAGACATTATCTCAAAAGTTTCCGAGACGATTTCTAAGCAATCTCAAATTCCCGGGGTCTCGCTGACGGAACCAGAGGTTGCCATGGTTTTGGCGATGATGATGTCTAATAGTGTTACGGATCAATCCTTGTTCTTGTCAAATTCAATGCCGATTCGTGACTGTGACAGCTTTTTGTATCCAGCAAGCCTTCCAAAGAAAAACTCAAATCGAGTTCATCGACGAGGTACATTAAATGTTGGAAGCAACCGAGGAGCCAGTGGAATAGATGGAATTGTCGCCAGCGCAACCGGGTTTGCCGAAGCAACAGGAACTAATACGACTCTTTTGATCGGTGACTTATCCGCTTTGCATGATCTCAACTCGTTTTATTCGCTTACGAGCGGCACCACCAGCGCGAAAAGACCCTTGACTACGATTTTGGTGAACAACGATGGAGGAGGAATCTTTTCTTTTCTCCCTGTCGCAAAATACGGTGCCGATGTAGCCTTTGACGAATTTTTTGGAACACCGACAAAATCTTTTGACTACAAACAAGGTCTTGAGGCGTTTGGTCTCGAGGTTCGCCAAGTTTCGCGTTTTGATTCGTTGTGTAACGCTTACGCCAAGGCCATGGGTTCTAACCAGTCCTCCGTGATTGAGGCCAGTGTAGTGGAGCGCAGTTTGAACGTGGAAGTACATGAACAAATCAACGACGGGATCAATTCCTTTATCAATGACTTTGTGGGCGACGGGTCTGGAAATCTTTCTCCTGAACCTTTGCCCATAAAACAATACTGTGAGAAATCCTCGTTAGAGAAACGGAAAACTCTTGTGTTGCTCCATGGCTGGATGGGCGACAAGACGGAATGGGACGAGGCTGCCATCAGCATGACAAAATATCTCGGCAAGGAATGGGATGTGTTATCTATGGACCTTCCCGCTCATGGTGCATCTACAAGAGTACTCTCTGACGATCGAAATTTGATTAGGGCATCTTTGAAATTGAATTCCGGGGGTAGTGCAGCTAGCACTTTATCTATTGATGAAATGGCCAAAGCTGTACTTGCTTCGTTGTCCCAGGATTATGGAATCACTAAAATAGATGCCCTGGCTGGTTACAGCCTTGGTGGTCGTGTCGCCCTTGCTATGAAAAGACTTTGTTCCTCTGCGGCTGCCAATGCCAGAACACCAACTCTTTTAGCTGACAACAGCAAGTTAATATTGTTGAGTTCCTATCCCGGCGTCCTTCCTGTTGCAGATGGTGCCGCAAAATCTGGCACAACAACAGATGACGAAACAAGGATTGCATTAGACGAAAGATTGGCAAGAGAAGTGGTGGCCACGGCTGACCGAGCCGAACTTCAAAACTTTTCGTCAATCGCTATGAATCCTCTTTGGTCCGATTTTTTGATGAGATGGTACGGTATGGCTATGTGGGGAAGCCTTAACGCAAACGGAAGGTGCTTCAATTCCATGATTGAAAAACGCGGTACTGCTCTGTCATACCGTGGTCGCGATCTTGCCGAAGCTCTTCGTCAAAGCTCGCCGCCCCGTAACAGCAACGAAGATTGGAGAGGTGCTCAGCCGCAGCACACATTGTTTCTTGCCGGTGAAAAGGACAAGAAATACATGGAAATTGGCCAATTTTGGAGCAGCCGAGGTATTCAATTTTCCCAAGTCCTCGGATCAGGTCATGCTCTTTTGGTAGAAGCTTCAGAACGCGTTGCATCAGAGATCTCCAGCTTTGTTACAAACGAAATCAGTGCTACTGCAACTACTTCTCTGGTAGATCAGGTTTTTTGGGATCTTCGCCAGAAAGACCAAGACGACAACGTGGACGCCGTATCTCTGATGAAGTACAGCAATTCAAAACTTCGTAATGACAACACTAATACAATTTCAGGCAGGTTGTTAGATGAGTGGAAATTTACACGAACAATTGATTCCCTTGAATTTAGTCCATTCTTGATTGCTGTCGTGGACGAAAGTACCACGCAGAATGGAATTTCTGGCATTGGTTGGGGTGACCAGGCAAAAAAATCGAGCCAGATGACTAACCGTTCTGGTTACATCATACAATTGGTCACTCAGAGTGGCTCGAAAGTTGGTTTGGGAGAAGTTAGTCCTCTACTCGGACTTCATCGAGAATCTTTAGAGGACGCAGAGGCGCAGCTTCTGGCACTTCAGGCTTATCTGGACGACTCTCGGGGAAGCGTAAAGTTTTCCGCTCCTTCAGTACTAGCTTTGAACGGCGGCGTGTCTGAGTACCTCAACAACTTTGCTCGCCAATTAGGTCTGAGCGAATTCGTTCCTTCTTTGCGTTCAGGTTTGGAGATGGCCCTTGTATCTCTGGCATCCCAAGTTATGCAGAGCCCAGTCCACGAGGCATTGTTAGAGTTTGCTCCTGGTCAGTACAAGCCTGCCTCCCTGGACGCCCTCGTACCACTTAATGGAATTATTACCCGTGGGTCGGGTATCACTCAGAAAAGAGTCGGAAGGGCTTTTCCTTCTCTTAAGGTCAAAGTCGGACATCGAGATGTAATGGAGGATATTTCTGCCCTGTCACAAGCGTTACAGCAGATTGATTCCTACAATGGCCCGGCAGGTGGAACATTAAGAGCAGACGCAAACAGGGCCTGGGATGATGCTACTGCCATGCAATTCGCTGCAGCTTTGGAGAGAGCTAACATTAGAGCAGCAGAGCGGATAGAATTTATCGAAGAGCCTTTAAAACGACAGACTGAAAGTGGTTGGTCACTCGAGGCCCAGGTGTTTGCTCTTGAGCAGTGGTACAAACGCACCGGTGTCCATTACGCTCTTGATGAAACGCTTGCTGAAATCGCTTCGCAATGCAATTATGATTTCCAAAAAATCCGGGAAACAATTAACCTGTCCTTCAGTGTCGATAGTAGAGGATGCGCAGCCTTTGTGCTCAAGCCGGCTCTGATAGGAATGGAGCTGTCCCTACAATTGGCCCGAATGGCTCGACATGAACTCAGCATTGGAGCTGTCTTCTCCTCGTCATTCGATTCGGGCGTTGGTTTGGCGCACACGTCCATCATTGCTGCTCTTTCGGATGCGTCTGGGAAAACAATGAAGTACTCACATGGGGTTGGTACATTTACTATGCTGGAGAGCGACACTCTTGACCCGCCTTTTTCTTCTTACGTTAACAAGCAAGGGTTCCTTAAGATTGCATCCCTCGGCAGAGCGTTGAACGGCCTGGGTCTCGACGACTTACGGGATTCTCACGTCTTTAATGAGTTGCCTCTAAGTGTCATATCACCAGCTTTAGAACTTCCCGCGCAACGTTCAGATAAGAAGGACGCCAATTATGAAGCTGCAACCGCTACGAGCAGTGGCGGACGAGAGATCAACTTAATAGTTTCTCTGCCGCTTCCCTTCTCCGCAGACATTGCTGTTTCAAGATTCACTGATTTCCCTCAACAATCGCGGTGGTCGCCCTGGATTCGCTCTGTGAGATACTTAGATGACGGTAGAGAAACCGAGTGGACACTGAATGTTCGTGGCGTCGAATTCAAATGGCGAGCCGTCAGTACACCGCTGGAGCCTCCACTAAAAGGTATAAAATGGGAATCTATATCCGGCCTGAAAAACAAAGGATACGTCGAGTTCGATGCAACATCGGAGGACGCTTGTCTCATGAAAGTACGCATGTCGATCATGACACCCCGCATTTTGGCATCAATCTTTCAAAGCACCTCTATCTTTGTAGAAGACTTTCTACAGAACAAGCTCCTCAAATGGTCCCTGGAAATGTTCCGAGACGTTGTCAAGGGAGATCTTGCGCTGCAGCGCGGTGATGTTGAATTGGGAGATGCTCTGTTTGGTTCTGTCGAAGGCAAGGCTAGCGCAATCGAGGCTACGTTATCTATGTCGACTCCCTTTCTTGACAGCAAGCGAGATTCAGGTAGCAACGAGGAATCCACTACGGAGTGAGAACATGGGATGTTAACCTTCTGTCATCTTGCTTTCATACGCATTTTCTACTGTAACATAACTGCAATGCTATTTATTTTCTTTCTCCTGTGCTTCGAGGTCGTCAAAGTATGACCCCTGCGAACAAGGTCTTGACCCCTGGTCATAATTATCCTCCTTGAAACGCTCGCTGCTGTTCTTCTCTTCGTCTCGCATCCAAGCCAACGACTCAAGGTAGACTGCAGAGGGAGAGTAATGCGACGGCGGTGAATAATAGCGTCTTGGTGGTGATGGCGCGTAAAATACATGCTGTGGTGGCCAACCAGGCCGATAAGGAGATGGATCGTAGGTTGGTGGCGGGTAGTAGCAGTAGCTACCTGGATAGCCATGATATGAAGGAGGGGGTAGAGGTGGATAGCTGCCTGAGTAAAAACCAGGCAGAAGATGAGGTGGCGTTGGTTGAAAATAGTGATGCTGCGTATATCCCCGCTCCTCTATGCATTGAAGTGGTTTTGCCCCAGCAAAATTCTTCGAGGACGCTTGGTGAGTGACAGAAGCCGAGCCATCTGGTGTGTTTCCATTATTAGTCTGCGTAATTGCTGGCAAGGACGAGATTAGCGAGCCTGGCGTTATAAACGCAGAGGCTGCATTATTTTCGTGATCCTCAACTTCAGACTGCGGCGATGGCTTCTTTTCGTGTAGTTGAAAGGAATCATTTTCGCTCGCCCTGTTACCGCCCTCCTGCCCCCCTTCAAGAAAAGCATCACTTTGCTGCTGTGATGTCACAAGTTCAAATGGACAATTGTACATGATGGATTCCACCGAACGTTGAGATATCAAAGGTAAAGGCTCCAGGTTATCACACGATCCAGTTCGCTTGTGGCCTTGAGCTTGACTGTGTTCGCTGCCAGCCGAGCCTGATATCTGTTCGTTGACAGCATCATCGTCATTGTCATCGCCATCACTGCAAGCAGTGGCCCTTTGACGACGACGGCGCTCTCTCCGAAGCTGAACTTTGGATTTGGTCGACGACCGATAGCGAGAGTGCAAAAGATCTCTGAATCTAAAGGGCATTAGGCGGGGATAGAAAATGGCGAATACTATTAGTAGCTGTATGAATAGTAAACCCTGAGTGCATCGTTGATCCTTGACTATTGACTTACCCCTGGCCAATCTGCACCACACCACAACGGAAATAGACAAGCATTGCCAATGTGAGACTATCCAACAAATGCCAAAATTTTCCTTCAAGCTCTTTGTTGCAACATACCTTCTCCTTTGCGACATGAGCTTCGACTTCAAACCACTGGCCATCAGATTGCCGTACAAATCGGCTCTTGGTTTGAACCTCATCCAGAATAGAAACTACTACCACTGTTTTTTGTTGTTTGGTGGTAGCTTGCTTGTATTCTTCTAACTTCTTTACAAGGATTGACCGAAATCTTCGGTTCCCCTCGTGATTGTAGGCTGATCTTCCTCTATTGTTGGTTGTTGGTAGATAATTTTGAAACGTTGTTTATTTGTGAGCGTCCATTAACAATATCATACTTTTCCTTTCCACCATTGAGATACCGCAGCCATCACTTATCTGCCACGAAAGCATAAATACACGTACCTTGCACAGATAATATCATTGTCCGTTGGTTCAAAGGCAGGTTCCAATGGTATCATTGATTGTCGGGGATTGGGTTAATCGCAAGTCTCTTTTTCTTTTGTTGTTGGGCCCAATCTGGCATCCTCTTTACTGGTGCCGTGACCTCGATATCTATCTATTTTAATCCTCAGTATTCGTCTTACCAATACAGTGTTTTTCTTAAACACCTCCTTAAACAGAAAGACTGCAGAAGACTACCACGCCCACACCTTCCTTACTACTGGTAGTAGATGTTCGTTTGTATTTCGCTCTGATATCTGGTTATGCGAGAGATGTATTATTTTTATTAGTACGTAGCTATTTTGAAATTTCATTCGTGCTCGGTGGGATTCTTAAATGTTGAACACAACGTGACTAAGCACCCCGCGCTTGAACCTCTCAGTCCATACCGTGTGTGCCGAGTGAGGGCCCGCCTGCACCTATCGTGTGAAAAGCTCCATAGTTTGCGGTGGAGCTTGTCCCTGCTCACCAGAGTAATAACCTAACTCACCTCCTACCTATCACCTGAACGAAGGAGCACAACATGACCACTCTTGATTGGACGAAACTCGGCAGCCCTGCTATGCACTAGTTCTGTGTACTACTATTATTATTACCAGGTACGTCATTGCAGCTGCTACTGCCTGCTACCAGAATGGTCTTTTTCAAGCCCTATTAAATTACGCTCGGTAAGCGCGCATGATGATGCAAGTAAACTAGTCGAGCTACTGGTGTGTCTCCGTTCAGGATCACGCCAGGGAACCAATGCGTTCCGTTCAATAATTATTTATGAAAAAGCATTGCATATCTAAAAACCGAGGTTACAACAGGGACGACGTAACAGCTTCATGGCAAATGTCCTTGTTTGTGTACTGTATTTTGTAAACACATTTTTACTAGAGTATCTCTTTATTAGCTAGGAACTACTACTAGATCTAGTACTATACAGCTTGGAGTGCTTGGCTTTCCATTCCACTACTTTTGGGTGCGAGTCCACTGTCTGAACCAATTTGCGCAAGGCAGGAAAGGTATCTACCACATAGTTGACTGGAATACCATCCAGTGTTCCGGAATCAATCCAACCGATCAATCGCCACACGGCCAAATCTGCCACGGTAATACTGGATCCGACACTGTAGTAGTAGTTGTATCCATCGCTCTCACTGGACACGGACATGGACTGCTGCTGCTGCTGCTGCTGCTGCTGGTTGGCTGCACAAATTTGTTCCAGTCCATTTAAATGCATGTGCAGTCGTCCTTCGTCCTTGTCGACGAGGGCCTTACGAGCTGCAATCTTTTCGTTGGCATCCTGAATGCGAAAGGTTGTTCCAATGGTAGCAGTAACGTCCGTACAACCACTTATCAATTCATCTACTTTGGCCGATAGCCAATGATTTTCGGTAGGATGAATACCTTTTGGCAGCATAAATTGCCATGGCTTGGGTTTGCGACAGAATTTGACCGTCCACTTCCAACACCGGAACAGCTCCAAAGGGTAATTTACCAGCCTGTTTTAATTCTTGAGAACTCATCACACCGCGACAATCCTCAAAGGGAATATCACCCAAGAAAAATGCCAACCGACAACATTCGGCTCTCCAAAATGGCATGTCCGCGTAGTACAGTTTAATAGATTTGGGTAGATTGTTGTTGTTGGAGAGTAGTGGTGATGACGACGACGACGACGATGCCATGGCGTCAGATGTTTTAGACAAAGTAAGAAGAAGTGGGAGAATGAGTAGTACTAGTAGTGGCAGTCGCAGAGGTCTGTGTAGATTCGACAAGATCATAATGCTTATGCTGTTGTTGTTGATCAAGGAAATTATGATATTCATATCTTCATAGATACTCGGAGTTAGTACCTGTACCTGTACTCCTCTAGCTTTTTTGGAATACTCGTACTCCTAGTCTCGTTACTCGTTATTTTAATAGCTCAATGCTGGAATTAGAGGGGAGGGGGGGGGGGGGGGGGGGGAGGGGCA
>Ga0100391_1002628_pt1 | contig 18902 bp, 12 predicted proteins | sample CryGeymeta201515_FD_81541 | JGI IMG/M metagenome (GOLD analysis project Ga0100391, IMG submission 81541) | Groundwater microbial communities from Crystal Geyser aquifers in Utah, USA - Crystal Geyser metaG 2015-15 | ecosystem: Environmental > Aquatic > Deep subsurface > Groundwater | place: USA...
ACTCTTTCACACGCCAATCCGTGCCTAATCCTAACAAATCGTGAAACAATGATTCTACATTCATACGACTATTATTTAGCCGCTCTTTTTTAAATTTGAACCACTAAAAATCGCGAAGAACCTCAATTAATTGTTGAAAACTCCGTTCGTGAGCGGATGAATGCGGGCTTAAAGGTAGCATTTAAATTCATGCCTCTTCCAAAACCTCCGCCGCATTCTCAGCAATCCGTGCTTCCAACTCCCGCGCTTCCGCATTCAGCACTTCAAGTTCTTCGTTCAGCGCCTCGAACCTTTCCTTGAAGTCCTCGTCGCTGATTGCCTCACCTTTAGCCACGCCCACATAGCGTCCGGGATTGAGCGACCAGCCCTGGGCCTCGATCTCGGCGCATGTGGCCACCTTGCACAAGCCGGGCACATCACGGTAGGTGATCTTCCCGGCACGCTCATGCCCGGCACCCTCACCCCCGCCTCTCCCAGAGGGAGAGGAGCTTTCACCAAAGACCTCCTTGAGCTTGGCCTCCGAGCCTCCGCTCAGTTCCGGCTGTTCGCCACGGTAGAGGCGCACCACATTGGCGAGAAACTCCTGCTGCGCGGGAGTGAAGTCGCGGTGGGCGCGGTCGATCTGACGGTAGATGTGCCGGGCATCGATAAACAACACCGTATCGCTGGAGCGACACGGTGTGCCCTCACTATTCGTTTTTACTGAACCCTCACCTCCGCCTCTCCCAGAGGGAGAGGAACTCTTATTGGGCGCGATTCCCGCTTTGCCCTTGTCGAAAAACCAAAGGGCGCAGGGCAGTGTGACCGTGTAGAAGAAGTTGGGGCCGATGGCCACCATCACATCCACCCCGCCCGATTCGACCAGCTTTTGGCGGATGTCCTGCTCCGAGGCCCGGGCGTCGGAGGCCGAGTTGGCCATAACGAAGCCCGCCCGGCCCGTGGCATTGAGCGAGCTGTATAACTGCTGAATCCAGAGGTAGTTGGCATTGTCCGTGCGCGGCAGACCGAAGGGATAGCGGGGGTCGTCCACCAGCCGCTCCTTATCCACCTTGCTCACGTTGAAGGGCGGATTGGCTAAGACAAAGTCGAAACGGCCTTGCCGTTTGACTTTGTCACCCTCACCCCCGGCCCCTCTCCCGGAGGTAGAGGGGAGTTTGGCCAGGATCTCTTGGAAGACTTTTTCGGTAGTTTCCAGTAGGGTCTTGTTTTTGAATCGGAGTATCTGATTTCCGATGCTTTCCAGGTATTTGTCGCGTTGAGCATCGTGCTTTTTCTGTTCTGGGTCGTCGTGGACCTCGCCGTCCAGTTCGACCACTAGACGTTGCTCATGACAATAGAAGTCCACGATATAGTCCCCGATCTGATGCTGGCGACGAAACTTCAGGCCTTCGAACTGTCGATCCCGCACTAACTCCCAGAAGACCGCTTCGGCGTCCGTTTGCGACTGTCGCAACTCCCGCGCCCGCTCTTTCAAGCCCTAGAAAAATAACCCTCCCCGCCCAATATTCAAACTTCCTTTTCCGGTGCTCAAACTTCCTCTCCCCTTGAGAGAGAACTGAGGTGAGGGTTCTATGGGGACTTCCACAACAGAGTTGTGCAAATCCTCATAGAATGTGTTGCCCTGGCGGATCTCACCTGTCAGCCCGTGGACCGCCAGATTGAGCCGTGCCAGGCGTCCCGTCTCCGCCACCCGCTCCTGTCCATAGACCGAGATTTCAGCGGTCGGGTTCTTCTTATGCGCCTCCACGAAGCGGGCCGACTGCACGAACATACCGCCCGAGCCGCAGGCCGGGTCGAAGATGCGACCATGGTAGGGCTCCAGAATTTCCACGATCAGCTTAACGATGGAGGTCGGCGTGTAGAACTCCCCGCCCTTCTGCCCCTCCGACATGGCGAACTTGCCGAGGAAGTATTCGTAGATCAGCCCGAAGGTGTCCCCGCCCCGGTCCATGGGGATCGACTTCATATCCTTGAGCAACTGGGTTAGGGTGGAGTTCTCCAGAATCTGGTAGGTCTTCGGCAGCACATCGGCCAGGTCCGTATTCTCCTTCTCGATGGCTCGCATGGCCTCGTTGATGGCTTCCCCGACCGCAGCGCCTTCCGGCAGGTTGAGCAGATAGTCGAAGCGAGCCTGCTCCGGGAGATAAACCACCCCCGCCGCATGGTAGTCCGCCGGGCCGATCTTCCGCCGCGAGCCAGCCTCCGGCTGAATCTCCGCCGCCACGGCAGTGAAGCGCACATCCGCAAAGCGCAGGAAGATCACGCCCAGCACGACGGGCGAATATTCCGACGGCTTCAGCGCCGCGTTGGCCCAAAGGCGGTTTGCCGAGTCCCAGAGCTTCGCCTCCAGTTGAGAATTCGACGCCTGCGCGTCTGCCAGTTCATTCCAGATCATAGTTAAATTATTGGGTTATTTTGTAGTCGGTTCCATCGACGACGATCCTGCTGCTCTGGAGCAGTTCCTGAACGGCGGACTCTGCAATCTTCGCGGTGCTTTGGGCGACGCGGTTGAAACCGAAGTGTCTGGCGATTTCAGCCGCGAAATCTTCCTGCGGGAAAGCGATGAATTTTTCCAGAATGTCCAAACCTGCATTACACAGTTCAACAAGGGGAACGTCTTCAAATTTCCGCGTCTCCCGATCCGCAATACGGTAGCATTCGTAGCTCTCCGGGCTCAGTTCGTCGGGCCAATAAACATAGTTTGCGCCTGCAGAGTCTTCCGGAAGGCATTGTTCGACGATTGTCTTAATCTTGGAAGCCACCCGGGTGAAGCCCCATTCCTGAGCCACGCGCCGGGTAATCAGGTCCTTGGTGATCGGGCCTTCGTCCTCGATGATGCGATTGACCTGAACCCGAATAGCTGAACGACTGCGAAACTCGTAGAAATCATCCGACGGGCCATGGGGCAAGACAGTCACTTCGGGGTAGCCCCGTTTACGGGTTTCGACTGGCTCCACCGGTGCCGGAACATCGGACGCGTATTGGACTTGAGGCGCTTCTTCTGCCTTCGCTTTTATTGGAATTTTAGGTGCTTCCGGCTGAATGGGGGCCTCAAATGCCGCTGCCACTTCGTCCAGCAGATCCTGTCTGGCAAGTAAGCTGTCCTGCCACCAGTCGGTCGACCAAATGCGGTAGATGCGCCAACCCAGCCCTTCGAGCACCGCCTGGCGCAGACGGTCGCGGTCGCGGGCGGTCGCGGCCCGGTGATAGGTCGCTCCATCGCACTCGATGCCGAGCAGGTAGCGCCCCGGTGAGTCCGGATGAACAATCGCCAGATCGACACGGTAACCGGAACAGCCGATCTGGGTATGCACGGTGTAACCCTTGCTGCGTAAGAACTCGGCAACCTCCTGTTCGAAGACGGAATCATAGTCTTCGGTGTGGGCGGATTCGATGTTTGCGGCGATAGCGGCCGGGCCACGCTCCGCATACTCCAGATAGGACTTCAGATGGGCGGCCCCGATGGCCCGGGTCCGGGTGAGGTCAATTTGCTCGCTCCTGAGTGTGGAGAAGAGGACCACTTCGTGCTTCGCCCGAGTGACCGCGACATTGAGTCGGCGTTCGCCACCATCCCTGTTGAGTGGGCCAAAGTTCATCGAGAGTTTCCCGGCCTGATCCGGGCCGTAGCAGATCGAGAAAAGGATGACATCGCGCTCGTCCCCCTGGACGTTCTCCAGGTTTTTAACGAATACGGGCTCATCGAGGTCTTCCCCGAAGTGGCCTTCAATGGCGGGGTTGTCCCGTCGTGCCTCGTCCAGAAGGTCGAGAATCAAACTTTGCTGTGCCTGGCTGAAGGTGACCACGCCAATAGACATGTGCGAACGATCCGGATCCGTCAGCCTCTGCACGATCTCTTCGGTGATGGCTTCCGCTTCTGCGCGGTTGGTGCGTGACTTGCCCTTGTCATAGAATCCCTTCGGAACGGGCACCAGGCTGACGCCGACATCCTCCGAATGTGGGGAGGGAAAGGTGTGGAGCTCGTTGTTATAGTAATTGTAATTCGAAAAGGCGATGAGGCCCTCTTTCCGGCTTCTGTAGTGCCATAAAAGGTTGTAGCTCTGCAGGCCGGAGCCCAGGCATTCATCCAGAATACTCTCCAGGTCCTCGGGCTGGCTGTCATCATAGACGCCGTCATCGCCATCGGCCCGACTGAAGAAATTTGTGGGCGGCAGTTGCTTGGGGTCGCCGACAACGATTACCTGTTTACCCCGGGCGATGGCACCGACGGCATCCCAGACGGGGATCTGAGAAGCTTCGTCGAAGACAACGATATCGAACTCCGTCTGTGCCGCGTCGAGATACTGGGCGACTGAAAGCGGGCTCATCAGGAAACACGGCTTCAGGAAAGGTGCCACGCCGGGAGTTTCGGCAAGAAGCTTCCGAACCGGCTTATGGCGACGACGCTTGACCATCTCGCGCTGGATCATGCCCAGTTCTGTGTTGGCAGGGCATTCCTCGGTGCGGGCTCTGGGCAGACGAGCCGCTAATTTAGCTGCGACCACCTGCCCGGTGAGATTCGTGTATTTGTCATCAAAGTCGCGGAAGGCGTCGATCCGCTTCTGATGTTCGTCGCCATAGAACTCCCTGAGGGTCGGGTTGATGGTCAGCAGGCGCTTTAAAAAGGTATTTCGGTAGGCATAATCAAATGCCTGGCGAATCTCCTCCAGGGGGAGTGCCCCGTCATCGTGGGCTTGCAGGAGCTTAGAGAGACCTGCTCCATCGGCTGACTGGTATGCCTGCTGCCAGCGGCACCATGCGGCAAGGTGTTCACGGTTTTCGATGATCCGCTCACATAAGCGTTTCAACTGCTCCAGAAAGTCCTGCTCAGAAAGTGCCGGGGATAGTCGAAGTCGATCACTCTGCCGGTCTTTGGCTGCTTTCAAGGAATTCCACTCCTGCCAAGCCTGCGTAAAAAGTTTCTCCAGAGCGCCGCCTTCCTGCAAGAACTCAGAGCCTGCGCTTACCAGACCTCCGACCTTGCTGCGCAACTGTATTAGGATATCCACGGAGTCGCCTGCCAGCGTTTTGATGCAGGCTTGGAGCCCGTCGCCATATTTGAGCAGCTCATCCAGATATTCCCAGTTTGCGGAGCCATCTTCCCAGTGAATCCCGAAGTGGTTGGTTGCTTCATGCTTGGCCTGATCGAGCTTTGCCTGCTCCGCCTTTAGGGTGGAGACCGATTCAAAGAAGCGCTTGGCTTCAGTCGTGGACCATTTTGGGGCTCCGGGTTTCAGCGCTTTCTTGACCGGCTTGAACAAGAGCCAGAGCTTGATCCCCTGGAGTGCGCCACCTTGCTCGACCACGGCCTTATACTTCGCTTCCAAAGTGGCGGTATCGGTCTCAAAGAGTGCATTGATGTTGAACGCATCCAGTTCGGCCAGTGCTTTATCGCGTGCACGTCCGCTGGAGATCCAAGTCTCCGCCTTAGGCCTGAAGGTGCTGGTCCAGTTGGAGTCGGCAATGAAAGCCTCCGGTAAGGATGGGGCTCCGCGTAAGGCAACTGCCAGTTCAATCGCTGCTTCCATATCCGTTTCAGCGGCACCGGCCAGTGACAGACCGAGCTTCGTGGCGACTTCCTCGATGGTGGGTTGGACCGTTTTGATCGAATCAAGCAAAGTTTCTGTGATGGAAACAACTTCCTCCTCCCATTCGGGTGTCCAGTCAGTCGCCTTGACCCGGCTCAGGCGGTCTTTTGCTGCCTGAGGCAAGCGCCGCTCGCTGCCGCGCAGGATGAGTTGATCGCAGGTGCCCTGGATCGCCTCCAAGGTCTGCCATTGCTGTGATTCGATGTCCTTGATATCGAGGTGGTCAAAATGACTGAACTTTTCCCGTTCTGACTCGTGCGCGATCAGCCAGGCGTAGCATTGATAGGCACTCAACTTATTGGGATAGCGCTTATGGAGTTCTTTCACGTATCCATTTAATTCGGTGCGGACATTGTTCAGCTTTTGGGCAAGCGCGGCCCATTCCTCGCTCGGGTGCTGCGCCGCGTAATTAATGGCCTCTCCAAACTGGCGGAGCACTTCGGCCTTGCCGGACTTATTCGAGTGAAGTTCGAGGCAAAATGGCCCCAGCCCGATTTGGCTGAGGCGGTGGTGCACGACCTCCAGGGCGGCACGTTTCTCGGCCACAAAGAGCACCCGCTTACCTTCAGCCAGGCAGTGTGAAATGATATTGGTGATCGTCTGTGATTTGCCGGTGCCGGGAGGTCCGTTCATGACGAAGTTCTTCCCCTTGGACGCAGCCAATGTGGCCGCCAACTGGGAGGAGTCCGCACTCATGGGGCAGAAGATTTCATCGTAGCCCAGAGCTTCATCGAGTTGTCCGGGATCGAGATCCTCCACATTATCCATAAAGGCAGATCCCGCATGGTTCATGAGGTGGTTGACGACCGCATTCTTACTGAGAACCTCGGACCGGTCCTGTAGATCCTTCCAGAGAAGAAATTTACTGAACGAGAACTGGGCCAACCAGACCTCACGGTGCACTTCCCAGCCGGGCATCTCACGGACAGCCTGCTGAAAAAGTCGAAATACCCGCTCCACATCGACGCCCGATTCGTCTTCGGGTGGAGGGTTAACGCCCGGCACATACAGTTGATAATCGCGTTTCAGCAATTCAAGGAGGGTGACGTTGATTAAGCTATCTTCGTCGTATCGCTGTAGGCTGAAGCCCGATTGAACAGATTGCCGGTGCAGTTGAACCGGGATCAACAGGAGTGGCGCACGATAGCTGCGATCATCATCCTTGTTTTGCTGCCACTCCAGGAAACCCAGAGCCAGGTAGAGCGTATTTGCGCCGCTCTCCTCAGTCTCCACCCGAACCTTTCGATAGAGTTCCAGCAGTCGACGCGAGAGCTCCTTATCGGTCAGGGAGCTGCGGAGCCTTTTTGCATGAAGCTCGCGCATCAAATGTTCGACGATGGGGTCTTCCTCGGTCTCCTGTGCGAGTAGGCTAATGCTGCGGGGATCATTTCCCGCAATGATGGAGGTCTGCTCCAGGACCTTATAGGTTTGGTCGGCTGCGAGTTCATCCTCGATCAGCTCAGGCTTCGGGCAGAGCAATGGTATGGTTTGCTTGGTTTCCTTGAAGTTAAGCAAGCGGTTGCGCAGAGTTAGATCCAGCAGTTGCTGCTTCCAGTGGTCGATCCGGCTTTCGGGCCCCTGATCACTTTGTTCGATGGATAGCTCATCGGTAAAATCAATCGGGGCGGAGGGCGTGGTTGAAATTTTAGGCTTCGTCGCTTCGTGAGCCTTTTGCACATCAATGCCGCCATCATTGCGCTCCAGCGGGAGGGGACGAATCCGGGAACTGCGACAGCGATAGATATCTATGGCATATTCAAAGATCTCGTCCTGCGAGAGATGAACCTTGGCGGCGGCAATCGCCTGCTTGAAATCCGCACTTTTCCCATCGCAGACGAGGGTGCTTTCAAAAACCAGAAGGTCGTCGAGTTCTTTGCGCTTTCGGATACTCTGCAAGTCATCGGTTGCGGGATCGCTGAAGCTGTCCTCGATCAGCCAGCAACCGACATAGGCATGCCCCTTATGCATGAGCACCAGCGGGTGCAGCCCCGCCTGTTCGAGCAAGCCTGCGAACAACAAACTCAAATCCAGGCAGGTCCCGAGCCGGGACTTTAAGAGTTGTGTGGCAAAGCGAATCCGCTGGCCGGTATGCTCGAAACTTGCCGGCGGGTTGCTGTAGGCGATTCCCTGTTCGCGGAGAGCGGAATAAATGGCATCCAGAATCTCATAAACCCGCTTTTTGGAATTCGCCTGGTATCCGTCCAAGCTGCTCGATGGAGTGCGCTTACCCAGGATTTGCGTCGTGTTGCTGAGCAATTGCTCAACCACCGCGAGATTGGGCGTCACAAAGGCAGCCAGGATCTCCGGAAAACATTTCAATCCAGTCCATTCGTCACTCGCGTAAACATCAATCGGCAGGATTTTTTCAAGAATCTGCTCTGCCTCAACGGCCTCTTTCTCCGATTCAGCTTCTTTAGCCAAAACGGAAAGGCGGAGCTCACCCCGAACCCGCTCAGATAGCTTGGCCAAATAATCCAGATCCAGCTTTAAAGGGACATCAGTCAAGGAATAGGCAGTGCCAGCAGGAATCCTGGAAATCTTCAACTCCTTGGACTCCGCCCACAGAGGCTTCGCTTCGAAACGGATAGACACCTCAGCCCAGTCTTTTTCTGTATTATTCCGGATCTCAAGCCGCCGGATCACCGGGATTGAGTTCTGCTGAAAAGCGAAATTGATCGTATCAGCGTAATCGACTTCCAGAACGCACGGGGCAACAGGAGTAAGGGGGGCGCTTTCAGTCATTTCTAATGCGAGCGTGTTTTCAAAGTGAGGTAACCATAACGGCGACCTATCTAGCCAACTTCTCAGGATGTGTTCCAGCAAATACTCATGATCTGCGGATTTTCTGAGCAGGTCTCATCTTTTTTGTGGAAAATTTTCGCTTACTTTGGGAAGTCCCGGAAAAAAGTTTGTGAGGAGTGCACGGCAAATCCGTGTAATTGCAGGCTTGATCGTTAAAGAAGCATTGACCTGAATCTTCACCAGATTTGTGTAAGAACATTTCAGAAGATGCTCATAATGCCACAGAAACGCACGGAAGCTTCCAGATTTTACCTCCAATGCCTCGAAAAGCAAAATCAGACAAACGGAACATGCGCGGGAATGTCTTGGTTTCTTGGGTGGCCGTAAACAACGATCCATTTGAACGTGGTTCTGACGGAGAATTTCGTTGCGACAACAATACCCGCATCCCGGGCCCAACCCTCACTCTGCTTGAGAGCGAATATTCGCCTTATGCTGGCGCAGTAAGCGACGTGGTCCTACTGCACCAAGAGGAAGATCGCCCCAAAAGAGCATTCCTTGAAACCCGGACCGCCCTTAGGGAACGGCTACCAGAACTCAAGGTTCATTCCCGGAAGTGGACCGGAAAGGATCCGACTAATCACAAAGATTTATTCCAATTTATAAGGACAGAAATAGAAAATGTGCGGCAACTGTTCCCGGATAAAAACCTGTTGATCCACGTGAGCCCGGGGACACCAGCAATGCAAACGGTATGGGTATTGGTCTGCGAAATGGGCCTCGTGGAGAAGCCTTTCGAGTTAGTGAAGTCCTACCGACAACGGGATCGTCCAAGTGGAGACCAGGTCGTCCCCTTCAGCGTCGGAATCGACAGCCTCTACAAAGCACTCCGGACCGCTCGACCCTCAAAATTTCCAGTTAGTGACGAAAGTCGTATCCTGACGGACCCCTCAAAACTGCGTAGCAACAAACTGCGCCAGCTTTACCTTGATGCTGGTCGATTTGCACGGATGAACGTGCCTATTTTAATCCGTGGCGAACGCGGCACCGGAAAAACCTCCCTCGCAAACTGGATTCGACTCAACAGTCCCTTTCGCCAAAAAAGTAAGGATAGTTCGTGGCCTGCAGTGGCCTGCGGCCAATATAGCGAGGAAACGATGCGGGCGGAGTTGTTTGGCTACCGAAAAGGCGCTTTCACTGGCGCGGTAGAAGACCGGGATGGCCTGCTGGCCCACGCCGATGGCGACACTCTTTTTCTCGACGAAATCGGGGACATCAGCCGCGGACTTCAACGCGTGCTGATTAAAGCCCTGGAGGAAAAACGCTACCTTCCACTGGGAGCGCAGACCCCGGCAAAAAGTAGCTTTCGGCTGATCAGCGCGACCAACATAACCCACGCGGAGTTGACCGAGCGCCTCGACCCGGACTTTGTCGACCGCGTGCGGGCGCTCGAATTGACCCTTCCACCCTTGCGGGACACTCCCGAGGAACTTCCGTGGCTGTGGCGCAGCGTTTTCAAAAAAGCGATTCTGCAGGCCAGCCCGGAAAGCTCCTTCGAGGCTCGCAGCGAAGCCTTCCACAACCAGATCGTTAAAAAGCTTCAGAAACTTCCCCTGCACGGCAATATCCGCGACCTATTCACATTGGCCTGGCCCATGATTGCACTGCTAGACGCCGGGCTACCCGAAGCCGAAGCGAGCGAGGCGGGCTTTGCATATTTCCACAATCGTCAAGAGAGAGGCCCTGCACCCGCAGAGGACGCAACGCGATCCGTCCTGCAAGCGTTTCTCTCCGGAGGCAGTATGGAGTCGGTCGTGGAACAGTTCACCCGCATTGAGACCAAAGTCGTTGAAGCTGAACTACGCGACTTTATGGCCTCCGGACTCCTGCGCTTAAAAGGAGATGCGCTCACCTCGGTCTGTGATGTCTCCGCACGCACTTTACGAAACTGGAAGAAATAAGAATCGTGCAAATTGTTTCCTTAATTTGGAAGATAATTTCCTACTAACAGCTCAAAAAAGAAGTGGAAGGTATTTGAAAATCAATTATTGAATTTTTATATCGCTATACATCAGTTATTTAGGAAATGATTGAATTTACTTCAATCATAATTGGCACGCATGTAGCAATTGGTTTTGAGCGGCAGAATTCACTGCCTGCAAAACTCCAAATAACCATGCATACAAACTTATCACCCCAGACAACCCAACCCGACTCCGTCAACAGCATGCCCTTGACCCAGCATGCCCGCCAGCGAATGAACGCCCGAAACCTGGGTGTCAAGGCCATCCAGGCCGCACTGGATTTCGGCCGAATCGTTCGCACACGAGGGGCTGTCGTTTACGCGATCGGCAAAAAGGAAGTACAGCGCTATCAGGATCGCGTCGGCAATCTTCAGCGCTTCGAGGGCGTGCATGTCGTCTGCACCTCCGAAGGCATCATTCTCACCGCCTACCGCAATCACAGCTTCAAAAAACTCCGTCCCGGACTCGGTTTCCCAAAACGCTAAACTCTGATAAAAATACCATGAACGAAATCCAAGAATTCACTCACGCTTCGCCCCGCCCGTTACCAGTCATCATTCTCGCTGATATCAGCGGAAGTATGGCGAACGAGGGAAAAATCCAAAACCTAAACAATGCGGTATCCGAAATGATCGGAAGCTTTCGCGAGGAACAAGGCGCCTCCGCTCAGATCCAAGTAGCGGTGGTTACTTTTGGCGGAAGAGAAGCCGAACTGCATACTCCACTGACCTCAGCAGAGAGTCTGGCCTGGAAAGACATGACCGCAGACGGCCGAACACCCATGGGGTCGGCTTTTGAATTAGTGACGGAAATGCTTGAAGATCGAAACCAGATCCCTGGCCGCGCCTACCGCCCGACTCTTGTGTTGATATCCGACGGCATTCCAACCGACACATGGGAAGGCCCCCTACAAACTCTCTTAGCCTCACCCAGGGCGAGCAAAGCCACCCGCTTCGCCATGGCGATAGGCTCGGATGCCTGTCACGACACATTGGAGAAGTTTTTGGGAGACAGTCCCCACGGTGTTTTTGAAGCCCACCAGGCAAGAGAGATTCGGAAATTCTTCAAATGGGTAACGATGAGCGTCACCACACGCACTCGAAGCACCAATCCGAATCAAACCATCGCACTGGATTTTGACGACATAGATGATGTCGAGTTTTAAACAAAGTACCACCGTGCTGGCCTACGGGGCCTCCGAACGCGGCCCCCTTCATGCCCGCGAATCCAGGCCAAATCAAGATGCCTGGATGAAGGCAAGTGGCGGATTCGGTACACTGGTTGTCGTTTGCGATGGACTGGGGAGCCGACCGAAATCACATTTCGGCGCCCAACAGGCATGCCAAGCCACGCGAGAGGCGGTGACACGCTGGTCAAAATCAAAGGATGCGCCACCCAATCTCTTGGTTCGTCTAATCGAAATCAACTGGCATTTACGAGTCCATCCGCACACGCCGGAAGAGACAGCGACGACCTGCTTGTTCGCGCTGCGTCAAGGTTCAGGCAAGTGGATCGTCGGAGGTCTTGGCGACGGCTTACTCGCTGTTGTTACCGGAGCAAACTGGCAGTGTTATATCGGTGAGCGACCGGAAGATAACTTTGCGAACGAAACCGACGCCCTGGGAAGTCGTCTTGGTTCAAAGAAATGGGTCGTTGAAGAGTTGCCAGCAACATCAGAGCCACGTTTCGCACTTCTTGCCACAGACGGAATCGGCGACGACCTGAAGCCAGAGAAGGTCGAAGCTTTCGGCCATTGGTTCTGCAAGAAATTCGGCCCCATGCCGCCGCGATCGCGCTGGCATAGCATTCGGCAAAGTTTAAGACATTGGCCGACCCCCAGGCACACTGACGATAAAACCATTGCTGTTTTACACTCAATTCCATGAGAAAAGCCCCAAACCACTCCCCGCGTTCCGACCGGCCCAGGACAGTCCGCGACCGCAACGGCATCGAGTATATCCTTCAAAAAAAGCTCGGCGAGGGCGGTCAAGGGACCGTATGGCAGATCCAGGGCGGCGCCTTGGCAGCCAAGATCGTCAGGAAGAAGTCCGGACGCCAGCGGGAAAGCCTAAGCGGAAAATTGGCTTTTATCCGAAGACTGGATTTGAAAGGCCTGCCCATCGCACAACCACTGGAAACCCTTGCGGAGCCCCACTGCGGATACGTGATGCGTTTCTTGCGGGACATGGTTCCAATAAAATCTCTCTATGAGCCTGTCAGCGGTGAAGCAATGACGCCCGAATGGTATATTAGTACTGGCGGGTTGACCCGTCGTATTAGAATGATGGCGAAGCTCGCACGACTGCTAGCCCAATTACATGCTAAGGGCTTATTTACGGGGACCTTTCGGGGGACAACATTTTCATCTCTGAATCAAAAGAGCATGAAGAACTTTGGTTGATTGATCCGGATAACCTAACCTACCAATCGCAACCCACCGGTTCCGAATCCTGCACCTACACGCCCGGCTTCGGCGCTCCCGAGTTGGTGGCGCAAACCGGCTGTTCCTCCAGCCTGAGCGACAACTACGCTTTTGCTATTCTTTGTTTTAAGGTGCTCTCACTGGTTCACCCCTTTCTTGGAGATTTCGTCACCGAGGGAGAACCAGAACTCGAAGACGCTGCCTTCGAGGGCAAGATGCCTTGGATCGAAGATCCCGAGGATGACACAAACCGCACCGCACACGGCGTTTCCCGCGATTGGGTTCTTTCCTCTCAAATGCGGAAAAAATTCGGGCTGACTTTTGGCCATGGCAAGCTGGACCGCACCCAGCGCCCATCGGCTGCGGAGTGGGCAGAGGTCCTGGACATTGCTGCCAACTCAGTCATCCAATGCTCCGAGTGTGGAGCCGGCTTTTTCTTCAACCAGCCGTCGTGCCATTACTGCGGCGGCAGCCTACCCCGGTTTTGCAGAATGGTTACTTTTTTGTGGGATCCGGTCAGTAAAAACCCGTTTTTGACGCCCAAGCAAAAACCCAAACCCTACCATCAGGCCATCATCACGACCTCCCACCCATACAAGCTAACGAATGCACTCGCGCATGGAAATCGAGCGGAAAACCAAAACGAAATCCTCTGCTCCTTTGTATTTGATGGCACTCGGCTGGAGATCATGCACCCGGAGGGACTTCCATCTGCGACACGCCTGCTTCAAGCAGGTAAACCCATCAAGCCCTCCGGCGACAAGACGGCTATCAGCTTAAACCATTCGACCCGCAAATTGGAGATCCATTTTGGACCATCAGATCAAGAACACTATTTCGTCACTTTCTCTATCAAAGACCCACGCAAATGAAATACAGCGAACTTACCCATGGCAAACAAACCAACCTGGAATTGACCTTCAAAACCATCCCGGATGAACTCCCGCGCTCAGGCGATGATGTTTCATTGAAGCTTGGCGATAACGAAGCTGAAGTTCGCATAAAAACACGGAGTGGCACACTGATCGCCACGCCGAAAACCCAACCCAGCCAAGAACAATTAAATAAACTGTTCGATGGCGGTTGTTACCGCCTCTGCCGGGTCCTCGTCGCATCCAAAGAGAGACTCATTATCGCTGTTCACGAGTTCCCGGAGGAACTTCACCTCCCCGAAGCTCTTCGTATCGGGATCGACGAAAAAGTGATTGATCTCGCGCGAAACAAAAGGAAGGCATATACTTCCGTCGAAGAGGTCGTGAATTGGTTAAATGAAGAAGTGGTCCTTTCAGGAAACCACTCAGACGATGAATATGTGTTTTTGACAGGAACACCTGGAAATCAACGCAAACTGGCCGGTGCATTCCGTTTAATGGGACAATCGGTCAGTGTTGACGTAAAAACTGACGCTGAAGGCCGCTTGAAGGTGGAACGTGTCGTCTATACACAAAATAATCCTGTAGCTGAAGATGCCCGAAGCATCCACCTGGTTCGGGGCAATATCCGCTTTGTCGACGGCACGCTCGCCCAGGAATTCCGCGGACTCGCCAAAGACCTTATTGATCAGGTTATTAAAGACGGCGACAGTTATTTGGATCTCTGGCGTCGATACAACAGCGTGGAAAGAGAAATTAACCTCCGTAAAGCACGCGAATTTGGTATCTACCACTATGACTCTTTCCGCACACTGCCCGAGGGCGAGTATGAGTTCACTCTTGCTGAAACTACCGAGTTTGAGTCAATGCCAATCAAAGACGAGATGGGCGACATTTATCTTGAGGCTGCACTCCATCCGCCGGCAGACTTCAGCACCTCCGATGCTGCGGAGAAACCGTCCCAAAATCGTCGCCAGAGAAACTTTACCGGGGCTCCGGTATCCGTTCACGGTCGCAAAGTAGTTCTAAACTCCGTTGATGAAGATCCCACCAAACCGCCCGATAAAGGCGTTCTTTTCCTGAGCATCCGTGGGGACGAAATCCGCCTTAACCGCAGAGAAGCGGCGCACAAAAGGATCATCAATGGAACAAGCCCCATGCCTCAACTCGGCCTGATTCTGGAGGGTCGACATACACCCGAGCGGCGGGGCAAAATTGAAAAAGCAATTTCGCCCGCAGCGAAAGATGCTTTTCGCGGCGAACCAACGCCCCGTCAAATAGAAGCACTGGATGCGGCTCTGAATGCTCCGGATATTACGCTGATCCAAGGCCCCCCCCGGAACGGGCAAAACACGGGTAATCGCTGCCTTGCAGACGCGCCTTGCGGAAATCCATGGCGACCATTCTCACGTGGCGGGACGCATTCTCCTTACCAGCTATCAACACGATGCCGTCGAAAATGTGGCCGAAGCAACGGAGATCTTCGGTTTACCCGCGATTAAAATTGGACGCAAACGCGATCAAGCCGAACGGACTGACGGGTTTACCCGATGGTTGGATGACAGAAAAGAAGCGGTGGAGGCTCAGCTATCAGTAACTCCGAAGAATTCGATTACTCCGATCATCGACCATATCAATCGCCTGGAATCAAGCTATCGGGACTCCCATAAATCCCTCGACGATTTGTCCTCCATCTTTGTCGAACTCGAAAATATCGCCGCTGATCATCTAAGCGGGGAGACACGGGATCGGATTGAAGAACTGAAAAACAAGGTCATTGCAAAAGGCCTTGGTTCCGCTACTCTGCCCGAAAACGCAGAATTGGCTCTGCGTGCCGTCCGGGGCCTACGCACAGACGCAACGAGTTTTAGTGACGACGGGCCAGATCAAGCCTACAAGGCACTGAAGCGCCTTCAGCAGCTCGGGGAGATCCCAGACGACGAGTACCTCTTGTTGGAACGCCTAAAAGAATTAGATGATGGTGAATCTCCTGGGAGCGAGGCGCTGCAACAGTTAAAGGATCTTCAGGAAAGGTGGATTGATCAGCTGTCGGGGATGAATCGGGTTGCGTCGCAAGAGATGGGCCACAATGCACTCGTTTTAGAAATATTTCGAAGGGTCAAAGGAGAATTGCGCGAACGCCTGGCTTTGCATCCGTCCGAGGGTCTGGATGCCGCACTTCACGAATACAAATTCGATCTTGGCGACGAGGTGACCATGCGCAAAACGATCGAGCACTATTCGAGTTCACTTGCCGCAACATGCCAGCAAGCGGTCGGACGCGAAATGATCGATTTGAAAGGAGAAGCCGAAAATTGGCCAACTTTCGAATATGTCATTGTTGATGAAGCTGCACGGGCAAATCCCCTCGACCTGCTTATACCGATGGCACTTGCCGAGAAAAAAATTATTCTTGTCGGCGACCACCGACAGCTCCCCCACATCCTCGAGGCTGAAATTGAACAGGAAATGGATAGCGCAGAAACGGCTTCGGTGATGAAAGGCAAAGTAAATGAGGTCTTGCGTGAGAGTCTTTTTGAACGGCTATTTAATTTAATGCGGGAACGGGAAGCCAAAGACGGTGTTCCGCGCACAGTCACCCTCGATTGCCAATACCGGATGCACCCGGTGCTTGGTCAATTCGTGAGCGATACTTTCTACGCACCCTACGGTGAAAGCTTTGAGTCCGGAAGGAAAGAAAACGAGATGACTCACAGTGTTGAACCCTACCAGGACTGCCCCGCTGTCTGGGCCGACTTGCCTAAACGCAAGGGACAGGAAATTTCAGGCATCAGCAAAGGGCGGCCTGTCGAGGCAAAATGGGTTGCAAATGAGGCACAGCGGATTCTCGAAAACCACCCTCACCTTAGTCTTGGAATCATTACCTTTTATCGCAAACAGGTCGACCTGATTCATGATGAATTGGAGAAGCTGGGCATCATGGAACGCGGCGACGATGGACAGATCTCGGTCGCTCACCGATATCGTCAAACCCGCGACATTGACTCGGGGAAACTTAAAGAGCGCCTGCGGGTCGGCAGCGTCGATGCATTCCAAGGCAAGGAATTTGACGTGGTTCTTTTATCCATGGTCCGCTCGAACGACTTGAATACCACTGACGACCCTAAAAGCATGCGACGGAAATATGGACACTTGATGCTGGAAAACCGCCTTTGCGTTGGCATGAGTCGGCAGCAGCGCTTACTTATCGTCTGCGGTGACGCCGATATGTTGACCGAACCGTCAGCGAGAGACGCCATCCTGGGCTTGATCGCGTATCATCAACTATGTGTAAACAAAGGAAAGGTAATCCATGCTTAAGCCCGATGCACCCATCCTTTATTATGGCCCCAGAGCAGCTAAAAAGTGGCAGGCTCACCAATATCTGCTCTATCCTTCCCTTGCTTATCGGGTCACAGCACCCCGTATCCGACAACGAACGCTCAATCCACTGCAAAAGGCTGTCGCCATGCTTGTGCGAACCGGCCTTTGGGAGGCGAATGAAATCGGACCAAAGCTGGATATTCATGATGACCTCGCTTTCCATATATTGTGTGAATTGACCCAATTAGGTTATCTCACTCCGACTGGCCTCTCTGAAACTGGATTACAAGCATTGCGGGATGATTCCGTAGTCTCTTACGAATGGGTGAGTGGCTATGTCTTCCAGGATCCATGGACCGGTAAGCTATTGCCACGATTCGCGAAGGACTTCAGTTATTGTGATTATACAATGACCGACGGCCAAGCGCGCTTGCATCTAGGCTCTGAGGGCCGACCGAAAGATGTTCGCACCGCGTGGATTGACTTCCCCGATGGAGGGAGCGACTTGCCTCCAACCACGGAGGAGGTGATTCACGCACTGGTTCGTGATTCACGGAACTCAAAATCCTCGGGAAGAACCGCTTTTGAGGAAGATGATGAGGTTGCTATCGAAGTGATGGAATCAGAGCATCTTGAAATCGGTCAAATTACCGAAATCAATTCGGTTTCAACTCAGGTGTATCTGACCACCATACTCTACATACCCGAGGAGGCATCAGCAAATGAAAGCCTCAACCGCCCACCGCCCGAGTGGTTTGTTTGTGATCCGTTCGGCAAAGCCGAGATGCCGGAACTGTATCAACAGATCAGCCAATGTGCCCGAGAAGACAGTAAACTGGAAGCATCCATCACGCGGCTGCTCAGCAATGCGGGATACCAACCCGGATACGCGGGAATGCGGGAATGGGAAGATCGTGCCATGGAAGAGGCTGAAAAAGCCATACCGGAAATATTTTCCGCCTCTGTTCAAGGATTCGATGGAGTGTTTTCTGAACTGGTTGCTTTCGAGAGTAAGTACTGCATCGCGAGGGATGTGCCCGAGCGCTTGCAGGTCCTTCCCCGCGAACTTCTCAAAGTACTCGAGGCTGCGTTCATTTGGTGCCTCCGTACGCACCCACCCGGAGAGATTTGGAAACGGGTTTACTATAAGGACCGTCACCGAAAATCGAAACGGATGGAGTGGTTTGCCTTGCGATACAAGTCGGACTATGAGGGAGCCTACAAATTCGCCGCCGACGAGCTTGGGCTTTCACCTACGCCCCGCTTTCTTGACACGAAGCCAAGCCACATTCGCGCGGTCATTGAATACAATCACCACTCCAAACTTACCGCCTTGATCACCGCACAGATCTTATATGCAGCGGAGGTTAAAGAGCATCCCTTGCGAGTCACTGCCAAGGAGTTGCCTAACCTGCTTGAACTCATCGAGCTCATCACCACCGAAGGGGGAAAAGGAGGCCATTTCGGTGCAGAGACTCTCACAATAAACCATTGCCGGGAACTAAGAAATACCTGCTTCCAAATCGTTGCCTCACTTCTTCAACTTCCGCTTAACAAAACGGCTACGATATCCTAACTGGAAATTCCTATGGCTCGAAAAAATAAAAACAAAGGACGTAATACTCCAACAACAAAACCAAACCAATCCGCGGCCGCTTCAGTTGCAAACGCTACAGCTGATGAAGTCACCAACCTTGAGGCACAGGTGCTGGATTTGGCTGCAGAATCCGACCTCAAAGAAGCTGAAAAAGCGCCGGATCCGCTTCCAAGCGGATCGGACAAAGAAATTATTTCCAGGCTCAAGGAGACGCTATGAGCCGGACCCGCAAAGTTGGACAGGTTGCTTCACCCAACTAAGGTAAAGCAACCAATGAAAAAGAGACGTAAATTCACATCAGAGTTTAAAAGCAAAGTAGCGCTCGAAGCGCTGCGG
>Ga0100391_1002634_pt1 | contig 18883 bp, 15 predicted proteins | sample CryGeymeta201515_FD_81541 | JGI IMG/M metagenome (GOLD analysis project Ga0100391, IMG submission 81541) | Groundwater microbial communities from Crystal Geyser aquifers in Utah, USA - Crystal Geyser metaG 2015-15 | ecosystem: Environmental > Aquatic > Deep subsurface > Groundwater | place: USA...
ATCTTGAACTTCAAACATAATTTTACACAATTTGACTAAAGAACATATCCATCATATCAAAAAAAAAAGACTTGTCAAGTAAAATTTTGAATAAATAAAAAATAACTTTTATGTCACTACTTTCCCTGAAACCCTTTTTCTGCCACTTCGCTTACTAATTCTTGACCTCCTTGTTTTATAATCTCGCCTTTATTCATAATATAAACTTTTGTGGGGGGTAAATTATGTATCAAATTTGTATGATGAGTAATTATCAAGACTGACATATGATTATCCTCTACAATCTGCTTTAGGCTTGTACCAAAAAGATTAATCGCATCAACATCCAATCCTGAGTCTGGCTCGTCCAGGATAGCAACTTTTGGCTTTAATAATGACAATTGTAGTAGCTCTAATTTTTTCTTTTCTCCACCTGAGAATCCATCATTCACATATCTTGTCAAAAAACTTTTATCTATACCTAGTTTTTCTATTTCTTGGTGAATAACTTTTTGAAAAGCTAGAATAGAAATATTTTTGACTAAAATTTGGTAAGCATTCTTTAATAAATTAATTACGGTTACTCCTTTTATCACTGGTGGGTTTTGCATAGATAAAAATAAACCTAATTTTGCTTTGTCTGATGTTGTGTACTCTCTTATATCTTTATTATCGATAAAGACTTTTCCCTCTGTTTGGTATGAAGGATATCCCATAAGTCCTAATGCTAAAGTACTTTTCCCACTTCCATTGGATCCCATCAAATAATGAATTTCTCCATCTGGAATCTCAAAATTAATATTTTTTACAATTTCTAACTTTCCTACTGTAACTTTGAAATTTTCTACTCTAAACATATTTATTCTAAACTTATTAATTCTATTTAATCTCCATTTCATTAATAGTGTTGATCATTAATTTGACACACTTTATTCTATTCAAATCTTTGCCTAGCCCTATCAATTCATAAATCTTATCTTCTGTAAGCTCTTTTATATACTCTACAGACTGCCCTTTTAACTCTTCACTGATTATAGAAGCTGAAGCGATCGCAAGAGCACAAGCATTTCCTGTATAGGAACAATCTTGTATAATACCATCTTTCACTTCCAAATATACCATCAAATCATCTCCACAAATAGGATTATAGCCTCTTTTGGTAAAATTAGCATTTTTATTTTCTCTTTTATTCAATGGATTTCTATATAAATCTATGATAAATTCTCTATAAATTTCATCACTACTCATACTTAATTCTTTTTAAAGTTAATTGAACTAAATATCCACCAAATAATATTAATAAGAAAAATTAAGCTAAAAATTTTATTTTCTCTTAATTCTTTGGGGATAGAGTCAAAAATAGATTTAGTAAATTTATCTAACCATTGAGCAAAATTACTATCCTGAAGTAATTCTTGATTTTCTGTTGCATATTCATCCCAAGGAACATATCTACTCACAAGATTATTTGAATCTGTATTATCTACACTACTTGCCTGTACAATATTATTAGATTTTGTAGTTTTTTCTGTACTTGTATCTTGCTCTGTCTCAACTGATATATGTTTGTCATCGTATGGCACTAATCTTAATTCCCCATCATATTCTTCCACAAATCCTTGTATTAGCACTGTATCTCCTTTTCTCATTTCTGGTTTACGAAAAGCATTTTCGGAGATTTTGACAATATTTTCTTTTTGATTATCTGATAAAATTACAAGTTTTGTAGCTGTATTTGTATTAAGGATACCTGATATTTGGACAAAAGCATTCTCACGAGATAAAGTATCTTGCATTTCAAATTTTGGAGTAAAATTCTTAGATTCTACACCAGCAATATCTTTTAATTTTAAGTACATTTGAGTTTTTGTCTTATGAATACTTCCTTGTAATGTTAAATTCTGATTTAAATCAATATTATAATCTGAATTATTTGGGATTGTTACTCTTAAAATATTTCTTCCATCTGTAATATAAAATGAATTCTTATAAATTTTATCAAGATTAATAAATACAATACCTGTAATTTCTATATTATCATTATGATTTAGATTAGAAATCTCTCCAAAATTTATTGTTCTATAAATTACACTTGAATCTTCTTTTTCTTGAGTTGATTTAGTTTTTGATGCTGATGTCTTACTCTTAGCTTGTTTTGTCTCTATTATAGCTGGTTCTGTTAATATATTATCTTTTCCTTCTGTAATAGTAGTTGTAAATAACCATCTATCTTCAAATTTACTATAACTTTGATCTACAAGTGATTTTGGGATTTCTACTTCTTGATAAATATTTCCATCTGGGCTTGATAATCTGACTGTTTCTCCTGTATTATTCAGAGTAATTTTTGTATCAACATTTCTGAAGATTCTATAAGAATATGGCTTTATCTCACCAGATAATGTAATTGTTTTTACTCTATCTCCTAATTTCCATCCATCCAGTTTGATAATCTGATTAGTTGAATTATAGATTTCTATAAATTCATTTTCTGTTCCAGATTTAGGATCTGCTAAAAATTCTGTAAAATAAATCCAACCCGCTTCTACAATTTGAGTATTAGCATTAACTTCTTCCTCTTCTTCTATCTCATTTTTATCTTCTGTTAATATTTCTTCTTTTGGTTCTTCTATAATCAAAGATTGCTTATTTGATAAATTTGCTGTCACTTGATTAGTCCATTCAAATTTTCCATTGATTAAAGCTAAACTATTTTCTTTTTTTACATCTTTTAAGAAATATATTTGTTTATCTTGAATTTTTCCATTCGGATCAATCAGATTCACTTCTTCATATGACTCTGCATTTGAATTATAATTATTTAACATAGAAACCCTAATTGAATAAAATCCGAAGCCAGGAATATTTCCTGACAAGCTTTTAGCACTTCCTCCTCCAGAAATTAAATCATCTACCTTCCAACCTGTAAGATCTATATCCTCACTAGTTAAATTCTCTATCTCTATAAATTCAGATTCAAATTTCGTTCCTTGATCTGGTAGGAATTCACTGATTTTCAATTTATTGTCATAATTTAAGATTACACCTTCTGAAGTTTCCTCTTCTCCAGTCTCAGTTGGAATCTCTTCCTCCTCTATAATTTCTTCTTCTACTATAGGTTCTTTGTATTCTTTTTGTAATAAAGATATCTTTTTAGACTCCCAAATATTATTTTCTAATCTATGTAATGAATATCCATTTTCTGTAACTACTGGCCATTTCCCAAAAAAGTTTACAGAATCAACTGTAATATTATTATTATCTCTCAATTCTATAAAAGCACCCACCGTATTACTCAAATTAAAATCACTAGAAAAAATTACTTTCTCTAGTGGGATTAATGTGTTTTTCTGTGATTGAGTAACTTTTCTGATTATAAGATAATCTTTTGCTTCTATTATTCCTGATAAAGTTATTATTTTATCACTATTTCCTGATAAAACTCTTAGCTTATAATCTGTTAGATTTATAGAATTATCTGTATTATTATAAATTTCTATGAATTCATCACTTGATTTTGGTGTTGTTGAATCTTCCCAAACGGTATAACCTTGATAATTAATCTCGGAAATTTGTATTTCTCCGAATGCTTGTACTTTTAGAGTAAATATTGTATTTAATACAAATAACCCTATTAATATTTTGGATAAATTAAATAGATTTTTCATTAACTTCTTCTTTAGGCTTATATGTATAGGCTCTATGTAAGTCTGATTTTTTATTTTTCTCTGATAATTTCAATAGTATATTTTTAGCAATATATGGTTCTGGAATATCATTAAAAAACAATGTTCTAGAATCAGCTCCAGCAGTTTGAATTCTAACATCTCCAAAATTTATTGTTGTTGCAAAAACTCCTTTCACTACTACTTCCACATCTTCTATATTTCCAACATCAGCCTCAGCAATTTTTCTATTAAAAAAATCTACTTGATCTACAGTTAAAACTCTTTCATTGGTAATAATGTATGAATCCAAATAATAATGTACCCATACTAAAAAAATGGTAAATAATAAAAATAAAATTGTTCCTAAAATTAATATTTCATACAAAATTTGACCTATACCTTCTTTGAAAAATGGCACCAGATTTGGAAGCCAAAAATACAAAATTAGAGTACATATTCCTAATATAATAGATAGTGTATATCCTATTACAAGAAAAAAAATATGTCTTCTATATATAATTTCTACTTTCTCTTCTTTATGTTGTCCCAAAAAATGAATATTAGGCCTAATAACTCTATCTACCATATCTTTTTATAAATTATTTATAAATAATGTTGCTTGTATTAATTTGATTACGATTAAAAAAATTATTAAAAAACTTGCAATAAAATAAATAATTGATGATATAATAGCAGTTTTTTTATTTATCCCAAATTTTATAATATGATATATGGATATTATACTAGCTATAATATAAGTAATCAATATAATTATAAATGATACCCAAATTCCTAATACTTGCATATTTTTTAATTTTTAATAATATTTAAATATTCATAACACAAATCAGTAACAACTCTACCACGAGATGTTCTCTGAATAAATCCTTGTCTCATCAAAAATGGCTCATATATTTCTTCTATTGTTACTGTCTCTTCAGCTGTAGCAGCAGCAAGAGTCCCTAATCCAACTGGACCACCTCCAAATTTATGAATCATTGCCTCTAATATCTTACGATCTCCAGCTTCAAGTCCAAGATTATCTACTCCTAATAAATCAAAGGTTTCTGTGGCGGTCTCTTTTCCCATCAATCCATTATAATTTATCTCAGCTACATCTCTTACTCTTTTTAATAATCTATTTGCTACTCTCGGTGTTTGTCTACTTCTTTTAGCTATCATTTTAAGAACATCATCTGATTTATAAGACACATTTAAGATTTTACTAGATCGACGAATTATTTCAGTTATATCATCAATAGTATAAAATTCAAAACTATATATATTCCCAAATCTACTCCTGAGTGGGCCAGAAAGAGACCCGAATTTGGTAGTAGCACCAATCAAAGTGAATCTAGGTAAATCTAATCTCAATGTACGAGCTGAAGGACCTTTACCGACAATGATATCCAATACAAAATCTTCCATAGCAGAGTATAAAACTTCTTCTAGTGTTTTTGATAATCTATGAATCTCATCTATAAAAAGAACATCTCCATGCTCTACATTAGTTAAAATAGAAGCCAAATCACCTGGTTTTTCTAAAGCAGGACCTGAGGTTACTTTTAAGTTTGAGCCAAGTGATTTTGCAATAAGATATGCAAGTGAAGTCTTCCCAAGACCAGGAGGTCCATAAAATAGAAGATGATCTAGAGGCTCTGATCTTTTATTGGAAGCTTGTATAGAAATATTAAGATTTTTTTTAATTTGTTCTTGCCCAATATACTCATCAAAAGTTTGAGGTCTTAGAGTTTGTTCTATTACTTTTTCTTCTGGTAATTCTTTAGTGGAAGTAATCATTATTTTTAGTTAAGCTATACAATAATCATATCATTTATTGAAAAAAATTAAAATAGATAGTATACTAATTATGTACTATGAATAAATGCCATATCGTCTAATGGTAGGACGAACGGTTCTGGTCCGTTTAATTTAGGTTCGAATCCTAATTTGGCAACAATATTTGTAAAAATAAAATTTTGTGATATAATAAACTAGTTCTTTTTGTGTGATTATTATGTTTAATAATTTTTTTGGAAGTTTAATTTCAGTTAATAGAATCCCCAACTTAATTTTTGACAGACCGTCTGATATAGATCTAAATATCATTAAACCTAATGTCAATTATTCAATGGAATTCATTGTAACTCCACCAGAAAACAAGTGTATTAATACCAAAAAATATCTAAAAACTAAAAGTTTAGATTGTCGTAAATATATTATTGAGGACTTGGTCAAAAAGGATATCAAGGATTGGATTAATTTTTTTGAATATGCTGGTAAAATAAACTCAGAGAATGAATTTAGCTTTTATATAATACTAAAACAATTAAAAGATAATACTCTAAAAAATTCCATTCATCAATACCCTAAAAACAGAGTTTATCACAACACTTTGGCTAGCATATTGTTAGTCTATCTTATCTCTAATTCTAAATCTAAAATGTATTATGAATCATTTTATCCGATTTTGTTTGGAGGTGAGACTGAAGAGATCACGGAAAAACTAGAAAGTCAAATTATACTAGAATATCTAACCTATTTAAAGAAAATAAGTAAAATCTAATACACATTAAACCTTATTCCCTGTATTATTAAATATAGGGTTTTTAGTTCATTTAACTTCGGTTCAGAAATCTAATGCAACGGTGTAAAATGAATAAATAAAGTATCAAGGAATAAATTATGAGGAAGTATAAGAGAATAAAATATAAGGACAGAATACAGATAGAAGCATATAAAGAACTAGGAGTTATAGAGATATTGGAAAGGAATTAGGATTAAGTAAAAGCAGTATATATAGAGAGATAAAGAGACATACAGAACCCCCTAATGAGGTATTCTTTAGTTATGTTGCACTAGATTCTTGAATCTACCAAATTAAAAATTTTTACGCATTCAAAATTGAATTAATATCATTAATCTCTTGAATTATGATCGATTCTATAGGAAATTGAGATAATTCCATTATATAATTCTCGTCTAAAGTCAAAATTTGTTCTTTAATGCTATAATTGTCTTGTTGAGCTTGCATTACTTTAAATCTAGCTCTTATATCTTCAAGTTTAGTTCTTGCTTCTTCTAATTTTATTTTATCTTCATCAGAAATACTTTCTCCAGATTGAAATCTCTCTTTAATATTATATATTAGCCCCATACACACCTCTGCTTCACTTAAAAAGCTCATATGATACTCATAATATTTCTTCTCTATTTTATTTAATAATTTATTATAGGGGGTTACTGATATTTTATCACTACTCATTGAGACTGTATTCTTTAATATAGAATGTAATTTAATTAAATTATATACAACCATTTTAATTTCATTAGTATTTTCACTAGATATTTTCCAAGTCGATTCTAAATTATCATTTTCTATAATCTTATTTACATATTCGTAAACTTTATTATTTATTTTAGCATCTATGACAGATACTCTCAGATCTTTATCTGCTATATTAATTCTATCTTCCAAAGAACCAACTGGCATAAGTAAATATTTATTAGATTCTGCATTTAATAAATTTTTAATATATAAAGTTTTATCAAATATTTTTGATATATTTTCTAAGCTACTAAAAAAATCCTTTTGAAACATATCTTCCAGATCCAAAATATTCTTTATAGTCTCAGAGCTATACTTAGCTATAATATTATATTCATATCCTAATTGAACTAATTTATCTATATTATAAACATTAGACAACCTATCTCTATCTATATAAAGATTATCCATATTATTGTCTAATTTTTGACCTAGACTCATAAAATCACTTACATTTAAAATAGATTCTTCATTATTATTTGTTAAAAAGCTTTCATTCTTTAAGTCTTGATTTAGTAAATTATTTAATTTTTCTACTTCACTTTTTTGTTCTCCATTTTCTAATTCTACAGATACTTCAGATTGAGTATTCCTATCTATATCTTCTCCAACAACTCTTGTAAAAACAGCCTCAGCTTGTTCTTGTGGTATACTAGTACGAGATAGTACAGAACTTGCTTTTGGATTATTAGATTTTAGTGTTTCTAATCTACTATTATCTTTCAAGGTGTCATAAACTGGAAGATTAACAGGAGCTTCTAGTATCTTAACTGCATCAACTGATTCTGTTATGAATTGTGATTCTATAGGAAATTCCATTGATAAATTAGTTTTATATAAAATATTAGGGGTCTCTACTACAGCTTCCATAATTCCTTTTCCTTCTAATCCAGCTATTGCTACTGACTCTAAAAGATCTGTATTTGGATTATTTCTATCTACTAATACCTGCATTCTACCCCCTATAAATTCTCCTTCATTATCAAAAAAATTATTTCTTATAGTATCAGGAACTATTATATCTCCATTTCTATCCAATTTCATAATAACCAAAGCTTTTTTAGATAAATCAGAATCAGCATAAAAAGCTACTTTCACATTACCTTTTGACATTTCATCAATTACATTTATACTCTCTCCTGATGGTGTCACACTACCATTTTCTATCATATTTAATTTAAGAATAACTTCTCTATCTTCATTAATTCCATAATCAAAACCTAACTCATTCCCGTCGGCAAAATCAGTATTGTTAGTAGCATAATCTACATAATCTACATTAATCCCATTATTATTTTCTATAAATTCATCTATAGCAATCAATCTTTCAACAGTTTCTCCTGTTTCAATTGGGATAGTATGTTGAGAGACATCAATTCCATTTTTTTTCAATCTATCTATAACATTATCTGATATAGTACCGTCCTCTGAGAATTCTATATCTATATCTGGATGAATTACATTATTTTCATTATCAACAATATGATAAATCCCATCTTTATCTAAATCAATAATATCATATTTATCTGAAGAAATTTTGATTTCTGTATTTTCTAATGAAATATTTTTAGGAATAATCTTTTCTACAACATTTTTTCCTTCCTCTATTTTTCCTACAATATATTCTCTTAATTTTTCTAAAGGTGTAATTGAAGAACTAGCTTCAGTTCTATTCATTAACCCTTCAATGACTCCATCTCTGTTTTTATCAAATAAAGCTGTCCCTTCTTGAAAAACTGCTCCTGCCACCACTGATGTCAAAGCTCCTTTAACGAAAGCTCCTGCCATTTTTCTTCCTCTCATTTTTTGGAATAATATATCTTTTTTTTCTTGATTATCAAGTAAAAATTCCTTTTCTAATTTTAGTTTTTTCCCATAATCTGGTTCTTGTAGATCTGTCTGAATTATTTGAGCTTTTTCTTTATCAAATTTATTTAACTTAACTCTTAGCCTAGCTCTATTAATATCTAGCCTGGTTCTTTCTTGTTCTATTTTATCAAATCTAGAATAAGATATAAGATCTATTTTTTCAGTATCTGAAACCAAAATCTTAGCTTCAATTTCAGTTAATAACTTTTCTATCTCATCTCTATTATCTTCATCAATTTTAGTATTTAAATAAATCTCAAGAGATTCAGATAATTGATTTGCTGACAATGTCTCATATCTATATTTCTCTAATTCTTCTCTTTTTTTAGACTTATTTTCTATTTCTCCACCTTTTGCCATTTCTCTATTATGCTGCCGTCTTTCATTAGACAATTTATTCCCTTCTTTCATAGAAGATACTCCTCCAGAAACTAAAGCTCCTGCTCCTACTATTCCAGCTCCAATAGCAAAACCTTTTGTCGCACCTTGGAATGATGAAGCAATAGCAGAAGAAGCTATTCCCACAGCTAAAGATAATGTAGTTGGACTTACGAGTTTACCAACCGGAGTTTTCTTTATCCACTCCACAACTCTATCTGAATTAGTATACTGAGCTTCTGTTCTTACTCCCAATTTAGCATTACGAGCAATAATTATTTTATCAAATTTTTGCTCTAAAATTTTAGTCAATTCTAACTCTACATCATCCAAATCACTCAATTGTTTTTCATGATCAAATTTTACTTTCAAATTATCAGCTACTTCTAATATATTATCAAAATATTTTAATTGATTATCTTCATATTTTTCACCATAAGCTTGATCACTTTCTAAAAATATTATTTTATAGTGTTGAAATTCTTCTAAAGTAATTTCATTTTTAATATATTTGATCAAATAATCCTTAAAATCACCTAATTCTATTTTGTCTCTTTTCTCTCCTGACTCTGTGTGTTCTAAGGTTGTTTTTTCTTCATCTTGATAAGCAAACCTCTCTATCAAAGCATTCATAGCTTCTTTTTGAGCATCTTCTATATTTATTGAATCATCTTCACCTGCATAAATATTCTGTGATTCTAATAAATTTTTTCTAGCTTTATTAATTTCTATTTGCCTTGTATATTCTTTAGCAATATTATGTTTCCAGATATTTTTAATAAAACCTTTTATCCCAGATTTTTTGAGATTTTCTTGATCTTTATCTAAATTTTTCTCAGCAATATCGCGGGATTGTTGTTCCACTATATCTCCTGTTTCTACAGCTACTAATTCTGGTATCTGATAATCTTTTAGAGATATATAACTATCTTTTGCTTCAGTAGAGTTTTCTAATTCTTTATATTCTCCTACTTTAGAAGTATTTTCTAAACTTTTCATAATTTATAAAATAATTAGCTTATAAACCTAAATAATTTTTTCTAAAATCTAACAATGTTTCTGAGATTAGATTTGGTAAATCTTGTATATTATCTGACATAAATTTTTGAGTTTCTTCTGGAGTTGCTTGCTTATCTATTAATGATTCAAATTCTTCTAATTTTTCATCTGGAAGATTATTAACAATAGTAACATTTATAAGAGTTTCTATTCTTAAATATAAATCTTCTTTCATTTGATCAATTACTTCTTGTTCTAAATCTGGATATTTTTTTTCTGCTATTAAATTTTCTACGAATTGTTTTAAGTTTAAATCTGTATTTTCCATAATAAAATGTTTTATATAATAATAAGTTATATTATATCATAAAATATTTATTTTGTCCAAAAATAGTACAAGATTTAATTTTATTCTTCAGAATCCCAAAGCTTATCACTCTCTGAAATGTCTCTCATTACATTTTCTATAGACTTAACTTTATCTTTATATTCATCTATTTTCTCTTTAAAATAATATACTTGTTCTCTAAATTCATCTATAATATATATATCTTTATTCTCATATATCTCGTCAAATTTATAATATACTCTAAATAAATCTTGCATTATACCATTAGTATCTATAATATCTTTTATTTTATTATTTATATATTGAAGGTCTTCATTAGAAAGATTTGTAGACAGTAACTCATCTTTTGTATAATCAAAAATTTTATCTTCATTATTTATTAAATATCTATTAATTTCTTTAAATTCATTAAAAGAATCTTCTAAATCATTTATACTCAATTTAAATTTATATTTACTATCATCATCTAAAGAATATAAAAATCTATTACCATTTTGAGTTATTCCATCTATATAATCCTTCATTTTATACAAAAATTTATTATAATCTTCTTCCAAATATCTTATATTTTCAAATATTTTAGAAACATCTTCTTCTCTATATTCTTGTTTTCTGTTCTTCTCTTCCTGTTCTTCTGTATCATTTAAATCTTTAGAATTATTTTCTTCATGAACTGATGATTTTTGTCTTTCTGATGTATTTTTTATTGAATTTTCTGTATCTGAAATAAGAGTATCTATTTCTTGTTCAAAAACTGAGTCTTGTGACTCTTGATTATCGCCCCCACCTTGAGGAGATATACCCGTATTTGCCTCAACACTTTCGGTAGCTATTTCTTCTAATTTTTTTGTATTGTTTGAATTAACTGATTCATATTCTTCCTCTTCTAACCAGTCTTTCCAATCATAATCAACTGTTTCTGTTTCAGTAATTTCATTAGACTCATCTTCTTCCAACCAATTTTCCCAATCATCATCAACTAGCAAATCAGAATTCTCATTAGAATCTATTACATTATCTTTTTTCACTTGCTGTGATATTGTCTCTTCTCCACTAGTATTTGATTCTTCAACTTTATTTTCATTATTTTCTTCTATATATACTTCATTTATAGATCCTTTATGAACAAGGTTAAAAGAAGCTCCCTTTTTTAATTCGTAATTTCCAGGCTCTCCTTCTAAAAATCCTCCTCTTATTATAACTGGTTTTATAACATTTAAATCAAGATCCTCTGTATTTAAATTATTAACATCAAAAAACAGTTTTAAAATAGAAATTTTATTTCTATTTATCATTTTTCCTGATGGGAATAAAGCAAAATTACCATCTTTTAAATGAATAATATTAAAAGATTCTTTATCTTCATTTCTAGGTTGATATACTTGAAAGCTTTCTGTATAATTTACAGGTATGTCATAATTTTTTTTCCAATATTCAGACGTCAAATTTATACTTATATCTATCTGATCTTTATATTCATTATATCTATATTCTTTATTTTTTATAGAATCAGAATCAAGATTAGAAATTTTTTCTATAGGCTTAATTTCTTCTTGAGTTTCATCTACAATTATTATAGTATTATCAGATTCTTTTTCTGAGACTTCTTTATTTTCTGGATTATTAGTATCTATATTAGTGGTTTCATCACTACTTTCAGTGATTTCTGTTTGATCTTCATCTGAGCTTCCTGGAACACTCTCTGTTAATGTTGAACTTTCTGGAGTAACCTTTTTAACTTCAAAGTCTTCTGTTGCATTCATAATTAACTCATTTTTTTCATTGTCAAACCTGATTTGTACATTCTGATAATAAATAAATGGGTTGGCTTCATCAATAGGAACTGAATTATTCTTGTCTTTAGAAATCAGATTAATACCCCTCTCACTTTTTCTAATTGTTCCTTGTTTTTCACCCTTAAACAGAAACTCATATTCTTCATTAGGATTTATTACGATAGTTGTAGTTTCTAATACGAGAGGTGTAGTTTCTGATTTTAAATTAATCTTTTCTCCACTATCTGCACCTTCTTCTGTATTAACTTCAGAGTTCCCCTCTAAAACATTCTCACCAATCTCACCTTCTACAATTGGACTAACACCATCATTTGAATTCCCCTCTTCTGGATTTAACTCAACTTGATCTTCATTCTGAACATTTTCCCTAATTGGATTATCATTATCTTTTTTACTTTCTATTTTAGCTTTATCTTTATTAAATAACTTATTCTTTAAGATATCCAATGCTGGACTGGCTACAAAAGAAGCACCTGTAAATAGCCATCCTTTGTTAATAAGATTTGCTGCTTTATTTTTTAAAATATCTTGAATTGAAAAACTATTTTCACCAATATTTTTAGAGAAATCTACTACCCTACTTTCAATATTGTTTTCAAATTTACTTAACCATTCTCCATCACCATTTATTTTAAATGATTCTCGCCAAAATTCTTCATTATAATTTAGAGAATTATCAACAATATTTTTAACATCTTCAATAAATACTCCTTCTACTTTGTTTTTTATATGCTCAGAAATACCAAGATTAGCTCCATGAATATCAACAGATTCTTGAATCAAATTATCCTCTACATTACTTAACTCAAACCCTTGTCCTAAACTCACTCCCCCCATATATGCACCTAGATTCCCTACTAACCCCATGGCACCGTTCCATACTCTAGATTTATTGATATTACCGTCACTAAAAACATTAACTGATTTAAAAGATAATGCTATTCTATATTTCCATAGTTCTTCATTATATTCTTTAACTTTTTCTTGTATTTTATTTTTTCCTGATTCTGGTTCTGTACTTTGATTATTAACATCATAACTTATGTCAGAGATTTGATCATTGACTTCATGAAGATTATCAGAAAACAATCCTGTTTCTTCATATTCTTTGATTTGTTCATCCAAAAATCTGATTAATCTTACATCTTTATAGGAATTTTTCTTATCACCACCACCTCTAGGTTTTAAAATACCTCTTAATTCTAAAAGTTGGTTATAATTATCTTTTAAAGTATTAGCTTCATTGGAATTAGAATCATCTCCCCATAAATTATTAGAAATTCTTTCTATATTCACATTTTGTCTTTGAGATTCTGATAGCTTTTTGTAATCTCCTTCGGTTATATTTTGATCACCAATTTTGAATATCTTTTCCATATGAGTTTTCCTAAATTCATTCAAAGCTCGCTTACTTTGAGATAGAATACTATCATTATCATTTTCTACTGAAGAAACATATTCTTTTCCGTCCACTAAAATATCCCCTTTTCTATATAGTTGTTCTGCTGTTTCTAATGGAACATATTTTTTTTCATAACATTCTTTTCTCCATGCTTGTTTAAATTCTTCTTTATTTAATTCAAAAGGACTTCCTATCTCTCTCAATTTTTCAATAAAATCTTTCTTGAATTCATCTCTTTTTTTAGCTAAATCTTCAGCAGGAATAATTGTAGCATCACCACTTTGTATCCTATCAATAAGTTTAAATTTCTCTTTTGCTTTATTTTTTTCATTCTCATCTTCAATTTTTTCTAATTTTTCCTTTTTTGACTTTATATCATCACTATAATCAAATTTTACATCTTCTTTTGTTAATAATTCTTTAATTTTAGATAAATCTCTATCTATCAGAATTTCTGTATAATTTTTCTCTTCTAACCTTTTTTGATCTCTCTCCATCATCGCATTACTTTTTCCTTCAACTGCCCATGTTTTACCAAATCCTTCAACACCTGCAAGAAAAACTCCTGCTGCTCCTCCTCCAATTCCACCAGTCATTGTAGTTGCTACTGTAGTTAAAGCTCTAGATGCTATACTAATAGCTGCTTTTGTAGCTTTCATTCTCACATCATATTTTATATCTTCAGCAACTTTTTTATAATCTTCTGAAGTTAATTCTTGATTTAATTCATCAAGCCTAGAATTATAATCTTCTAAGTTTGTTTCTAGAATTTCTTTTTTTATTTTATATTCAATTTGTTTTTCCGTCCCAGTATTTTTTTCTGTAGATTTTGTCACTCTCTTGATATTTAAAACAATATCTAATGCTTTTTTTAATTGAAGTTTTTGCATCCTATCAAGTCCGCCATATTCACTAGCAGAAGCTAATTCATTATCTAATTCATTGATAAAATCTTCTGTCTCACCACCTAGTAATAACTGCTCTCTCTCTTGTAAATTTTGTGTATTTAATAAATTATCTATATAATTATCTAGCTTTTCAGCTATATCAGGAGAAATAGCATCTAATATATGTTTATCCTCATATGCCTCTTCTCCTAAAGAAAATCTAAAACTTCTAAGGGTATTACTAAAATTTTTTCCCCAATCTTTCCATCCACCCTTTTTTTGATCTTCTCCTTTTAAATTTAGATCATATTTTAATTCTTGTTCTGTTCCAGAATCAATTTTGTTTCTTATCTCATCTAATTCATTAGTTGTTTTTTCTCTATATCTAGCTTCTCCAAGAATTTTAGCTACTATAGATTTTGCTGTTTTTTTAGCCTCAGTTATATCTAGAGTTTTTTTCTCAGATTCTGATACTTCTTGGGTTTCAGATAGATTTTGAGTTTTATTTTCAGAGTTTGAATTAGTTTCTGAGATATCATTATCTTCTATCTCGTCTAAATCATAATATTCATAATTATCTGTACTTCCCACAATAGCTTTTAATTTATTTATAAATTCTGACATATATTTATCTTAAATTAAGTTGATTATAAGAATTTTCTAATCTGTCTGATACTTGCAAAACTCTTTGAATAATTAGTTCATCAGAAATATTAACTTCAGCTAAATCTAATAACTCTGGAATATCATAAGCTATGGATCTTAGTAATTCTGGGTTTAGTGCAGTGAATTCTGACAATAGAAAATTAATTTTTTGATACAATTCTTCTGGAGAATTATGCTCATCCAAGAAATTTATTATTTCTTCACTAGTCTCAATATCTTTTTCTCTGATCATTGAGATTAATTTGCCAAGCATTGCCATTTGTATTTTATAATCTACATAATTTTTTTCTAATTCTATCTCTAGTCCGAATAATTCTAATAAATCATAAATTTCTAACAAAACTAAATCTGATATACTTATATTCTCTAAATCTATATTAATTTCATTATTTAAAATTATATTATTAGTAGTCATATTATTTACTATTATTTATTACTTTGATAAAACTGATCAATTAAAACATCAATCCCTATTTGGGCAGTATCCAGAAGTGGGGTTTGATATTTTTCTAAATTTGATTCCAGATCTAGTTCTGAGCTTATTTCTTCTAATCTAGATAAATAATCCCATATATAGAAGCTAAGTTTGCCAGCTAAAACAAAGCCAATTTTTTCTTCTAATCTAATCAATGATTTATTTATAAAAAGATCTTTTTTCTGTTGATTTAGATTATTTGGATCTGATAGAAATTCTAATATATTTCTTAATTCTTGATTAACTAATTCTGTTAATTCTTCTTTTGATAAATCTAAGTTTTTATCTATATTTATATTATTATTTTGATATATAAATTCTAGTTTATATTCTTGATACAAATCTTTTTTGATTGAAATAACAAAATCTAGAATATCTTTAGGTTTTTGCCAATAATATTTTTGTTGCCACAAATCCAGATATTGAGATATTTCCTCTTGAATTAAATTGTTAACCTCTTCTTCCAAATTAATTTTTATGCTAGATATTTGTTCTTCTAGCCATTTATCTAAAATCTGACTAATTCCCAAAATTACTTTTAATTTATCTTGAAATTCTTGAAAATTTTGATTATGAATCTTCATATATTCATTTAAATATTTCGGAATACTATTATCTACCCAGATTAAATTATCATTATCTAGTACAACTTCAAAGTGTACTTCAGATTTCTGGGATAAAATATATCCCCAAATATTCCTACCAAATTGAGCTTGAAATAAACTCGATATATCTTTACTCCAAAACTCTATAATATCATCATCATGAAAGCCATTTTCTATCTTTCTCTCACTAAAGAATCTTCTTGTTAGTAAAATTAAATCTAAATTAGCATCCTCAACTAAACTAAAAATAACAGGTTCATAATAGACCTGTCTAAAGGATTTCCATCCTGAGATTGATTCCATATTATTATTAATAAAATCAATATATTCTTGCAAAAGCTGTATAGCTTCAAAATTATTATGTGAAAGAAAAGCATCTTTTATATTCATACTTTATTCTAGTTTTAATTTATTTCTATATACATATTAATTATATCACTAATTATTGTATTTTAACAAGAAAAAAATAGAAGTTTTTCATAAAAAAGCTTCTATAGATAAACTTTATAACAAATTTTAATTTATATTTTGTAAAATCTCTGCTATTTGGATTGACACAATATCAACAGGAACAAATCCTGCTAAAATACTAGATATAGATTCTCCAATATCGTAATCTGAGTAATTATAATCAATCTTCAAGTTATCAATCAGCATTTTTTGCTGTGAAGAAACTAACAAAAAGAGAGGTCCTCGCATAGTTTTCAGTTTTAATAAAATTTCATTTTTCATATTTTAATTTCTCTAATGTACAATACATTTTTTATTATACTATAATCCCAAAATAATGTCAATCCTAATTTACATATTTATTTAAATATTCTAAAATTTCATCTATTTGATTTAGTTCGGTTAGTTCAGATTTTATTTTACTTGATCCCTCAAAATTGGACAGGTATACTTTGAAAAATTTTTTCATAATGGATAGATTTTTATTGTTACCCCAGGTTTTATGAAAGAGAATAAGATGTTCTTTTAGCTTCAAAATTCTTTCTTTTGGTGTAATCTCTGATAAATTTATTTCTTTACTAAATATCCAGGGGTTTTTGAATATTCCTCTACCTATCATTAATCCATCTATCTTATAATCCGAGGCTAATTCTAGTCCCATTTGCCTACTTTCGATATCTCCATTTGCTACTATTATAGTATTTTTATTAAGAGATTTTTTTAACTCCATTACTTTTGTTAACTCTTCATGTCTTGCTGGAACTTTGGATAAATCTTTGACTGTTCTTGTATGAACTGTTAGTGCATCTAAATTTTGATTTAAGAGGTTCCCAATCCAATTTTCTGTGTCTATCTTGTCAAAACCAATTCTAGTCTTCACACTTATTTCTAATCCTTCCCCACCTTCTTTGGCGGCTTGGATAATTTCATTTGCTAAATTATGATTCTGAATAAGTGCAGAACAAGCTCCTTTGGCAATAATTTTCTTAACAGGACACCCCATATTTATGTCCAAACCATCAAAACCTTTCTCCAAAGCTAATTTAGATGCGATATAATAATGTTCTGGTGTTATTCCCCAAATTTGAGCTATCAAAGGTTTTTCTATCTCCTGATAATCCAATCTGTGCACAACTTTACTATGACCTTTTTCTGAAGCTAATCCTTCTACATTGGTGAACTCTGTAAACATAACATCTGGTCTACCACAAGAGGCTACAATTTGTCTAAAAACTGTGTCTGTCACATCTTCCATTGGAGCTAAAGCAAAAAATGGTTTAGGTAAATTTTTCCAAGAAAATTTTCTATTCATCAATTTCAAATCTAATTTTAATTATCTAATTATATCAGATTTCTTATATTTTTGTAAATTCGCCTATTGTTTTGGCTAAAAGCTCTTGTAATTTAGTTTGGGCATATTGAATTTCAATTGGGAACATAACAACTTTTTGTTTATCTTTTGTATCAGTATAGAAATACCCCATTTTCTCCATATTATGAAAACTTCCATTCCATAAAGGATCATTCTTTCTGACAGGTACTAAGTGCCAATGTAAATGATCTACACTAGAATAAGATTCTCTACCTCTTTGATTAAAAATTTCCGTTGCATCTGTATCAAAGGCTTTTTTCATTATATCAATCGCATAGACCATTAGACTATGTCTTGCTAAAATCTCTTCTTCACTCTCTTCTGAATGTTCAGTAATATATCTTTTTGGGATAATCATAGTATGTCCTTCTGTTCTTGGATACCAGTTTATAAGCCAATAGTAATGTTCATTTTCTATCAATTTCCCATTTATATCAAAGACTCCTTGGCTATTAATTATATCTGGATCACAAAAAATTGATTTGTATTTTTTATCTTTTGGTTTTGAAAGATTTTTAGAATTATTTTTTTTATCATAATCTTTTCTAAATGGACTATAATAGTAAGGCATATATAAATATTTATCAAATAATGTCAATATTATATAACATAAATAAGACTTTGTCAATAATATATGATAAAACATTAAAATAAAAAAAT
>Ga0100391_1002640_pt1 | contig 18867 bp, 16 predicted proteins | sample CryGeymeta201515_FD_81541 | JGI IMG/M metagenome (GOLD analysis project Ga0100391, IMG submission 81541) | Groundwater microbial communities from Crystal Geyser aquifers in Utah, USA - Crystal Geyser metaG 2015-15 | ecosystem: Environmental > Aquatic > Deep subsurface > Groundwater | place: USA...
GGAGCCGTTCCCTCCCGTTGGCGATAAGGTGGCCCGGACGGAGCCGGGCCCTCCCGTTTTTTTACCTTCCCGTTCACTTACTTAGTATTCTGTAGCGTATGCCTATCTGGTTGATCGAAGTTTTTGGTACCGACGATTTGGACCGCACCTTTGTTTTTTTAAACCTGACGGTTGGCACGATGATGAATCAAAAAACAATCCGCAGCGGCATGCGGGCACCTGTGGAGCTCTTACTGTGCTGGTGGGTAGGTGCGGTGGCACTCCTGCCATTTGCTGCACGCCTGCTGCTGCGCAAGCGATCACCGGGATGAGCGGACTGTCGCAGTTGGGAATGGCCGACTTTGCCTCGCGGCCCCGGCATCGGGTAGCCTGGTTAACCTTTGGTTTAAGTTTATCGGCAGTAATTTTGACGGTGTTGCTGCGGAATTATTTCTTTATTCAAGCCGGTATGTTAAAGCCCAACTTCGGGCTGATTCACCAGGCTTACAACTTCAACCTATGGCAATTGCCGCTGGCATTGCTGGTGGTGGCCGCGCTGTTTGCAGGTCTCGGTTTGACTTGGGTGAGTTCGCGCAAACCGTTTTATTGCTTTGCGGCAATCTACCTATTTCTGGCGGTCGATCTGTTTGCACTGCGTTACTACGTCACCTATGTGGAACCCGAGCGTCTGGTGTTGCGGCAAATCCGGATCGAGACGCCCAAGTTGCAGCGACCGTTGCGCATTCTCCACATTTCAGATATTCAGGCCGGGTCGATCGGCGACTATGAGACTGGTATTTTTGCCCGGATCGCCGAGTTGGAGCCGGACTTGATTCTGAATACCGGCGACTACCTGCAGGAGGTGCCCCCGGCGACCTTTGCCAGTGAATGGCCCAAATTGGTGGAATTGTTCCGTTCCTATGTGCCGCAGTATGGCATCTATGGTGTGTTCGGCGATACAGAGTTGGAATTGTATCGAGTGCCACAGGAAGCGCTCGGACCGCTGCAGTTGCTCTCTTCGCGGACGGCGGTGATTGATACCGGGGCAGGGGTGCTGAGTCTTCACGGCCTGAGTCTTTACCAATCGAACCAGGCCGAGTGGGCGGAGCGCTCAGTCGAGCCATGGTTGGCGCAGTCGCCGGATGACGAGTTCCGCATCCTGATGGGGCATGCGCCTGATTATGCGATGGGGATGGCCGAGCGGGCGATTGACCTCTGTCTGGCCGGGCACACGCATGGCGGGCAGGTGCGGTTGCCGTATTTTGGACCGCTTACGACCTACAGCGAAGTCCCGAAAGACTGGGCGCGGGGCTTTCGGCGCATTGGCATCCCCTATCTGAATGTTTCCGCCGGGGCCGGCTCAAACCGCCACAATGGCCTGCCTCCGCTGCGCTTTAATTGCCCGACGGAGATGACGCTGATCGAACTGATCCCGCTGCGCAGCGTACGTTAAAAAATAAGCCAGCCGAGCAGCGCAAAGAGAAAGATGATGAGCAGCATACTCAGGCTGATCCGTTCCTGTCGAGTGAGTCGCATGTGTTTGGTGTCTATTTAAGAATAAGTTTTAAGCCATTCCGGATGTGGTGGCAGTGCGGGCGCAGCGTTTTTCCGGACTGCGGCCTGAATTCCACCAACAGGCTGCGCCAGTCCGCAGCAGGAACAGCAGCCTCACGACACCGCCAGACTGGCGCAACACAATTACAAGTGTAAATAAAGTTTGATCGCATGCAGCTTAGGCTTTATGCCAGAAGTTTATTATGAATACGCTTGGGATTCTCATTATCTTGCTGGTTTTTTTGACTGGTTGTGTCAGCAACAATTCCCATTCGGAATTTGTCAAAACAGTTACTTTTTCCTCGTTGGACCGCTTCAGCTATCGGCACACGCTGGTGACCGGCATGGATTTCAATAAATGGGAACAGCGCTTATTGGAAGAGCGTTCGAAATCGATTTTGAGTGCAGAGCTGCGCGCCCGCGGCTTTGAGGAAACCGCTGCCGACAGCGACTTTTTTGTTGTGACCAAGTGGAAGAAAGAGCTGAGCAGCTTTACGGATATACATGACCCGATTGACGAGCCGCTGGATGCCATGAGGGATCGCTACGAGCCCGACTTTCGTTTCGCTTCCCGCTTGCATTTGACGGTCGAAATTTACCAGTCTTCGAGCGGCAATCTTTTTTGGAGGAAGGAATTGCCCAATGTTTTCGATGCCTTGCAGTTTACTGAAGAGCGGATAAGTGACTCCCTGATGCGGGCAATTGAGAATTTCCCTGAACGGGTAGAAAAAGATCCCAACTTACCGGACATTGAATAATGCAAAAAAAAGCCCACTCCGGTGAGTGGGCTTCGTAGTTGAAAATAAGAGCTTATTTTTGCTTATTGGTTAAACCAAACTTCGCCTTGATGGTTGAAATGGTTGCGCTGGAAACGCCGTATTTTTCGGACGCCTCGCGGATTTTCAGACCTGATTTGAGGTCGGCAATCAACTTTTCACGGTCAGCGTCCGAGAGCACGACCCGCTTGCGCGCGCCGGTTTTCTTTGCCGTCGGCTGGCCTGCGGCCTTACCGGTCTTGCGGCTCATGAGCTCTTGCGCGCTGATGCGAATGCCCTGTGACGCAAGCATTTTTGCCAGCTTTTGGGTCTCGACGAGATCGGTCAACGCCTTGGCTATCGCATTATTGGCAGCCGTGCTCGCAATTGCTTCCAGTTCTTTGTTGGCAGAGACACCAGCCGGAAGTTTGATAATTAATTTGATTGTTCGTTTTGCCATATGTTATTTTTGTGAAACTTTTATTAAGCATGTAATTCCAGGTGTCGTCAAGTAAGATTGAAACTTATTTTTAACTCCAATTGATTCATCAATGAAAATAGCAGTTGCGCAGTTGAATATTAAGCGGGGCGACCCCTGGCACAATTTGAATCTGATTGAGCAGTCGGCAGAGCGTGCGTCGGGGCATAATGCAGACCTCTTGTGCTTGCCGGAAATGGTGACCACCGGGTTCGACTGGAAGAGAAACCGGCAGTTGTTGGCGGAAACTTCAGCACATCATCAAACCGTATCGAAGATCGCGCGGAAGTATCAAATTGCGATTTGTGGTTCATTTCTGGAATGCGCAGCTTCCGGCATGCCCTGCAACACGCTGCTCTATTTTGATGCACGGGGCGAGGAACTGGCCCGCTACCGCAAGGTGCACCTGTTCACGCTTTTCAATGAAGACCAGCATGTCGAAGCGGGGCGGGAATTAGTGGTGAGGGATATTCATTTCGCGCAGGCCGGATTTGGCGTGTGCTATGATTTGCGCTTTCCCGAGTTGTTTCGGAAAAACACAGCAATGGGGGCACAAATACAACTCTTGCCGGCGGCCTTTCCGCACCCCCGGTTGGCGCATTGGCGCACGCTGATTCAGGCGCGGGCGATCGAAAATCAATGTTTCTTCATTGCGGTGAATCAATGCGGGCAGGAGCATCACGAAGCAGGAGTGGGCTCAGCCCACTATTTCGGTCATTCCATGGTGGTGGATCCCTGGGGGGACATCCTGTTGGAGTTCGGGGAAGACGAAGGACAGGACTATGTTGATATCGATTTGGGGCAGGTGGATGAGGTGCGGCGCAGGATACCTGTGTTGCAGGACCGCAAGCCGGGGCTTTTATTTTTTGGGTGATCGATTTTGGTCGTTAAACTCTGGAAGTGTTCCAAATTCTTCAACGTATCTGGCGAAACATTCATACTCTAGTTTAGCTACGTCCCCCATTTTTCTTAGGTATTGGGAGAATTCAGCGGCCTGTTATAGCACGGACAAATTCAGCCTGCTCCGTGGCGCTAAAAAACGCCGTGCCGGCCACCAGCGTATCCGCACCTTGCGCCCGGCACAGCGCTGCAGTGGTGATATCCACGCCGCCATCGACTTCCAGCCGGTAATTAAGTGCCAGGGTTGAGCGGAGATCCGCCAGTTCAAGGATCTTCGGCAGCACATCATGGCGAAAACTTTGTCCGCCGAAGCCCGGCTGCACCGTCATGCAGAGCACGAGATCACATTTCGGCAGGTAGGGCCTGGCGGCGGCCACGTCTGTGTCGGGATTGAGCACCACGCCGCATTTGCAGCCGCGTGAGCGGATGTAATCCAGGGTTGGACCGACCGGATAGTCCGGTTCGACGTGGATACTGATGAGGTCCGCGCCCGCATCGATGAAGGCGTCGATATAGAGGTGCGGGTTATCCAACATCAGATGCACGTCAAAAAAAAGTTTGGAGCCGGCCCGGAGTGCCTGAACAGTTTGCGGGCCGAAGCTGAGGTTGGGCACGAAGTGTCCGTCCATAATGTCGAGGTGCACCCAATCCAGCCCGGATGTCTCGATAATTTTCAAACTGGCGGCTAAATTTGCATGATCACCGGCCAGAATGGAAGGGGCGAGGAGGCATGGGTGTGGGTGTGGACTGGGCATGGGGTCAGGAAAGCTGGTGTCCGCTTTGCTGGCAAGTGTGACTTTTTTGGGGCCTTGGCTGTGGTGGTCATGCCGGTTCCCCGCAGCTGCCCTTCAGGGAGGATTCAATCTGTTGGGCCAATTCATCCAGACGTTTTTCCGAAGCTTTTTGGGCGGTGCCGAGTTCCTGGGCGAAGACGGAGATTTTGAATTCCTCCAGCAACAGCATGAAGGCTTTGGCGGCATCGGTTTGCCGGTGCCGACTGGCGAGTTGGTGCAGCGCTTGGTATCTGGCTTCGTAGGGGGCGACCCGTTGGGCTTTTTCGATATCGCGCTGGATGTTATCCCTGGCCCGCCGGGCGCGCAGCATCATGCCCTTGAGGTAACGGGTGAGGTGCGGGAGCTCGGTAAATTCGTATTGATCCAGCAGCTTGGGCGGGGCGATGCGCTCGAGTTGGCTGCGCATGCCGGGGTAACGGATTGCCTGCGCGGTCTTTTTGCGTTCCAGCAGCAGGGCGACTTCCGCGCGGGCGGCCAGCAGGGCGGCCAGCTGACTGCTCAGCTGTTGGATGATCCCGCGCTTTTGCTGGTCAGCGCGCTGGAGTGTGGCCTCAAAACGCATTTGGCTGAGCGGTAACAATGGCTCACAGGCGAAGAGGTGGCGACGCAGGTGGTGCCAGGCACTGGTTTGGATCGCAGCGTAGCCACCCAGCGGAAGCAGGTCGGTGCCGAGTGCCTTCAGTTCTTTGAGGTCGCGCTGGAGCCAGGCCAGATCGCGCCCCATGACCTGTTCGCAGAATTCGGGCCAGGCCTGGCGGGTAGCTTGTTCCGCTGCGGTTTTTTCCGGTTTCAGGCGCAGGTGCACCTGACCCGATTCGCAGACCAGCGAGGGATAGGCCACCAGTGGGAGGCCGGACTCGCCCGAGAGATCCATCCGTTCCGGCAGGTCTCCAAAATTCCACTCGCGCAGGTTCTCCCGTTCGTATTGGGCAGCAGCCCGTTGCCAGGCTGGAATACGGATCAAGCCGCTGCTGCTGCGGATGGACTGCGAACTTGCTTCCAGTTGCTGCCGCAGCGCAGCCAGATCCCGGTCTGCGGCCAGTATCTCACCGGCCGCATTCTCGACCTGGATACGCAGTTTGAGTGGTGTGGGCAACTCGGCCTGCCACTGGTCGCGGAAGGTCTGAATCCCGTAATCACTGCGTAGCAGTTCCGCCAGCAGCTGGCTCAAGCCATGCTCGGATGGTTGAAGCTTTTGCCGGAGTTCAGCGGCGCGTTCCTTAAGCGGGTGCAGCCTGACGCGCAGAGCTTTCGGCAGGTTGCGCAGCAGGATTTCAATCTTTGCATCGAGATGTCCGGGCACAGCCCAGTCCAGGGTGCTTTGCTGGATCGCGGCAAGCTGACCGATTGGAATACGCAGCGTGACCCCGTCAGCTGGATGGCCGGGCTCATTGCGGTAGCTCAGCGGCAGGCAATGCCCGCCGAGCTGGATCGACTGCGGGAAGTCGGTCCGGGAGCTGTCGGCCTGCTGCGGCAGCAAATCGCTGAGCTGAGCCCGCAGGAAATCCAGTGATCCCTGGTGCCGGGATTTTGCGAAGCGGCGCAGTTCAGCGAAGGAGCCAACGGCGGAGAGCCTGGCGCGGTAGAAGTTAAAGAGCTGGTCCTCCAAGGCCTGAACGGAGCCAGCTTGCAGCCGGGCGATTTCCGACTCGGCGCTTGTGCGCAGCGCAGCATTATGGGTGAAAAAATCCGGTCGCTCCCGAATCCCGCCTTCCACCAAACCGTTGCGGACAAAGATGTCCGTTGCCGCATCCGGGTCGATCCGGCTGTAACTGACATTGGCGCGGCTGAGTTCCAGGCCGGACAGCAGTTTGCGTTGTTTACAGAGCACGGCAGCTGACTTTGTGCTCCAAAAGGGCTCGGCGTGGCGCACCGACAACAGGTCGCCCGCCATGGCTTCGATCCACTCGACTTCGACTTTGGCGGCATTGCGGGCGTAGAGACGGCTGGTCTCCATCCACTCGCCGCAGACGATCCAGTCCGGCGCTGCGGTTTTTACCGGCTTGGGCTTATTTTTTTGAGCGTAGGCTGCCTGGCGCTGTTTTTTGGCAGCGGCGTGGTCAAACAGGCCGGAGCCGGGGAAGAGCAGGGCCTTGCGGTTGCGGGGACCGCAGTAGTTATGTGCTGCTTCCTTGTAGGCAATATTGCTCAACAGCCCGGCCAATATACTGCGATGGATGCGGCTGTAGCTCGCATCCGCCGTGGTTGTCCGGTTTTCCGTTGTCCGGCTTTCCGTTTCTGCCTGCGACAGCTTCAGTTTATTCAAGGTGCGTTCCAGCTGATGATGAATATCCCGCCACTCACGCATCCGCTGGTAGGAGAGGAAGTGCGCCTGGCAGAACTTGCGCAGCTTGCTTTGGCTCAGGTTGTCGAGTTGTTCGTGATAGCTGTTCCAAATATTGAGCAGGGTGAGGAAGTCGGACTCCGGATGGACGAATTGCCGGTGCATCTCATCGGCTTCCTTGGCCCGTTCGGCGGGCCGCTCGCGCGGATCCTGAATGGAGAGGCCGGACGCAATAACGAGCACCTCCGCCACCACCTGCTCCTGCTGGGCCTGCAATAGCATGCGTCCTACCGTTGGGTCCACCGGTAGGCGGGAGAGACGGTGCCCGAGGCGGGTCAGGCGGTAGGCATCCAGGTTGGTGCTGGTGTCATCGCGGACGACTGCTCCCAGTTCGGACAAGAGGCGATAGCCGCCCACGATGGCATTGTCCGCCGGCGGTTCGATAAAGGGGAAGCTGCGGATATCGCCCAGCTTGAAGGCCATCATGCGCAGAATCACCGAAGCCAGATTTGAACGGTGGATTTCGGGAGTGTTGAACTCGGGGCGGGCGTTGTAGTCGTCTTCTGAATACAGCCGGTAGCACACGCCGTTGCTGACGCGGCCACAGCGGCCCTTGCGTTGCTCGGCACTGGACTGGGCGATGGGCTCGATCGGCAGGCGCTGGGTGCGGGAGTGGGGACTGTAGTGACTGATGCGGGCCAGGCCGGTGTCCACGACGTAGCGGATTCCCGGCACGGTGAGTGAGGTCTCGGCGATATTGGTGGATAGGATGATGCGCCGCCTGCCGCCGGGATGAAAGATGCGTTGCTGATCGGCCTTCGCCAGGCGACCATACAGCGGCAGCAAATCGCAGTGGCGGGCGGGGCTGTCCTCAAGTAGTTTACGGAGTTCGTGAATATCGCGCTCGCCGGGCAGGAAGGTGAGAATATCGCCTACCCGGTTTTCGGCCAGTATCCCGTTGATGACGGCGGCCGCCGCATCGATGTAGTCGCAGTCCTTGTCGCCCGGCGCGAGTTCTTCCACCGGGCGGTAGTGCGTCTCGACCGGATACATCCGCCCCGAGACTTCGATGATGGGTGCGTTATCAAAAGCTTCGGAGAAGCGCGCGGTATCGATGGTGGCCGAAGTGATGATAATTTTCAGATCCCGGCGCTTTCGGGAGAGTTGGCGCAGGCAGCCCAGAATGAAGTCAATATTCAAGCTGCGCTCATGGGCTTCGTCGATCACCACGGCCTCATAGCCGCGCAGCATCGGATCGTCCTGGATTTCGTTCAGCAGGATGCCATCAGTCATGACCTTGATCCGTGATTCTTGACTGGTTTCATCGGTGAAGCGGATCTTGGCACCCACCTGCTGCCCGTAGTTGACCTGCAGTTCTTCGGCGATGCGCTGCGCAACCGAGAGTGCGGCCACCCGGCGCGGCTGGGTGCAGCCGATCCAACCCTTTTGTCCCAGGCCACATTCCAGCAGAAATTTTGGGAGCTGGGTAGTTTTGCCCGAGCCCGTTTCACCTGCGATGACCACCACCGGATTGGCCTGCAGGCAACGGATAATCTCCTCCCGCCGCTGGTGAATCGGGAGCTCGCCGGTATAGCTGGGTTGGGGAATGTTCTTCAAGAATAGCGAACCTTGAACATCGAACATCAGTTTTTGAATCTTAAACAGGCGTTCGCCTCAGATTAAATATCATCGTATATCGAAATAAACGATATAACGTCAGCTGGCACTTTGATTTAATACTACAGGAATTGACGCCGGGGAGGCAAAGTCATCTACTGGACTAATGCCGAGAACTACAGTGGAAGAAGTGCAGGGGCTGTATGGGCCGTTTACCGTCTCTGAGCGGGTGATTCAGAAGATCTGGTTACAGGGCGATTTTTATCAGGACGATTTACGCACGGCAGCCGGCAAGCCGTTGAAGATTTTGGACCCGGGCCGTTGGAATGTGCATGAGGGGCCGGATTTCCGCGAGGCCCGTTTGGAGATCGATGGTCGGGAACGTATCGGTGATGTGGAGATCCACTTTCATGCGCATGACTGGCAGCAGCACGGGCATGATCGCAATCCCAACTTCCGCCGCGTCATCTTGCACGTTTTGTTGTATGGCGAGGATCCGGCCATTCCGGGAGCATCCGGGGCACCGCTGGAAACGCTGGTTTTGCTGCCGCTGCTGGAACGGGATCTGGAGGAGTATGCGATGGAGGTCGCGTTATTGGACCTGGAGCAAGTGAATGAGCTGGCCTGGTTTGACCGTTTTATGGCAAAGCCGCTGTCTGGGCGCATGAGCTTGTTGGAGGCATTGGCGGCGGGCCGCTGGCAGCTCAAAGCCGCGTATGCCCGAAAAAGGCTGGATCGGGCGGACTGGGCCCGCTGCTGCCATGAGTCCACACTGGAGGTGATGGGTTTTGCGCGCAACCGCGGGCCGATGCATAAGATTGCGGCGGCGTATTCCATTGCCGATTTTAGCCGGGGTCCTGACACGGAAGCCATTTTTGAGTCGCTGCGTGCGGACTGGAGGTTGAGTGGTTGTCGTCCGGCGAACCACCCCAGGTTGCGGCTGCGGCAATATGCCGCCATTTGTGCCGCCAATCCCACCTGGCCGGAGCAACTGCTGGCCCGCTTGGGCAAATTTCCGGCGGGCAGCGGTGCTGATGCGGCAGAGTTTCGGAAATCGGCGCAGACCAGGCAGCTATTGGAGCAACTGCAGCAGGACGTGTTTCAGCAAAAAATCGGCGACAAGCGGCTGAACACACTTCTCTGTGATGCGATTTTTCCACTGGCTGCGGCGTTGCAGGACGGCCCCTGGGCGGACTACTGGCAGCACTGGTATCCGGGCGACTATCCGGATGCACTGGCCCGCTTTTACCGGCAGGCAGGCCTGGCTGATGCCCGCAACCCGATGAGTCATGGGGGGATGCAGGGGATTTTGGCGCTCTTTGCGGGTCAGGGCAAGGCGCTGGAGGAGTAGCGCGCAAGGTATGGATCGCCACTACAAAAAAGCCCCGCTGTTGGCGGGGCTTTACGTCAAACAATTGCTGTCGGGCACGCTAGGCTTTGGTCACCTTGCCCGCTTTGATGGCTTTGGCGCAGACCCACATGCGCTTGATTTCACCGCTGGGGAGCTTGACCCGGATACGCTGCAGGTTCGGGCGAAAGCGGCGCTTGGTGTTTTTGACCAGCGAGGTGCCGATACCACCACTCTTCTTGGTGAGACCTTTACGAATGATGCGGCCGCCTTTAACGGGGCGCTTGCCTGTGATTGCGCAGATACGTGCCATGGGAAATTTCGGGTTGAATTTTGTAAAAGCGGCAGAAAGTAGCGTCGCAGCGGAGTCTAGCAAGCCTTTTTCCGGGAAAAATTATGCTTTTCTCCGCCCCCAGAGCATTTGGAAGCGTTGGCCCATGTTGGCCGGATGGATCAGTTGCATCAGCGTTTGGCGTTCGCGGCTGAATTGTCCGGCACTGCCGGTTACGATGGCTTCGGCTGTTGCGGCGGCCCGCTGGATGAGAAAGGACTCCTGGCTTTCCAGCGTGATGCCGCTGAGACCTGCCTGGGCCAGCAGAGCTTGCAGCCTCGTCCAGCAGAGATCGCAGGTGATGTCTTTTTCGCCGGGGCGGTCCAGCAGGTCGTTGTCTTGTTGGTGGCGGTAATAGCAACGGGCGGTGCCATGCGGGCAGTCCTGCAGTAATGCCTGGATGGTTTTGCCGTAGTCGCACAGCAGCAGCAGCCCGGTCCAGTCCTGGGCCAGCAGTGCGCTCAGTGCTGCCTCGGCGGCCAGGGGCAGGTCGAGCTGATAGCCCTCCTCCATTTCGGTCGGCAGGTGCCGGATCGCCTCGCGGACGGGCGGCGTGGGGCTGGCGAGCCGCGTTTCCGTGAGACGGTCCTGTTGGAAGCCAACCGCGCGCTCATGCCAGCTACCGTCCTGAAAGACCAGGCGGTGGCAGGGCAGGGCATCCAGCCACTCATTGGCAAAAATAACCACCGGACCGCTGGCCCTGACGGGTTCGCCCAAACGGATGACCCGGCCTGCGGCGAAGGGATGCTGCGCGACCTGGTCCAGCAGGCTTTGGCCCGGCTCAGCCGCGATTTCGATGAAGGTGCTGTGCGCGGCCTGTTCGGCCCCCAGCAGACTTTCCGCCGCGCCGACGATCAGCCGGGCGAAGACCTGCCCCAGGCTTTCTGCGGTATAAAAGTCACGATCCCGGCTGCGCCCCACGCGCACGTTATTGCGACAATAGTAGCCGACCGCCTCAGCGTAGAGCACGGTCTCGATATAGTCGTGGTAACTCACCGGGCCATGGGCGCATCGGGTCCGCAGAATTTTCAGGATCGTCGCTTGCTCCGGAGACATGGGCATGAACTTGTGCTTAAATCCCGCAGAAACAAGAAAAGTCTTCTCACGGCACAGTTCCCGCGCCAAACTTCCCGGGATGTTACTCGCTGTAGAAAGTTCCTGTGACGAATCGGCCATTGCGCTGTTCGATCCAGCCCGGGGCATGGTCGGTGAGTGGGTGCACAGTCAGATCGAGCTGCATCGGGAATACGGCGGCGTGGTGCCGGACCTGGCCAGCCGCGAGCATTTGCAGAATTTCCTGCCCTTACTGGACGTCTCCGGACTGGTGCAGCGGCGGGGCGAAATCACGCAGATTGCGGTGACGAACGGCCCCGGTCTGGCCGGTTGCCTGGCACTGGGGATCGCCTTCGCCAAAAGTCTGGGGCTGGCCTGGCGGCTGCCGGTGGTCGGGGTGAACCACCTGCGCGGGCATGCCTTTTCACCTTTTATCCGCCTGCACGAATCGGCCCCTGGCGGCTTTACTCCGGCCTTTCAGGCCTTGCTGCCGCACCTAGGTCTAATTGTCTCCGGCGGCAACACGATACTGTTTGAGATCCATGCGGATCGTCGCATCGAGGTGCTCGCCGAGACCGTTGATGACGCCGCAGGCGAAGCCCTGGACAAAGGGGCCAAGCTGCTGGGGCTGCCCTATCCGGGAGGTCCGCAGGTCGAGAAACTGGCTGCTTCCGGCAATGCCAAAGCCTTTGATTTTCCAACAGCAATCGCGCCGCGCAACCAGCTGCGCTTCAGTTTTTCCGGGCTGAAGACCAGCCTGCGCTATCATTTGGAAAAAGTTGATGACGATCAACTGAAGGAGAGTGTGCACGATGTCTGCGCGTCGTATCAGGCTGCTGTCATCAGTCAGCTTACCGGTAAGACAAAACACCTGTTGCAAGCGAAAAAATACCGCAGCCTGGGGCTTTCCGGCGGGGTCTCCAATAACCAGGCTCTGCGCGGGGCGATGGCGCGGCTGGCTGCACGCTTTGATCTGCCGTATCTAAGCGCAAAGCCGGCACACACCGGCGACAATGCCGCGATGATTGCATTTGCGGCCTTCATGGAGCAGGGCCGCTTGTCGCAGGAGTTTACCCTACAACCCGCGTTGCGGCTCTAGCCGGAGAGGCTTGAATTTGTCGAAGCAGGCACCACAATCCATCATCAAATATTGCACTCAGCTTGCCGTCCAGCCAGGTATTGCCTTGCCGCAAATTTTCCATCGGCGAAGCAATACGCTCGTTGAGACGCATCAGTGCTCACTTTTAGCGGCTTCATTCTTTACCCCCAGAAGATTTTAGGAGTAGGCTTTGAATTAGGCTTAGGGCTAACGTTTCTCATGAAAAACAGCGGACTCGATAAAATACTCGGACGGATTGAGGACCTTGATTCGGTCAATCTCGGCATCCTGGTGCAGCGGCTAGCGCGCGAGCGCAAGATGCAGGAGACTGTTTTCAACACGATCCAGGACGGGATCCTGGTGATCGATTCTGACGGCGTGGTGCAATACGCCAACGATGCCGGGCTCACGATGATCGGCCTCAAGGCCAACGACATCGGTGTGACGCGGCTGTGGAAAATGGTGCCCGATCTGGCGAAGTCGATTGAGCCGGAGCCCGGTTCCAAAAAGAAGTCCGCCCCGGTCTTTTCGCGTGAGCTGGAACTGAATTACCCGGAGCACCGGATCGTTCGGCTTTATATGGTGCCGATCGATGCCCAGGTCGGGCACGATGACAGCGGCGGCTTTGTGATCGTGATTTCCGATTTGACCGAGGAAAAGGTTTCGATGGAAGAGCTGATTGAAAACGAGCGCACCTCCTCCATCGTGCGGCTGGCGGCCGGTGTGGCGCACGAGCTGGGCAATCCGCTCAACTCTCTCACCATCCACCTGCAGTTGATCGCGCGCAAGCTCAAGAAACTCACGCTGGGCCAGGAGGGTGCCCAGCTCGCCGAGTCGCTCGAAGTCTGCCAGGGTGAAGTCCAGCGTCTGGACGGTATTATTACCCACTTCCTCGAAGCGGTGCGCCCGCAGAAGCCCGAGTTGAACGAACTGGATCTCGTCACGCTGGTGGAAGAAGTCCTGCACGTGCAGGAGGCTGAGCTGAGTAACCGCCGGCTGGAGGTCAATATCGAGGTAAATGATGAGATTCCTTATGTTCTCGGCGACCGCGGTCAGCTCAAGCAGGTCTTTTTCAATCTGATCAAAAATGCGATGGAGGCGATGCAGCCCGGCGGGCAACTCGTCATTCTGGCCCGCAAAGATGACGATTTTGTTTTTCTTCAGTTCTCCGATACCGGATCCGGCATTTCCGAAGAAGAACTCTCCAAAGTCTTTCAGGCCTATTACACCACCAAGGTGGACGGTCACGGGCTGGGGATGATGATCGTGCAGCGTATCATGCGTGAGCACGGCGGCCAGATCTCGATCGAATCCCGCAAAGACATCGGCACCGCCATTACCCTGCAATTTCCCCAGCCGCACCGCCGGGTGCGCATGTTGGGGGACCGCAGCCGCTGAGAAGATTTTTTAATAAAATCCTGAATTCGTAACGATATAAAAATGATTATGGACCGGGCAGCGCAGGTCCGTCTCCCGGCCAACGAAGTGGTTGGCAATACCGGAAAAACTCGACCTGGAGCCGCCAAATGACTTAAACGTGGCATCATGAAGCAGGAATTATATATTGTCGGTGCGGGTGGCTTTGGCCGGGAGTTGTATTGTTGGCTGAAAGATTGCCCGGAGTGGAACCGTGATTGGGTCTTTCGCGGATTTTTAGATGACCAGCTCTCTGCTTTGGATGATTTCGACTACGAGGCCGGGGTAGTCGGTCCGATCCAGGGACATATCCCACAGCCGGGACAGGTCTTTGCCTGCGGCATCGGGAATGTGGTCGCCAAGCAAAAAGCCTGCGATGCCTTGTTGGCTGATGGTGCCAAGTTCATCTCTGTGGTGCATCCAACTGCAGTGGTCGGTGCCCATGTCACCCTTGGTGCCGGTGCGGTGGTCTGCCCCGGAGCCGTGCTGACTTCGGATATTACGATTGGAGATATGGCTTTGGTGAATCTGAATACGACGATTGGTCATGACGTCAGGGTCGGAAAATGGACGACACTCAGCCCGCTCAGCAATTTAACCGGAGGTGTTCAGCTGGGTGATGCTGTATTTTTGGGGGCGAGTGCGTTGATTTTGCCCGGCCTCTCAGTTGGTGATGCTGCGCTGGTGGGTGCGGGGGCGGTGGTGATGCGCGATGTCAAACCCGGTCAACGCGTCTTTGGCAATCCGGCCCGCGCTTTTAGCTAATGGGCAGGCATTAAAATGCCGCTACCGGTAAAGCAGTGTGCATGTCCTTGATCAGCCAAAAGGAACTGTAGAGTTTGTTTTTTGCCGCGTATAAAATTTTCCCGTCCGGCCCTTAGTGCCCAATTGCTTTCGGTGAATTTCCGTATCGCCCTTTGTCGATTCACGCAGGACCGGGACGAATTTGATAGTGCTGAAAATGATGACAGCCAGCACACCCCGCTTCTCATTGAACCGGGTTTGTCCTGGCGGATGTTCTGCTCCCTTCGCTCGACGAGATCTTCCTTTACGTCTAAACCTGGGCTTGCACCCGGTTGCGGCAGAACCCGCACTTTTTTATCGCGCTCCTGCGGAAGAGTTTTTCATTCTCTCCAGCTTGAGTGAAAAAATTAAAATTAAAAATCCAAACCTCTATATCGTTGGTTTTATGGGAGTGGGCAAGTCGGTGGTGGGCCGGAAGGTGGCGCGTGCACTGGGGTATCGGTTCATTGATTCCGATGAGGTGATCGAGACGCAGGCGGGCCAGAAGATTGCCGGGATTTTTGCCAGCCAGGGGGAACCGGCATTCCGGCGGATGGAACGGGACTTTATTGAAAGCGGACACCCCGGGGAAGCCTGTGTCGTCTCCTGCGGCGGCGGCCTGGTGGTGCCGGAGGGCATGTCGGAGCGCCTCAAGGCCAAAGGTGTGGTGATCTGTCTGTTCGCCTCGGCTGAGTGCATCATCGAGCGCACGGGGCGGAATGCCAAACGACCGCTGCTGAATGTCGAAAATCCCGAGCAGCGGGTGCGGCAATTGCTGGCTGAGCGCGAGCCGGTTTACATGAATGCCGGGGCCTGTATTTCGACGGAGGGCCGCAGTATGAAGGAAGTGGTGCGGCATGTGGTGCGCAGCTACAAGGCAGCCGCCCGGGATTTTGGCCGGGCCGGTTCATCGATCTGACGGATTGATGCTGCGGGAGCCGGGCTACGCTTGGTTGTGCGTCCAGTAGGAGAGGACTTTCTGGATAAAGACCTCAGGCGGACGCAGGGCCTTGCCGTTTTTGTCCATAAAGCCGTGGGTGGTGTGGCCAATAGCGAGTTGCGCGTCGCCGCGCCGGACTTCGTAATCGAAGCGGAAGCGGGCGCGGGGCTTGTCCCGCAGGTAGAGGTGCACCTCTAGGCGATCGTCGAAATAGGCGGGCTTTTTGTAATCGACGGTGGCACTCAGCACCGGAATGAAGTAGCCATCTGCCTCCACCCCGGCGTAGGGCAGGCCGATCAGATCCAGCATTTCGATGCGGGCAGCTTCGAACCAAACCAGGTAGTTTTTGTGGTGCACGACCTGCATGCGGTCGGTCTCCGCGTAGCGAACACGGAATGTGGAAATGGTGTGGATCATGGTAAATAAAGGACTAACTATTGTTACGCTTGGCTTCGCCTAATTTCTCCACCTCGTGCCAGGGGAAGCATCACCCAATGCTCAAACAAGGCTCCAGGCTGCGGGTGGGTGTCCGATTACTGCTTTGAATTGGATGCCCATTTGATGCATCCATTTGACGCAGGGCGGGCTCAATCTGACGGTTCATCATGTCACACGGGCTACAGATTGATACTAGCAAGGTCAATTTGTAAAACTTGCGTTCGAGTTCTTGCCATCAGCCTGGATGAGGAGGGTAAATCCTCGACGGATGCGACTTTTCGCAGCTACGCCTGCTGCTGGAATCGGAGTTATAAATATGGGTGTCCTTTAAATTTTCCCCGGAGGATAAAACTCTTTACGGGCGAAATGAGAGATTACCGAAGAAAATTGCTTTCAAAAACCTCGTAAACGATGCTCCGTCTTTCGATGAAGATGCAGTTTACTTTATCGGGTTGAATGCTAAGAATGACTCTGAACTGGTAGATTCTCAGGCGTGCATACCCGTCAAGGGGTTCTTCCAGATCTTTCAAGTCGCCTTCAAGTTGTTCAAGGCCCTTGAGGGCACTTCGTATTCTTTTCTTGGGAATGGGTGAGAGTCGCCTGACATAGTCGGCCACTTGCTCCGATATCTGGACTTTTCTCATTCTTCGAGAATGTCCAGATCGTGGAGATTTGTCTTGCCGGCTTCGTAATCGCGTATGGCTGCAGCAGCATCACGGTTGGCCAGTATTTCCAAGGTTTCTGTGATCGCTTCCATGCGCTCCTTGCTCACCAGATAAGCCTTTATATCATCATGAACGGTAATCCCATAGGTCGCACGCTCTTCATTGACCGCTTTGAGGAGTCCGGGGAGCTTGCTTTGAGCCTGTGTCACTGAATATGTATTTTTCACGATATATCTACATAGATTCATGCATTTAGATGTCAACCCGTTTCGACACCATAAAGGAGTAATTTGGAAAAATGGTTGCAGCGGGTGGCGTTTGAAAGTGTTCTAACCGCAAAATACAGCTCATGTCTGAAGCGTTCTTCAACAATCCTATCCTAAACTCCCCCTACGGGTATCCCAATCAACATTGGGAACTCGATAAGGAAGGACAACCGACGCAAGAGATCATCCCCGCTCGGCGTATTGCCGACTTCATTACGCCGATCCCGAAGGCGAAGAAGCGCAAAGGTAAAGCCGACCAGCAGGAACTGGTGATGGACGAGGGCGAGGGCCTCTCCTCGGAGGATCAGCAATACACCGCCTCCAGCATTAACCGTCTGCGTGAGCATATCGACCATTGGCGCAAACTCCCCAATCCCAGCGACTGGAAAGTCACACCGGAGACGGCACGCCTGTTACAACATTGGCGTCACTTTGAATTTCAGGGTATCCGCCCCTTTTTCTGTCAGGTCGAGGCAGTCGAAACGCTTATTTGGCTGACCGAGGTCGCGCCGAAGTCCGGCAACCTCGGTAAGAGCTTTCTGGAGCACCTTGAAAAAGCCAGCTTGGCGGCCAACCCTGAGCTGCTACGCATCGCGCTCAAGCTGGCCACCGGTGCCGGTAAAACCACCGTCATGGCCATGATTATCGCTTGGCAGACGATTAACGCAGTCCGCCGACCCACCAGCAAAAACTACACTCGTGGCTTCCTCGTCGTCGCGCCGGGCATCACTATCCGCGACCGGCTCCGCGTCCTCCTGCCCAACGATTCGGAGAGCTACTATGAATCACGCCAGCTGGTGCCGACCGACATGTTGCCGGAAATCGGCAAGGCCAAGATCGTCATCACCAACTATCACGCCTTCAAGCTGCGCGAGCGCATGGAACTGGCCAAGGGCAACCGCGCCCTCCTGCAGGGCCACGGCCCGCAGCTCAATACCCTCGAAACGGAAGGTCAGATGCTCCAGCGGGTGATGCCCGACCTCATGGGCTTGAAGAACGTAATGGTGCTCAACGACGAGGCCCACCACTGTTACCGCGAAAAGCCCGGCGAAGACGACCCTGGCGATCTCAAAGGTGATGATCGCAAAGAAGCGGAGAAAAACAACGAAGCAGCCCGCCTCTGGATTTCCGGCCTCGAAGTCGTCAAGCGCAAGCTGGGCCTCAACCGGGTCGTTGACCTCTCGGCCACGCCCTTCTTTCTCCGTGGTTCCGGCTACGCGGAAGGCACGCTCTTCCCTTGGACGGTTTCCGACTTCTCCCTCATGGACGCCATCGAGTGCGGCATCGTCAAGCTGCCCCGGGTCCCGGTCGCCGACAACATCCCCGGCAATGAGATGCCGATGTTCCGCAACCTCTGGGAGCATATCAGTAAGAAAATGCCCAAGAAGGGCCGGGGGAAGGGAGCCGTGCTCGACCCCGAGAATCTACCGACACCGCTCAAGACCGCGCTCGAAGCCCTCTACGGCCACTATGAAAAGACTTTTCAGCTTTGGGAACAGCAACAGATCGCCGTTCCCCCCTGCTTCATCGTGGTCTGCAACAACACCGCCACCTCCAAGCTGGTTTACGACTACATCTCTGGCTATCAACCTGCCGAAGACAGCACCCGCCCGACCGTCCGCGGTAAACTGCCGCTCTTCGATAATTACAACGAACACGGCGAACCGCTGGCCCGGCCCAACACCCTCCTGATCGACAGCGAGCAACTGGAGTCCGGCGATGCGCTGGATAATAAATTCCGCGAAATGGCCTCTGCTGAAATCGATCAGTTTCGCCGAGAGATCGTCCAGCGCACCGGCAATCAGGAAGCGGGCAACAAACTGACCGACCAGGATCTGCTCCGCGAGGTGATGAACACCGTCGGCAAGGAGAACCGCCTGGGCAGCTCCATCCGTTGCGTGGTCTCGGTCTCCATGCTGACGGAGGGCTGGGATGCCAACACTGTCACCCACGTTCTCGGCGTCCGCGCCTTCGGCACCCAGCTCCTTTGCGAGCAGGTCATCGGCCGCGCGCTTCGCCGCCAGTCCTACGAGCTCAACGAGGAAGGCCTGTTCAACACCGAGTATGCCGACGTGCTCGGCATTCCCTTCGACTTTACCGCCAAGCCGGTCATCGCGCCGCCCGCCCCGCCGCGCGTCACGACCCACGTGCACGCTGTCCGCCCCGA
>Ga0100391_1002651_pt1 | contig 18813 bp, 14 predicted proteins | sample CryGeymeta201515_FD_81541 | JGI IMG/M metagenome (GOLD analysis project Ga0100391, IMG submission 81541) | Groundwater microbial communities from Crystal Geyser aquifers in Utah, USA - Crystal Geyser metaG 2015-15 | ecosystem: Environmental > Aquatic > Deep subsurface > Groundwater | place: USA...
AAAAAATAGATTTGTTTAAAGCAATAAAGTTTAAAGGTAATTTAAACTTTATTGCTTTTTTATTAAATGTTTAAGGGTAGTATTGACGGTACTAAGTAAGCATTGGCATTGAAATGGCACTTTATCAATAGTAATAATGCCCTTTAGCTAATTTTATAAAAGTGGCTTAATTTTAAATTCGAATCAATCACACCATATTCAAAGACCTGTCGGGTTTCAAAATCCTGACAGGTCTAAGAAAGTACTTTTTTATATAGGAAATGCTAAATCATTCAACTTTAAATCTCCAACCAAACGGATCTTCACACTTATTGGTTTGTATATCGGTAATCCGCTTTTTCAAGAAACCAGCATAAGGCTTGCTTTGTTCAGGAATATCAAAATCTTCACCATGATACCCAAACCCAGAAATAGGAGAAATAACAGCAGCCGTTCCAGCGCCAAACATTTCTCTTAAGGTACCATTTCTAGCGGCAGCAACCACTTCATGAACCTTAATTTTTCTTATCTCAACAGAGATTCCTTCTGCTTTGGCAATGTCAATAACACTTTTGCGGGTAATTCCATCCAATATGCGGTCGCTGGTGGGTCCAGTAATTAAGGTGTCATTGATTCTAATAAAGATATTCATGGCACCAGCTTCCTCAATGTATTCATGAGTATTGTCATCGGTCCAAATAACCTGTTGATATCCTTTTTCAATGGCTAATTGTGTTGGGTAAAACTGACCGGCATAATTTCCACCTGCTTTTGCAAAACCAACGCCACCATTGGCAGATCTCGAATAGGTTTCTTCAATAAGAACTTTTACTTTTCCGGCAAAATAAGAACCAGAAGGTGCCGTTGCAATGATAAATTTATACTCATTGGACGGCGATGCATGAAATCCATTTCCAGTAGCAAAGATAAAAGGCCTGATGTATAATGAACAGCCTTCATTTTTAGGAATCCAGTCACTATCTACCTTTAGTAAGGTTTTTAATCCTTCCATAAAATAATTTTCTGGCACTTCAGGAATAGCCAAACGTTTTGCAGAGATGTTTAAACGTTTGCAATTATCAATCGGTCTAAATAAATAAACATCATTATTGGCGTCTTTGTAGGCTTTCATGCCTTCAAAAATAGATTGTCCATAATGAAATATTTTAGCGGAAGGATCCAAAGTAATAGAATGGTAAGGCACCACTTTGGGAGCTTGCCATTTCCCATCTTTAAAATCGCATTCCAGCATATGATCTGAAAAAGTACTTCCAAAACTTAAATGCTCAAAATCCACATCATGAATTTTAGATGTTTTAGTTTTAATTACTTCTATGTTATTGATTACAGCATTCATAGTTTAATAGTTTTATAGTACAAATTTAAATAAAAAGCATATTAAAAAAAGGCTATATTTGAACAATTCTAATAATATTATAATTTTTACACTATGAAGTCAATTTTCTTTGCATTTATATGCGTTTTCATGTTAAATTCTTGTAAAAAAACAAATGAAGAAACCCCAAAAGAATCAAAAGAAACGCCCAAAATAACCTATTCTTCTTTTGGAAAAGAAATTATTGCAGACGATGCCATTGCTGTAAAATCCATGGCCGAACATTACAAAATAATGAAATCTGGCGATAGTATTCAAACCAAAATGATAGCTAAGGTAGAAGAGGCTTGTTAGGCAAAAGGTTGCTGGATGAAAGTAGATTTAGGAAATAATGAACAAGTTATGGTAAAGTTTAAGGATTACGGATTTTTTATGCCAAAAAATATAGCTGGTAAAGAGGTCATTATTAATGGACAAGCCTTTGTTGAAGAAGTATCGGTAGATGACCAACACCACTATGCTGAAGATTCGGGTGCTTCTTTTGAAGCTATTGCAAAAATTACTGAACCAAAACGAACCTATTCTTTTGAGGCCAATGGTGTTTTACTAATAAAGTAAATTGAAACGCAAGATAGTTATTACCAACGATGGTTCTTCAACCATTTTTTTGCCCGAATGGAATGAACAATATCATTCCATGCACGGTGCCATTCAAGAAGCCTATCATGTATTTATAAAACATGGATTGCATTATTTCGTTGAAAAACACCCCAATTTTAAAGAGCCCATTTCTATTTTAGAAATAGGGTTTGGTACTGGTCTTAATACTTTTATTAGCTATTTAGAAGCAGAAAAGTTAAACCTAACCATAAATTATTGCGGTGTTGAAGCCTTTCCTGTAAGTTTGGATGAAATCAATCAATTAAATTATATCGAAGAATTGCAAGCTCAAGACAAGGCAGGATTGTTTAGGTGTTTGCATGATTCTGAATGGGAAACCGAACAAGAAATTTCACAAAACTTCAAACTAACCAAGCAAAAAAAGTTTTTTATTGATATTGTAGAAACCAATAAATACCATCTTATTTATTTTGATGCCTTTGGTGCGCGTGTTCAACCAGAATTATGGACAGAACCAATTTTTAAAATCATGTGCAATGCTTTAAAAACTCAAGGTGTTTTAGTAACCTATTCTGCCAAAGGAAGTGCGCGCAGAGCCATGCAAACCGTTGGTTTTACCGTGGAAAAACTCCCTGGTCCACCAGGAAAACGTGAAATGTTACGAGCTTGTAAAGAAGCTCGTAACATTCGGTAAAGCGAATGGTGCCAAATGTTACGAGGAATTAAATGGATTAAGTGATAATTAACAATGAAGAATTCTGTTGAATTGTTTAATCGTTGAATTGTTAACTTGACCACTAAAACCAAAATGTTAAACCTAGCCTAATTATACAGAGCATTGTTTACTCATTTTGTAACTTTATAAAAAAAGAACATGCGCGTATTAATTACAGGTGCCACTGGATTAATTGGAAAAGAAATTGTTAGACTTTGCCATAAGCAAGCTATGGACGTTCATTATTTAACGACCAGTAAATCTAAGATTTCCAATCAGCAAAATTATAAAGGGTTTTATTGGAACCCTAAAAATAATGAGATTGATATTCAAAGCTTTGAAAACGTAGATACGATTTTTCATTTAGCTGGAGCAACCGTTTCAAAACGTTGGACTTCTAGTTATAAACAAGAGATTTTGTCAAGCAGATTAGAAGCTACACAAACTCTGGTGAATGCTTTAAAAAATAATCCAAACCAAGTAAAGCACATCATTTCTGCAAGTGCAATTGGACTGTATCCAGATTCCATATCTAATTATTATGAAGAAGATCATTCCAAAGGCGATGATACTTTTTTGAGTAACGTTGTAAAACAATGGGAAGCAGCTGTAGATGAATTTTCAAATTTAAATATGATGGTTTCTAAAATAAGAATAGGGTTGGTGTTATCCAATAAAGGTGGTGCTTTGCCCGAAATACTTAAACCCATAAAGCTAGGTTTAGGCTCCAGTTTTGGAACGGGCCAAGCTTGGCAATCATGGATTCATATTAACGATTTAGCCCGACTGTTTTTGTTTGTTTATATGCATCACTTAGAAGGCGCTTATAATGCGGTAGCTCCCAATGCTGTTTCCAATCAAGAACTTACAAAGCTTTGTGCCAAAGTATTGGATAAGCCTTTGTTTATGCCTAACATTCCTAAAATTCTTATGAAATTGGTTTTGGGTGAGATGCATACCTTGTTATTTTTAAGTCAGCGCGTAAGTTCAAAAAAAATTGAAGAGGCTGGTTTTGAGTTTAAGTACCATCATTTGCAACCTGCTTTAGAAGCACTTCTTAAATAGGATATGGAATCTTTTTCAAATTTTTTAAAAGAAGTAAGTTCAGAAAGTCTCTATGTTCTTAATAAAGAGATACCACTTATAAAGTATGTACCGATTAATTTGTCATTTAAAAATACCGAGTTAGAAGCAGTCGATGTATCGTCATCTATCGCATTAGGTCATTTTATCTATAAAGCCATAAAAAAGCAAAACGGACGTATTGGTTTTGGAGGTTATAACGAAAAAAGAACAATATACAGACGTAGCAACCATTTTAACTCGTTGGATGTTGAAAGTGAACGAAACATTCATTTAGGTGTGGATTTATGGTGCGAAGCAGAATCTAAAGTATATACGCCTTTAGATGGAACGGTTCATAGTTTTAAGAATAATATGAATGATGGCGATTATGGACCAACCATTATTTTAAAGCACTTAATAGATGGCATAACGTTTTACACGCTTTATGGTCATTTAAGTTTGAAATCTTTATATAATTTGGCACTTGGACAAAAAGTCTTTCAAGGAGATTGCATAGCAACTTTAGGCAATTCGTCTGTTAATGGCGATTATCCGCCACACTTGCATTTTCAAATTATTAAAGATATGCAAGATTTTAAGGGCGATTATCCGGGTGTTTGCAGTAAAAAGGATTTAGATTTTTTTTTAGAAAACTGTCCGGATCCCAATTTATTGTTGAAACTTAAAATTTTTAATACTTGTTAATGTAGTCCGTGTTTCTTTTTTACTTTATTTTCAAAGGCCATGTTCTTATGCCTTGTCATCATAAATTAATTTAAAGTCATTTAAATAACTATTCAGAAATTATATAGCTTTAATATTGAATATGGGTGCTTTTACAAACGGATGTTTATAGATTTTTAAACAAAATTAATTCTTAACAAAACGAAAATCACCTAAAAAATTGCTTTTTAGACCACCTCTTTGTTTTATATTTACATTCCGATAATTTTCGCGACATTTTAGTGACAATTTTTCAGTATAATTTTTAGGGCAAGAAAATTGTTATCTAATTTGGGCATTACTATAACACTCAACGTTTAAACGTTAAAACATATGAGTTTTTTTAAAAAAATATTTTCAACAGAAAAAAAGGAAACCCTCGATAAAGGATTAGAGAAATCCAAAACAACCTTTTTTAATAAACTAAGCAAAGCCGTAGCCGGAAAATCTAAAGTTGACGAGGATGTTTTGGATAATCTTGAAGAAATTTTAGTCTCTAGTGATGTAGGGGTTAGTACCACCTTAAAAATTATTGAACGTATAGAAAATAGAGTTTCTAAAGACAAATATCTGGGAACCGATGAACTAAATGCAATTCTTCGTGAAGAAATAGCGGGCTTGCTATCAGAAACCAACTCAGGTGAGGATACAGAATTTACCATTCCACAAAACAAAACACCTTATGTAATTATGGTTGTGGGCGTTAATGGCGTTGGTAAAACAACAACCATTGGTAAATTAGCAAGGCAATTCAAAAAACAAGGATTAAAAGTTGTTTTAGGAGCAGCAGATACCTTTAGAGCAGCAGCTATTGACCAATTACAAGTGTGGGCCGATAGAGTAGATGTGCCCTTAGTGAAACAGCCTATGGGAAGCGATCCGGCTTCTGTAGCTTTTGACACGCTTAAAAGCGCTGTAACGCAGCATGCAGATGTTGTAATTATTGATACTGCCGGGAGATTGCACAATAAAGTTAATTTGATGAATGAGTTAACTAAAGTTAAGCGAGTCATGCAAAAAGTCATTGATGATGCACCTCATGATGTGATGTTGGTTTTAGATGGTTCTACAGGGCAGAATGCTTTTGAACAAGCTAAACAATTTACAGCGGCTACTGAAGTAACTTCCTTAGCAGTAACCAAACTGGACGGAACCGCCAAAGGTGGCGTTGTTATAGGAATATCAGACCAATTCCAAATACCTGTTAAGTATATAGGTGTTGGAGAAGGTATCGACGATTTACAGGTGTTTAATAAATATGAGTTTGTGGATTCTTTTTTCAAATAAAATTTCCGAGAATTCCGATAGCTATCGGGAAGGAATCTTTTAATCAATCAAAGCATTAATCTTTTCCCAAAGGTTATTATCGAATTCCGTGGGGCCAAGTTCATCTTGTTCTGCGCTGTCTCCCATCCGCACAATTACCAATCCTTTACTTGGAACAATGTGCAATTTTTGGTCGAAAGCACCCAATCCAGCAATCAAATCATCCGGTGCATTTGGTATTAATTTACCTGTAAATAAGGTTTCTGAACCTGGCACTTTAAAATTGCTTTTTCCATTCAACCAATATAAATACCCATATGATTTATTTAAATCTTGAGACGTTGTCGTCATCTCAACAAAATAATCTTTGTCTGCAAGTATGGTTGTGTTGTCCCAAACGCCTTGGTTCAAAGTCAATAATCCAAACCGCGCCATACTTCGGGCATTACTTAAATAAAGGTTTAAATCACTAGTTTTAACCCAGCTGCCTGTCATCCCAATTTTATCGCGTATTTTGGCATTAAAATAAGTTTTAAAATCTTGTTGAACAGCACCCGTCACAACGTTATCAAGTACCGTGTATGCGCCTTGGTGGTAATACCAATAGGTGTTTGGTTCATTTTTATATTGAAAACACTCTGGGTCGGTACAAAAATTTTGCGGTACGGTATAGTCCAATCCGGTAGTCATCGTTAAATGGTTGCGTACAGTAATTTTCGATTCTTGTTCTAACGTTAAAGAGGACCAGCCAGTACCCATATAATCTGAAGATGGATTGTCAATCGACAAAAAACCTTCTTCTTGTGCAATTCCAACAGTAAAAGCGGTTAAGGTTTTTGCTGCGGAATTCCAAGAATGAATGGTAGATTGCTCAAAAGAGCCAAAATATTTTTCAATAACAATTTTTCCATCCTTTAAAATGATAAAAGCATCTGTGGGATTGGCTTCCAGAAAATCATAAAGCGGTTGTTCTGCACTGGTATTCCAACCCACATTGGCAATGAAAAGCGTTTCCCAAGCATTGGAATTTACAGGTGGAAAATAAAGTGTTTTAGCTTCAGCAGGTTCGTCTTTAGAGCAGTTAAAAAACGACAGAATAGCAATAAGTAACAAAAAATTTATACGTTTCATAAAGTAGGTTTTAAAAACAGGACACACAAATATATAAAAGGTTTAGGTATAAATAGTTATAAAGTTAAATGTTACTTCAACTAAACGGCAAACAACTAAACAACAAACAAATCAAAATCATTATGTATCTTTGCGCCCTGATTTATAAAAGTATGCGCACAAAATCTTTAAAGAAAAACCGAATTAATGTAGTAACCCTTGGCTGTAGTAAAAATGTTTACGATAGTGAGGTGTTGATGGGGCAATTAAAAGCCAGTGGAAAAGATGTGGTTCATGAAGAGGAAGGCAATATTGTGGTTATTAATACTTGTGGCTTTATTAACAATGCCAAGCAAGAAAGCATCAATACCATTTTAGAATATGTGCAAAAAAAGGAAGATGGAGACGTCGATAAAGTATTTGTTACGGGTTGCTTAAGTGAACGTTACAAGCCAGATTTATTAAAGGAAATCCCAAATGTGGACGAGTATTTCGGAACCACAGAGTTGCCTAGTTTATTAAAATCTTTAGGTGCTGATTATAAACATGAATTGATTGGTGAACGCTTAACAACCACGCCAAAAAACTATGCTTACTTAAAAATTGCCGAAGGTTGCGACAGGCCATGTAGTTTTTGTGCTATTCCATTAATGCGCGGAAAGCATAAAAGTACTCCTATTGAAGATGTTGTAATTGAAGCTGAAAAATTGGCAGCAAAAGGGGTCAAGGAATTGATTTTAATTGCACAAGATTTAACCTACTACGGACTCGATTTATACAAAAAACGAAATCTTGCTGAGTTGCTGGAAGCACTTGTAAAGGTCGAAGGCATTGAATGGATTCGATTGCATTATGCCTTTCCCACAGGATTCCCAATGGATGTGTTGGATGTTATGAACAGAGAACCTAAAATTTGTAATTATCTTGACATACCGTTGCAACATATATCCGATTCTATTTTGAAAAGCATGCGACGCGGAACCACTAAAGAAAAAACCACTAGGTTGCTACAAGATTTTAGAGCTACAGTACCTAATATGACTATAAGAACCACCTTGATTGTAGGCTATCCCGGAGAAACCAACCAAAACTTCCAAGAGTTAAAACAGTGGGTAAAAGAGATGCGTTTTGAACGTTTAGGTTGTTTTACCTACAGTCATGAAGAAAATACCCATGCATATCATTTAGAGGATAATGTGCCCGAAGAGGTAAAACAACAACGTGCTAACGAGATTATGGAACTGCAATCACAAATTTCGTGGGAACTCAATCAGGAAAAAATTGGCAACACCTTTAAAGTGGTTATTGATAGAAAAGAAGGAAATTATTTTGTTGGTAGAACCGAATTTGATTCGCCCGATGTAGATAATGAAGTTCTTATTGATGCTACTAAAACCTATTTAAAAACAGGTGAGTTTGCAACGGTTAAAATTACAGAAGCAGCCGATTTTGATTTGTATGCCGAGGTTGTTAATTAATGGAATTAGCCATGATTTATAGAATTTTATTAAAACCATTAAGTCTGTGTTTCATTTTATGGAATTCTTTATCAGTGTAATCGTGGCTAAAAATCATTCAATTATTCAATCTCTTGGTGGGTGCTTACTGCAATGCGGTTCCAAGTAAAAAGTAACATATAAGTTTACAAATTATATAAAAAGTAAACATATAAGTTTACAAAAAATAAATTAAAATCTAAAATCACTACAAAACTAACAACCCATTTTCTCGTAAAACGTTTATAGGTTTTGAAAACCAAAACAATTCAAAATCCTCAAACTGGGTTTCAAAATCTTTTTTTAATTCTGAAAAGAAAGGCAATTGTGAGTGGTTTGGGCTTAATGTTTCTAATATATTTAAAAACCAAATACCTTGATTTTTGTCAAAAGTTACTGTAAACGTATCAGTTGTACTGTGAAACGTGGCTTGTAACGCATAATACGTTTGCCCCTTTTTGGTTTTGGAAGTTTCCGTTACCAAAGGTTTCGTACCCAACCACAGTATTTTTGCAGTTGGTTTGATGTTGAAATGAACATCTGTTTCTAAACAGTTATGGATATAATCGGGTTTAATGGTGGTTTTCGGGATTTTAAAATCGAACCAATCTTGCAGCGGCAATTCAAACCCAATGCCGTGCATATAATTAAAAAGCGATTTTTTTAATCCTAAACTAAACTGGTTATGGTCAATGCCAGTGGTATCGGTAAAGGCAATATCGTTATTGGCAAACGTAATGGGTTTTGTGTTTGGGATTATGTGGTATGCAGAAGGATTCAATCCAATCGGGCTATGCGCCGTTAGTGCAAACTGATGCCAAAAGCCAGATTGCAACATGCCAATTTCGAATAACTGACGTACCATTTCCAAACTATCAACCGTTTCCTGAACGGTTTGTGTTGGGTAACCGTACATTAAATAAGCGTGAACCATAATGTTGGCTTCGGTAAAATTTCGTGTGACTTGCGCGACTTGCTCCACGGTAACGCCTTTATCAATCAGTTTCAATAATCTATCCGAGGCCACTTCCAGTCCACCAGAAACAGCAATACAACCCGATGCTTTTAATAGCAAGCACAAATCTTTGGTAAAGTTTTTTTCAAACCGAATGTTGGTCCACCACGTCACGGAGAGCTTTCGTTTTATGATTTCCAAAGCCAAGGCTTTCATGAGCGACGGTGGTGCGGCTTCATCCACAAAATGAAATCCGGTTTCGTTGGTTTGTTCTATGAGTTGTTCAATACGATCCACCAATAATTTGGCGGCTATGGGTTCGTAAATTTTAATGTAATCCAACGAAATATCGCAAAAGGTACATTTTCCCCAATAGCAACCATGTGACATGGTGAGTTTGTTCCATCTGCCATCGCTCCATAAACTGTGCATGGGGTTTGCGATTTCTATCACTGAAATATAGTTGTTTAATAGTAAATCGGAATAATCAGGTGTGCCAACTTCTTCTTGTTTATAATCTGGTTTTGTGGCATTGTTTTTATATACAACCTTGTAGTTTTCTAAAAGGAAGGTGCGTTTAAAAGATATAGCTTCTTTTTCAGCACTTCGACTGCGCTCAGTGTGACAAACATTTTCGTAAAGTAATTCAATGGGCAATTCGCCATCATCCAAGGTAATAAAATCAAAAAACTGAAATACTCTAATGTCGGTAACTGACCGTAATTCGGTATTTGGAAAACCGCCACCCATAGCCACTTTCATGCTTGGGTAATTGGCCTTTATATATTGGGCACACCTAAAGGCACTGTATAAATTTCCGGGAAACGGCACCGAAAAACACACTAATTGGGGTTCAATTAATTTTAATTTTTCTTCAATAATGTTTAAAGTGATGATATCAATATATGTCGGTTCACTTTGTAATTGTTCATATAATTCATCAAACGTATTGGCACTTTGCCCTAAGCGTTCTGCATAACGACTAAAACCAAAATGGTCATCAATACATTCCACAATAAAATCGGATAAATCTTCCAGATACAAGGTGGCTAAATGTTTGGCTTTGTCTTGTATGCCCATAGTACCGAATGCCCAATCCAATTCATCTAATTGCTCAAACCGTGATGCTTGTGGTAAAAAATTGTCGGTGCAGATTTGTCTGGCAAAGGATGGTTTTTTGCCTTGTAAAAAGGCAATCACATCATCTAAAGGTTGTAAATATGCGTTTTTTAAACTATAAATTCTTTGTGCATTTTCAGAGGTGATGCGATTATTTTCAGAAGCTATTTCAAACAGATTCTGAAATGTTTTTTTTGAAAACAGTCCTAAAATCACTTCAATACCCAAATCCATTTGAAATGAAGAAATATGCTTTGTATTCAAAAAACCTTTTAAATAGCATGTTGCAGGATACGGCGTGTTTAATTGCGTAAAAGGCGGCGTGATGAGTAAAAGGTCTTTCAAAGGATGTTTATAAAAATAAAACAAATATAACTGAAAACTGTCACTGCTTTATGCAATCATTCATTTTACATTAAAGTTGAGTCTTAATTATTTGGCCTTAAATTTAAATTAATCTTTAATATAACTTTTGAGTAATGCTTGCTTTTTAGGAGGAATGGCTTCACTATTAGTAACTATTTTCAATAAATCTTGATCTTTGTCTTTGGAATGAATTAAACGAAACAGGTCTGCTACAGAAATCCTGTTTTCGGGTCTTTTAACTAAATTAAAAGTATCATCAACATTGACATAACCTTCTTCAAGAATGCTTAAATAAGTGCCGCCAAAACCGTGTTCTATAAATTGTTTTAGAACTGTTTGTGTTCCAAATTTATATCCTAATTTATAACAAGGTTCTCTGTATTGAGAAATTTGTACCAATGCTTCACCAACTTTATAGATATCGCCTAAATAAACCTGGGTTTCATCAAACTCAGAAACCGTTAAGTTTTCGCCGAACATACCCCAATTCCATTCTAAATTTGGATATAGGTTTTTCCAGTAAGGATATTGTTCTGCGGAAAACATATAGCAGGCTTTATAAAAACCACCATGATGCTCACGATCTGATACTTCATCATTTTTTACATCGGATTTGCCTATAAAAATAGGTTTATTGGTTGGATTTTTATAAATACCAGTGGTTTCTTCTTTTCCGTTCCAAATAATGGTGGTTGGAGTGGCTAGGTTTGTTGAGATGATTTTCATCTGTTAATATTTATTGTTTTTAAAGGTCAGATGGAATTCGCCATTATCATATCGGTTGGTATGAGCTTAATTGTTATGGCTCATTTCATCTGTTAATTTTTATTGTTTTTAATCGGTCAGACGGAATGCCTTATTAAACATTTTGTAGGTTTGCAAATTGTTAATGGGCATTTCATAAAATAAAAGTAATAAAAAACCACCTTGATTTCGCAAAGTGGTTTTAAAAATAACATGGTTAGTATTATTGTATTATAAATTTCTTGGTTTCAAGGTTATTATTTTTATAATCAACTTTTAAAATGAAAATGCCTTGATTTAAAAAGCTTAAATCGGTTTCTTTATGGATGGTATTAGATTCATATACTTTTTGAGCGAGAAGATTATAAATGGTGATTTTTTTTATTTCAGATAGGTTTTGATTAGCATCAAAATGTAGTTTATTGTTAAAAACATAAAAAGAGTGAGGTTTTTTTATTGGGTTGTCTGAAATTGCTAAGGAATTATTGTTGTATAAATTTGAAATATCTGAGGCAGATAATGCAGTTTTGTACATTCTAAGGTCGTCAATACTTCCGTTAAAATATTCAGCACCAGAACGCGCACCAATAGTAAGCGCATTAGTAACCAAACCATAAGGGCTTGTAGCTGTTGTGTGGGAAGCTAAAACCCCATTAATGTATAGGTTCTTGGAATTATCAGTATTGGATACAACAGCGATATGATTCCAAACACCAGCAGTAAGGGGTAATGAATTGGAATTAGCAAATTCTTTGTATTCAAATTGTAACAAACCAGTAGATTTTGTTCTTAATAAATAATTGGTGTTAGAGAGGTAGTTTGATTTTCCTAAAATCATGGCGTTTTGAAGTGTATTGGGTTTTATCCATACCGAAATACTTAATTCATCACTACAATTTAAAAGATCATCATGAGCAATCGTTATGATATCATTTCCATCAAAACTGTAGGCACTATCAGGGTTTCCAAATCTATCTGAAGTTAACGTTGCACCACTAACAGTTCCATGTAAGTTGTTGCCACTTTCATCATTAGCATTGCCGTTAAAAGGGTAGTAGGCAACTAAGTTTAATGTTTCATATAATTTAACATCGTCAAAATAAATCATACTATTACCATACAATTCTACGGATGTAGGAGAAACAGTTGTTAGAAGCGGAAACTCTGTAATTGTTGTCCCACTTGTGCTTGAACTTGCCTGTTCGCCATTAATGTATACTTTATAGGTTCCAGCTGCTGTATTAGTCTCAATTTTAGCGTGATACCAGGTGTTTGACGAGGCAGTCTGCAAAACATATTGTGTTCCATATCCTCCAGAACTTCCTGTATGGTAATAGGTAATAAGGTTACCATTATAAAATTCAATCCTAGCTAGAAAAGCGCCCCAAGTAGCAGCTGATGGATTTCCAATTGCCAATCCACATCTTCCACCGGAAACGACATTTTCTGCCAACATCCATCCTTCGAGGGTTACTTCATTAGGCATTTCAGCAACACTTTTGCTAAGGTTGGCTGCCCAGCCTGAACCAGAAACCTGAAATGAATGAATGCCATTTTTTACTGGATTATCAACAACTTTTTGATTGGCACTGCCTGTTCCGTCGAACCGAATCACCCAACCGTCCGGAAGTGTACCAAGGACATCATCTTCAAAATTATCATTAACCATGTAAGTTTGAGAGAATAAATTCAAGCATAGAAAGCTTGATAACAAGAAAAATAATTTTGTTTTCATGACTTAATAAATTCATTTAAAATTGACTAATAAATATAATCAACAGAACGTATTAAAAAGATGACAAAAGTCATGTGAGACATAAAAAAAACCACCTTGATTTTACAAGATGGTTTTTGATATTTAGAATTGCTGAATAATTTCAGTGAGACAACTTATTTTATCATTTCGTAACTACGTTTGATAAAATTGGTCAATTCTTCACCTTTTAACAAGCCTTGAGATAAACGTGCTAAATCTAAACTTTGAGTGATTAAGCGTTCTTGCTTCTTTTTAGTTTTTGTTTCAAGAATTTCACCAACTAATGCAGAATTTGTATTGACTACTAAGTTGTACATTTCTGGGAAATTTCCCATACCAAACATACCGCCGCCACCAGTTTGTTGCATCTCTTTCATACGGCGCATAAATTCTGGTTGGGTAATCATAAAGGGTGAAGCATCGCTATCCATAGGTTCTAATTGCACCATGAATTTTTCCGAAGGAATCACTTCTTTTAAAATAGCTTCAAGTTCGGTTTTTTGTTCATCTGATAATTTAGAAATTTTGGTATCTTCTTTTTTAATTAAATTATCAATATGGTCAGCATCAACACGCGAGAACGTTATCTTCTCTTTTGTTGATTCTAACTTTTGCATCAAGTGAGATACAATTGGTGAATCTAAAAGCAATACTTCATAGCCTTTTGCTTTGGCAGCGTCAATGTAACTGTGTTGTGCATCTTTATCAGAAGCATAAAGAATAACAAGCTTATCATCTTTATCGGTTTGATTTGCTTTTATTTTATTAAATAATTCTTCGTAAGTAAAATAAGTTCCATCAACTGTTGGATACAGTGCAAAAGCATCTGCTTTTTCAAAGAATTTTTCTTCGGAAAGCATGCCGTATTCAATCACAATTTTAATATCATTCCACTTGGCTTCAAACTCTTCTCTGTTGTTATTGAAAATAGATTTTAATTTATCGGCAACTTTTCTAGTGATGTATGATGATATTTTTTTAACAGCACCATCTGCTTGCAAATAACTACGAGATACGTTTAATGGAATGTCTGGCGAATCAATAACACCACGCAGCATGGTTAAAAATTCGGGCACAATGCCTTCTACATTATCCGTTACATACACTTGATTTTGATAGAGTTGTATTTTATCTTTTTGGATGTTTATATCCTGTCCCATTTTTGGGAAGTATAAAATCCCAGTAAGGTTAAACGGATAATCTACATTTAAGTGAATGTTAAATAAAGGCTCTTCAAATTGCATCGGGTACAATTCTCGGTAAAAGCTTTTGTAGTTTTCTTCATTTAAATCAGCAGGCTTTTTGGTCCAAGCTGGATTGGGGTTGTTGATAATGTCATCAACCGTAATTTTTTCTGGTTTTGCATCTTTAGGAGCATCTTCAGGAAGTGCTACGTTTACTTCTTTGGTTCCAAATTTAATTGGAATCGGCATAAACTTGTTATATTTTAAAAGAAGTGTTCTAATACGAGATTCTTCTAAAAATTCTGTAGAATCTTCAGCAATATGAAGAATAATTTCGGTGCCTCTATCGGTTTTGTCTGATGGCTCTAAAGTGAATTCCGGACTTCCATCACAAATCCAATGAGCTGCAGGTGCATCGGTATAAGATTTTGTAATAATCTCTACTTTTTCTGCCACCATAAAGGCTGAATAAAAACCAAGACCAAAATGGCCAATAATGCCAGAATCTTTGGCTGAATCTTTATACTTATCTAAAAATTCTTCAGCACCAGAAAAAGCAATTTGGTTGATGTATTTTTCAACTTCTTCAGCTGTCATACCCAAACCTTGGTCAATAATATGAAGCTTTTTTCCTTTTTTATCTACTTTAACTTCAATTTGTGGATTGCCATATTCAACTTTAGCATCACCAATGCTGGATAAATGCTTTAATTTTAAAGTGGCATCTGTTGCATTACTAATTAATTCACGAAGAAAAATTTCGTGATCACTATACAGGAATTTTTTGATAAGTGGAAAAATATTTTCAACCGATACATTAATATTTCCTTTTGTCATGTTATATATGTTTTAATTATGATTATTAATATGGTTCATTGATAGACAAAAAAAGTACCAAGAGTTAAAAGGTGACAAACTGACACTTTCTGAATTAAGATTCAAAGTTTCAAAGTTTCAAAGTTTACAACTAAACAATTAAACAGTTAAACGATTAAACCTTTAAATCATTAAACGATTAAACATTTTCAAGATTTATGATTTTTATTATAGTAATTTACATATTTAATTTTTACTTTGCTTAAACAAATTAAACGGATTATGTACAATTCAAAGATTATAGGTTTAGGTAAATATCTTCCTGATAACGTTGTTACCAACGATGAATTATCAAAAATGATGGACACCAGCGACGAGTGGATACAAGAACGAACAGGGATACAAGAAAGACGTTGGATAAAAGAAGGAACCAATGATACATCGGCAATTATGGGTGCAAAAGCAGCGAAGATTGCTATTGAGAGAGCTGGTTTAACTAAAGATGATATTGAGTTTATTGTATTTGCTACCTTAAGTCCAGACTATTATTTTCCAGGTTGTGGTGTGCAAATTCAAGATTTGTTAGATATGCCAACTGTTGGAGCTTTAGATGTTAGAAATCAGTGTTCTGGTTTTGTGTATGCTATTTCTGTAGCTGACCAGTTTATAAAAACAGGCATGTATAAAAACGTACTGGTTATTGGGGCCGAATACCATAGTAATGGATTGGACAAAACCACCAGAGGAAGAGGTGTTACCGTAATTTTTGGTGATGGTGCAGGCGCTTGTGTGCTAACAAGAGAGGAAGATACCACCAAAGGCATTCTATCTACTCATTTGCATAGTGAGGGTAAATATGCTGATAAATTAATTGTAGCATCTCCAAGTATAGCGCATTGGGTACCAGAAATTATTGAGGCAGGAGAAGAAGATATATCTTATTTCCCCTATATGGATGGTACCTTTGTCTTTAAACATGCGGTTGTAAGATTTACCGAAGTAATCATGGAAGGTTTAATTAAAAATAATCTTACCAAAGATGATATTGATATGTTAATACCGCATCAAGCTAATCTTAGAATAGCTCAATTTATTCAAAAGAAATTTGGTTTGAGTGATGATAAGATTTTTAATAATATTATGAAATATGGCAATACAACGGCGGCATCGGTTATTATTGCATTAACCGAAGCTTGGGAAGAAGGCAAAATAAAAGAAGGAAATCATGTGGTTTTAGCTGCTTTTGGAAGCGGTTTTACTTGGGCAAGTGCCATTATTAAATGGTAAGGTTTTAAAATCAAAAAATCCGAAACAGTTATATTTCGGATTTTTCTTTGCTATTAATCAAACTCCAACTTAATTTTAACCGAAGCTTACACAATAATTAGACGTAAAACTTTTTGGTTTATTTCAAAAAAATAAAAATTTAACAGTTTTTAACTTTTTAAAAACAAAAAACTCGAAATATGAGCTTTCGAGTTTTATGAACTTTTGTTTAATACCATCTTTTTAACGTTTTTGAATTTTATAAAGCTGACTAATTCTAAAAAAATAATAAATAACGTTTGAAGATTTAGATTGTATTTAAACTAATTAACGGTGGTATTGTGTTTTTGTTGTAAGCAAATATAAATTTTAACATACTTTAACATTTGATAGCCAACGGGTTATCAATAAATAAAACGAAAACCCAAAGCAATTGCGCTTTGGGTTTTGTCATTTAATAACCTAACATAGCACTAACCATCAACTATTATGAAGGTCATTAAATAAATCCGCCGCCTCCAGATTTTTCATTATCATCTCTGCTTTTACGTTGGAGCGCTCTGTATTTTCCACCTCCAAATCTGTAGGATAATGCAATATTCCAAGTGTTGCTTTCCCAATTGAATTTTCCTTTTGACGGAAATGGTCTGTCTCCTTCAAATTCAAATTTCATGGTATTTAAAATATCGCTGTAATTGAAACTAAAAGTAGCTCTGTCATCTTCTAAGAAGCCATATCTCAATCCGGTATTTACCATAAACATGGGTTTTCTATTAAATTGCAGTCCGTTTTCTTTACCTCTGTACATGGTAAATAATGATAGGTTCAATTTTTTTGTTGCTTTAAAATTGTTGAATACTCTAAAATTCCATACAACATTATCTACCGAAATGGTTGACACTAAAATATCATCAGCCGTTGCCGTTTCAATGGGTGCATTTAAAACTTCAGCAATTCCTTTTTGATTTCTTGAATACATATCAAAACTGGCATTAAAATTCCACCAACTTGTTGGTTTGTAATTAGAACTTAGTTCTATGCCGTATGCTGTTGTGTTCTCAAAATTATCAAAGCTTAAAATGCTTTTGTTTAAATCCAATCGATCAATAAATAAAGCTCTGTTAATTTCGTCTTCCACAATTCTGTAAAATATGCCCCCGGTAATCGTTCCTTTTTCTAATTTTCTGGTATAATTTATTTCAAATGAATTAGTGAACTGTGGTTGTAAGGTTGTATTTCCAAAGGATGAGATTAAAGGGGTACTCCATTCTCTAATAGGGTTAACTTGCTGTAAACCTGGTCTGTCAACACGACGACTAAAACTTGCTTGATAAGAATTTTTTTCGCTTGGTGAATACGTAAAAAATGCAGAAGGATATATTTGAAAATAATCATTTTTAAATGGGATGGTCTCAATGGAATTTTCAAACGTTTTGATGGCATTGGCATCTTCTGCCACGGTTTCTGCTCTGGCCCCAAGTTGAATGGTCCATTTTTCAAATGATTTACTATAGGTAGCATAGGCCGAATAAATATCTCTTTTGTATAAGAAATCGGTACCAGGTGTTTTTATATATTCATCACCATTATTTGCAATGTCATCTTGATTTTCATTAACAGATAATCCTGTAGAACTATAATCTATATTGGTTTCAAATAATCTGGCTTCTAAACCAACTTCCAGTTTTGCTTTGTCAGATAATGGATTTACATAATCAATATTAGCAACGGTTTGGTCTCGTTTGGTGTACACAAAATCTGTGTAATTTGGCGGAAACGAAAAATTAAAGAAATTAAAATTTGAAACTTCATCATTATTGAACTTACTGTAATCAACTTCAATATCTAGTTTTTCACCTTCTTTAGCAAAAACATGATTGAATACACCATTGTATTGAGAGGATAGATTATCATTCTCATTATCAAATAATTGAAATTGTAGCGGTTGGTTTATATATTGTATGCCTGTGGAACCTGTGCCTTTACCATCATATTTGTTTTGATTTGTAAAGAAAGAAAACGTGTTGTTGTCATTCATATAAAAATCTAAACCAGCTTTATATAAATGTGATTTATTATTGTTTTCAAAATCAAATAATTGCTTTGAGTTGTCATCTAAACGGTCAATGTGTCCTTCATTATCAGAATTGCCAATATTGTTGCCATAGTTTCCAAAAAAATTAAATTTTCCATTCCTATAATTTAAATCTATAGAGCTATTAAAGCGCGCATTTATCTCTTTGGTTAATCCTAAATTTAAATTCCCATTAAATCCAATATTCGTGTTTTTATGAAG
>Ga0100391_1002658_pt1 | contig 18776 bp, 14 predicted proteins | sample CryGeymeta201515_FD_81541 | JGI IMG/M metagenome (GOLD analysis project Ga0100391, IMG submission 81541) | Groundwater microbial communities from Crystal Geyser aquifers in Utah, USA - Crystal Geyser metaG 2015-15 | ecosystem: Environmental > Aquatic > Deep subsurface > Groundwater | place: USA...
TCGGTCGTAATGCCTTGCAGTCCGGGGCGAACCGCGTCATCCTGCGGACCCGGGTGGCCCGGGGAGTGACCTGGGGCGGCGTGCTGCATCGGCTCGCAGCCGCAATCGAGCTTGTCGACAATGGCTGCGGTGTGCCGGCTGACCTGGTCGAGTCCCTGTTTTTTCCACTGGTGACCACCCGGTCCGATGGCAGTGGGCTGGGATTGGCGATCGCGCAGGAAATCAGCGATCGCCACGGCGGCCGAATCGAATTCGAGACGCAGCCGGGCAATACGGTGTTTCGCCTGCTGTTGCCGCTGCCATAATCGACGGACCATGCGCGCCTGTGAGCCGGTCATCTGGATTGTCGACGACGACGCCTCCGTGCGTCGGGTTGTGGCGCGCGCTCTGAAAGACGATGGGCTTGCGACACGCGAGTTCGAATCCCCGGTCGAGCTGAGGCGCGCGCTTGCCAGGGGTGAGCCGCCGGCCGTTCTGGTCAGTGATCTGCGAATGCCGGGCGAAACCGGGCTCGAGTTACTGGCTTCGCTGCGCGCCTCGCAGCCGGATCTGCCGGTGATCATCATGACCGCCTATGCCGACCTCGACAACGCGGTCGCCGCGCTGGCAGGCGGGGCCTTCGAGTTGTTGCCCAAGCCGTTCGACATCGATGAGGCTGTCGGTCTGATCCGACGGGCGCTGGCCGAACGTGATCGAAATCCGGATGCCGCGGCGCGAGATTCGACGGCTGCGAAATCGTCCTCGTTGATCGGTGATGCGCCGGCGATGAAGGAGTTGTTCCGGCTGATCGCGCGTCTTTCCGGCAGCGAGCTTTCGGTGCTGCTGACCGGCGAATCCGGAACCGGAAAGGAGCGCATTGCGCGGGCCCTGCATGACAGTTCGCCGCGCGCGACCGGACCGTTCATTGCGCTCAACGTCGCGGCACTGCCGGCCGAGTTGCTGGAATCGGAACTGTTCGGGCACGAGAAAGGCGCCTTCAGCGGCGCCTCGGAAGCACGTGCAGGGTACTTCGAGCAAGCCGCCGGAGGTACCCTGTTTCTGGACGAGATCGGCGAGATGCCGGCGGCCCTTCAGACCCGCCTGCTGCGGGTGCTGGCCGAGGGCGAGTTCCACCGTCTGGGTGGGCGGCGGGGCTGCAAGGCCGATGCGCGAATCATTGCCGCGACCAACTGCGACCTGGCCCGGGCAGTGGCCGAGGGTCGCTTTCGCGAAGACCTGTTTCATCGTCTCGATGGTGTCGAGTTGAAGCTGCCGCCATTGCGCCAGCGCCGCGAGGATGTTCCGGCCTTGCTGCAGCATTACCTGACCGTCGCAGCCCAGGAGTCGGGCTTGCCGCCGAAACAGCTGGCGGCCGATGCGCTCGAGACGCTGTGCGCCCACGCCTGGCCTGGCAACGTCCGTGAGCTGGTCAACCTGTGCCGCCGGCTGACGGTGCTGGTGCCGGGACCGGAGATCCAGCGCGGCGACCTGCCTGCGGCCATGACCGGTCGAGCCGAGGCGATCGGCGACGACTGGGACGCCGCGCTGCGCCGCTGGGCAAGGCGCCGCCTGGCCGAGGGCGGAAGCGATCTGATGGCCGAGGCGGTGGCGCGCCTGGAACGGATCCTGATCGACGAGGCACTGGCCGTCAGTGGCGATCGCCGCGCCGAGGCCGCCGCCCGGCTCGGCATCGGTCGCAATACGCTGACGCGCAAGCGGGGTCGGCCTGACGACGCATGCGGCGAAGATGGTTGATTCTTCCCGTAACACCGGGCAACATTCGCGCTGTGAGAACTGCGACGGCGCACTGAATTCAAGTGATCGCTACGGTGCGGCCTGTGGCCAGCAGGTGCGGGGGGCGATGCGCGTTCGTTTCGACACTTGCTTCTGGCCAGCGCGGCGGAAGTCAGTTCACTCGATGGCCGGCTCTGGCGCTCGCTGCGCTTGCTGTTGCTTTCCCCCGGAGAGCTGTCGCGACAGCACCGGCTTGGGCGACGCCAGCGCTACCTGTCGCCGATCAGCCCATCAACCTGTTCCTGATCGGTAACCTGATGTTCTTTCTCGCGCCCAGCCTGAGTGACTTCACACTGGTGCTGGACGATCAATACCGGCTCCAGCCCTACAGCGTTTGGATCGCACTGTGGATCGACTCGGCCCTGCGCCCGGGCATCGACTTCGAGACGTTGGCGGCCGCCTAGGCGGTGCGCGCCAACGAACTGGGCAAGACGATGGTGATCCTGCACGTTGCGCTGTTGGCGCTTGCGACCCTGCCGCTGGCGCGACGGCAAACCACCGTGCAGGCGGATCACGCCGTGATGGTGCTGCATTTCCTTGCATTCCTGATGGTCCAAGCCACGCCGGTACCGCCGGTGCTTTATGCGTTGCTGATGCTCCGAACCGCGCTCGACCTGGGCGGGTTGCGTGCGTCCCTGAGCACGGTCCCGTTCCTGGTCGGCCTGGTCGGCCTGGTCGGCACCCATTTCGTATACCGACTGGTGCAGTTCATGATCGCCTTCGGCTCTGTCGTGATCTGATCGTCTGCCCGCACCGGTCGGGTGCATTTGATGCGCTGTAGCCGTAACCGAAGCTGATCGACCGGCGCTGGTCGACAGCGTCGATCGCCGGATTCCTCTCCTTCAGGCGCTCCTGATCGTTCCGCGCCAACTGGGTCGGGTGCTCCGATCCGATGATCAAGGCCTGCTTTCATGCGAGTTGTCTCCGATTGTCCCGCTGTCCCGGGTCAGGGATCTCGGCTGTCCTGCACGAGGGACAGCGGCGTTCCGACGATGGCCGTTGGAAAACCATATGTGATTGATAGTTATACAAAAAAAGTGATTATTGGCAGTCTGGCACCCGACTTGCAGAGACAAGGCATGCCCACACTGGATTTGCTGCCATGACTGCCTTTCGCTTGACCTTCAATCGCAATGGCGAACTCGTGATTGAAGAAGATCTTGGTGGTGTCCACCCGGACGAGCGCGAAGCCGGCGACATCGACTGGTGCCGTGCCTGCGACGCTGCCGAGTGGGTGGAGATGTTGCTGGCCCCAAGGGCAAGGATTGGCTGCTTCACGTGAAGGCCTGCCTCGTTCATCCGGTCTTCGGTCTTGCTCGGTCAAGCGGAGGCGCGGCCAACAGCGATGCGCTCGAGGGCGCCTGGGGGGCGCCCGAAATCCGGCTTCACGATGGTGTCGACGAGGGCCTCCTGGCATCGCCGACGCGATCTTCCCGTCATTTGCTCGCGATCTTCAACCATTCAACCGGGAGTACTCGATGAAAAAAACAATACCGACACTGGTCCTGTTGCTTGCCGCGCTGCTGATCAATGCGCCACTGCAGGCAGAAACTATCACTTATCAAGGTCGCTTGATGAACAGCGGCATGGTCTACAACGGGCTGGCCGACCTGGAATTCAGGCTGTACGACCAGCTTGCCGGCGGCAACCCGGTTGGGTCCTTGCAGAGCCTGCCGGCCTGGCCTGTCGAGGAGGGGTTGTTTCAGGTCGAGCTTGACCTCGGCGCGGTTTATGACGGCAGCCCGCTGTATCTCGAGGTCCGGGTCGATGGGGTAACGCTCGATCCGCGTCAGCGAATCAATGCAGCGCCCGTGGCGCTGTTTGCACTCGACGGCAATCCTGGACCGCAAGGCATTCCGGGACCAAGCGGCCCACTCGGTCCGGTGGGTCCAACCGGACCGACAGGTCCTGCCGGTCCGCAGGGTCCGACGGGATTGACGGGAGATCCAGGCCCCCAGGGCCTGACAGGTCCTCAGGGCCCTCAAGGTCCGGTGGGCCCGCAGGGTGCTGCGGGATCGGTCGGCCCACAGGGGCCGCAAGGAATGCCAGGTCCGGAGGGACCGCCGGGTCCGCGCTACGCCAAGCGAGCCATCGTGGCTCTCGCCGGGGGCGATTACACGACGCCCCAAGCTGCACTCGCTGACCAGGCTTCGTGGTGCGGTACGCCGAGCGCCTCGAACCCATGCCTGATCAAGATCGCCCCGGGCGAATTCGATCTGCGTTTGGCAGGGTCGATCAATATGCGCGATCACATCAGTATAGAGGGGTCCGGTCGGGCAGTGACGAGGCTGCTGGTGCGCGCTCCCAGTTCGACGATTGGTGCAATCCGAACCTTGACGGCCGCTCCGAACACCGGTTGCGGTGGTCGGAACTGCGAGTTGCGGCGGTTGACCGTCTTGATGCCGAACCCCTCGTCGCTGCATTCGGCGATCGACCTTTCCGGCAGTGAAATGGGCCTCGATGACCTCGATGTGCTGGTCGAGGGCGCGACCGCAAGCGGCGTTCGCGGCGTCAAGGTTTCCGGCGGAGCGCCACTGTTCGAAAACATGCGAATCACGGTCAGCGGTCGCGGCACTGCGTTCGATTGCGACAATTGCAGTGCGATCCTGGACCACGTCCGGTTGAGCACGAATTCGTCGTCGTCGACCGATTACCCCTTGCGCATCCTCAATGGCGGCGACCTGGTCATGAAACAGTCGCAGGTCGAACGCTCGGGGAGCACCAGTGATTCGCGGTCAGTGTTCATTGATGGCTCCAGTTTCGAGGCCCGCGACTGCGAAATCCGCGCCGGAGGTTCCAGCGGCGACAGCTACGCGATCTTTGCCCAGTCCGGCACGACCGGGCCCGCGCTGCGGCTTGACGGCACGCGCGTCATCGCCTCGTCCGCAGCGATCAACAACTATGCAGTGCTGGCACAGAACACAAGCATATACCTGCGAGACAGCACCTTGTACGCGTGGAGCGGCAGCGTCGCGAGCACAGCGATGCAGCTGCGCACCAATCCTCTGGTCGAGATCGTCGACAGCGAAGTGACCGGCGCCAACTTTGGAGTCCAGACGCTCTCGACCCAGTCCGGAAGCTGGCTGATCGACATACGCAACTCACGGCTGCGCGGCACCACCGCGCCAATCACGAACCACAGCTCGTTCACGAGTTTCGTGACATTCAGCGAACTGATCGGCGGAAGCGCTGGAACCTTCGTCAACTGCACCGCCGTCATCGACGAGAACCGGACCTGGTTCCAGTCCACCTGCCCATGAATCGCCTCAACTTGAACACGGAGACCCACAGATGAGCACCATTGTTCGTAATCTATTCGTTGCTGCGTTGCTGAGTCTGGCCTTCATGTCGGCCGCCGCGCAGCCGGTGTCGTACCAGGGGCAATTACGGAGTGCCGGAAATGCCTACACCGGCCTGGCCGATCTCGAGTTCCGGCTCTACGATCAACTGGCAGCCGGCAGTGCGGTCGGCGAAACGGTCCTTCGTCCTGCCACACCGGTTGAAGATGGCTTGTTTCAGGTCGAATTGGACTTCGGTGCTGGCGCTTTCGACAGCGGCGCGCGGTGGCTCGAGATCCGGGTCGACGGAACGTCGCTCTCACCGCGTCAACCGGTCACTGCGGCACCGATTGCGACGTTTGCGCTGAATGGAAACGAGGGGCCTGCCGGGCCTGCGGGGCCTGCGGGGGGTCAGGGACCCCAGGGACCCCAGGGATCTCAGGGTCCTCAGGGTCCTCAGGGCATGCAAGGCCCTGCCGGTCCGGAAGGTGCATCGCCGTTTGTACTGAACCCGAGCACCGGCAGGATCGAGTACACGGCAGGGCAGGGACTGTTCCGGCTGGCACCCGTTTCATCAGGCGCGGAGGTCACACTTGGTCTCGCGGCCAACGTCGCGTCCGGGACCGGGGCAACGGTCTCGGGTGGAGGGGTTGCCGGCGAGCCGAACGTTGCCACCGGGGTTGGCGCCACGGTATCGGGCGGACGAGGAAACAAGGCGCTCGATACCGCGGCAACCATCGGCGGAGGCTGGGGCAATTCGGCTCCCGGTCGGCTGTCGACCGTGCCAGGGGGTACAGAAAACTGTGCCGGCGGCTGGAGTTCATGGGCCGGCGGGACCAACGCCAAGGTGCGTCCAGCGGCTGCCGTACTGTCAGGCTCCTGCGCCGGTGTATCGCCGAGTGGGGACGGGGATGGAGACGAAGGAACCTTCGTCTGGGGAGATAACCGAGCGGCAGCGTTCGTTTCGACCGGCCGCAATCAGTTTCTTGTGCGTGCTGCCGGCGGAGTCGGCATCAACACCAATGCACCAACGACGAATCTCCACGTCCTGGGCGCCTCTCCGGCGACAGCGTTCGATGCACAGCTGATGATCGAGGGTGATGAACAAACCGGGGCCGTCGAAACCGGGGGCTCGATCGCCTTCCAGGGTCATGACGGAAACATTGCCCGTGTCTGGGGTGCAATTCGAGCGGTCAAGGCAAACGGCACGCTCGGCGATACCGGCTCGGTGATGCGCTTCTACAATCGAAGCGCCATCCACGGTCTGCGTGAAACCATCCGGATCAATTCCGCCGGCACGGTGTTCAACAGCTCGGGCAGCTGGGCGGTGTTCTCGGATGAGCGGCTCAAGAAGGACATCCGGCCGCTCGAAGGTGCGCTCGGACGCTTGCTGGGTCTCGAGGGCGTGACGTTTCGCTACCGTGATCCAGACACTGCATTGGGTGCCGGCGGTCTTCGCACCGGCTTCGTGGCGCAGCAGGTGGAACAGATATTTCCTGAATGGGTTGGCGAAAACGCCGAAGGTATCAAGTATGTCAACCCGATCGGTTTCGAGGCGCTGACCGTTGAAGCGTTGCGCGAGCTGGCCGAGCGGCAGGATGCCAGCCTCGCCGCACTTGGCCAGCAAGTCGAACGCCAGCAGCGGCGGCTGGCACATCTGGAAATGCAGATTCGGACACTGGCCGCCAACTCGGATTCCAATCGCTCAAGCCGCATTCCAGTCGTCGGGAGTCAAAAATGAAAAGGATCAATAACAGACATCGTCTTTCTCTGCTGATGACTGCCTTGCTGGCAACGGCCTCGGCTACTGCCGGTGCGCCCTGGTCCATCGATTGGTGGAGTCTGGATGGCGGCGGGGAGGTTTTTACCGAGGGTGGCGATTGGCAACTGTCCGGCACGATCGGGCAGTGGGACAGCACCGCTGCCAGCCAGGCCGGCGGCGGGGCCTGGCAGGTCACCGGAGGCTTCTGGTCGATCGCGGTTACGGGAACCGAGAATCTGTTCAGGGATGGCTTCGAGTAGCGGCTGCAAGCAGTTCCCGGACCTGATCGACATCGCTGCCGTAGCGTGCGTGGAAATCGCCGTCGGTATCCAGACACTCCTCGAACAGGGCAAGAGCCCGGTCCAGTGTGGGCCGGTCCTGGAATCCAGTCCGGTTTGTGGCCGTCAGGACCTGCTCCAGAAGCACACGACCACCCGCACACAACACGCCGGCCTGGCGCCGGTCGTTGTCGAGAAGGTCCTGGAGCGCGGAATGGGCTTCGCCGAACAGGCCCGCCATGGGTGTTTGTCCAGTCTGGCGCAGCCAGCGTTGGTAAAGGCCGATCAGCTCCAGCCGGTTCAACTCGAGGTAGAAGCGGTCGCTGGGATCGACATCGGTTTCTCCAAGCGTCGCAAATGCCGACTCGAATACCGGCGCAGCGTCGCCGCCCTGAGCCAGCACGTTACGAACACGGACTTGCTGAATCCAGGCCGGGATATCCCGATCCAGCGTTACGCCCGCTTGCATCGCAGCAGCCTGGAGCTCGAGGGCCAGATCGAGTTCGGTCGAAGCATCCAGTGCGTGATCGATTCTGTAGTCTGCACCGCTCAACAGGATCATGATCGGGTGCGTGTAGCCGCGAGGATGTTGCGGTGCCAGTTCGCGAAGTCGGCCCAATAGCCGCATCGCAGTCGTCAGCAGTTCGTCACCGGATCGACGGGTCTGTGACTCAGGCGTGACCAGGAGGTAATACCAGAGATCCCCATGGTTGGCTCCCTGATCGAAGAGCAGGTCGATGTTGTCCGGATCCAGGACCAGGGCCCGCCGCAGCAGTTCGATGCTTCGCTCCATCCAATGCACCGCGAGATCGGGGTCTCGCGGTCGGTACTCGTAGAAGTGGAACACAGCGTTGAGGGCGGCGCCGCTGAGCGCGACCACCGATTCCGGAGTCTGCTCCAGCACGTCTTCGAACGCTGTTTGAGCACGCCCGAGGGCCTTTCGCGCCTGGTCCGGTTGATCGTGCAGCGCCAGATGCCGGGCGCGGTTGCGTTCGATCAGCGCCGTCAGCAGTCGACCGACCGGGTAGTCGGGTCGCACCGCTTGCAGATGATCGGCCGCTTGCGCCGCGGCATCGAAGTGCTCCTGCGCCCGGGTCCAGGGCTCAGGTTCCAGGCCTGCGAGCCTCAGATTCAGGCGGGCCAGCTGCTCGAGGCCTTGTTGATGCGATGCCGAAAGCTCGAGAGCCGTTCGGGCCGCGGTCAATCCTGCGCGCAGCGCCCGGCGCGCCTGCTCGGATGCGTTTACACCATCGAATGCCTCGGCGAGGGTGCTCCAGGCTGCTGCGCGCTCCGCATGGATGTCCGGATTTCCCGGGTCGATCACTTCGAGCTCGGCGCAACCCGGACTGACGCCGTCCAGGGAGTCCGGGAATGCACCGCCCTGGTCCAGCGTCGCGCGCAGCACGCCGCGCCCGGCTCGACATGCCTGCAAGCGCGGACGAGGGTCGCTGCGGCCGATCTCGGTGATTGCCTCGAATTGCGCCTGTGCCGATTCGAACAGCTGTGCTGCGCGCTCGCGTTCGGAGTGCTCCAGTGCCTGTTCGGCCCGCATCATTTCGAGGGCGCCCGCCAAAAGTTCAGGGGTGTAGTCCTGGGGATAGGCCCGTTGCAAATTGGCAATGCGGCGTTCGGCCTGCTCGAATCGACGTTCCAGAATGTCCAGCCGGGCCAGGGCCTCAGTCGGTTCGCGGACGCTGCCACTCAAACGCTGGATCAGTGCCTGGGCAGGCTCAAGGTAGGTCTCTCGTGCGATCTTGATTCGTTCGTCGCGCTGGTCGGAAGGCAGGTCCATCAGCGCGGCGGCGGTATTCGCATAGCGGGCCAGCAGTGTGCGGGCGCGAACAGCGCGGGTCGCCGGCGTGTCGCGGAGCTTCAGCGCGCGCGCGGCTTCGGTCTCGGCCCGCGCGAGGTCGCCGATCTCCAGATATCCTGAAGCCAGGGCCGCGCGCAGCAGGTCCGAGGTGCTTGCCTCTTCGGCCTGCCCGGCTTCCAGTCGCTGGAGGTCGGCGCGCAGGCCGTCCCGATCGTCACCGATATCGTGGGCCGGGGCGAGTCGGGCAATCGTCATTCGCCTGCTTACATCGGCCAGCGCGGTACCCAATGTGGCAGCCGATGCCTCGCGCAGGCTTGCGGTTCGCGCAGTATCGACTCCCCACGCTGTGAAGATCAGCAGCGCAATCGCAGCAAGGCCGGCGGCGCTGCTTTCGACCGGTCGACGCAAGATCGCACGGCGGAAGCGGTACAGCCGAGTGTAACGGCGTGCCTGCACGGTTTCATGCCGTGACCAGCGCTGAAGGTCGGCAGCGACCGCAGCTGCGCTGAGGTAGCGCCGCGCCGGTACGTGTTCGAGACACTGCAGCGCGACCTGGCAGAGCGGTTCGGGTGCATGCGGGTTGAGGGTCCTGGGGTGGTCGGCTTCGCTATTGAGCAGTCGGTTCAGGCTGTCGCTTACCGTCGCGCCTTCGAAGGGCGGGTGGCCGGTGAGTGCTTCGTAGAGCATGCAGCCGATAGAAAATATATCGGAATGGGGTCCGATCGCGGCTCGATCGCCGCGCGCCTGCTCCGGCGCCATGTACGCGGGAGAGCCAAGAATCTCACCGGTGGTCGTCAGCGCCGGGTCTTCGGAATCACGGGCCAGGCCAAAATCCGCGACAACCGGATGCCATTGGCTGCCGGTGCGGCGCAGGAGCACGTTGGCGGGTTTCAAGTCACGGTGCAGGATGCCGTGCTGATGGGCGTGTTCGACGGCTTCGCACACGCCCTGCAGCATATCGATACGCTGGGCCAGCGAGAGGCGCTCAAGCTCTGCAGCCAGGGTGCTGCCGTCGACGAACTCCATCAGCAACTGCCAGTGTCCGTCTTCGTCTTTCTCGAGCCCGAAAACTCGGCAGATGCCTCGGTGATCAAGACGCTTCTGCGCTTCGGCCTCGCGTTGGAGCCGCTCGATATGCGCCGGACTGTCGAAGTGCAGCCTCTTGACGGCCAGCAGTTCGCCGGTCTTGGCGTCTCGCGTTCGGTAGACCCGACCGATTGCTCCCTCGGCGACCGGTATCAGAGTTTCGAGGCTTCGCACCACAATGTCCGCGTTCGCGTTGGGCCCTCAGCATAGCATCGGTGCCGAATTGGTCCGTCGAGCATGGATCAATCAGGGAGGGTCAACGACCCGGGCGGTCGAGACCCAGTGCGTCGAGGCGGCGATACAGTGTCGAGCGGCCCATGCCCAGACGCTCCGCGGCCAGGGAGACATTGCCCTCGGAATCCGCGAGTGCATGCTTCAGGATTGATCGTTCGGCGGCGGCCAGACGGGATTCCAGGGTTTCGCTGGCCGGAAAATGCGCGGAAAAGTCCCTGATCGAAGGAGAAAGGTCATCGCTGGAAAGAAGGTCGCCGTCGCCCAGGAACACGGAGACACGATGCATTTCCTGTTGCAACTCGCGGACGTTGCCCGGCCAGGTGTGGGTTCGCAGAACATCGAGCGCTCGTCTGGAAATACCTCGAAGCCGGATGTTTCTCTCGCCGCAGTATCGAGCGAGAAAGAACAGCGCCAGGACAGCAATGTCTGCCGGTCGGTCGCGCAAGGGCGGCAATTCAACCTCCCAGCCGCTGATTCGATGCAGCAGATCCAGTCGGAATGTCTCCTTGCCGAGCATGGATCTGAGGTTACGGTTGGTTGCGGAGAGTATTCGAGGCTTGGCGGGTCGTGCGGCACCGCCGCCAACCCGGGTGACCTCGCCTTCCTGCAGTACTCGAAGGATCCGCGCCTGAGTTTCCGCTGCCATGTCGCCGATCTCGTCAAGAAACAGAGTCCCGCCGTGCGCGCGCTCGAAGCATCCGGCGCGGGGTTCGACGCCTGTGGCGATGCCTTTTTCGATGCCGAACAGCTCGGCTTCGAGAAGATCGGACGCCAGCGCGGCACAGTTGATTGCGACAAACGGCCCGGTGACTCCCGAATTGTCATGGATGTAGCGGGCCATCAGTTCCTTGCCAGTGCCGGATTCACCCTGAATCAAGACGTTCAGATCGGATTGCGCGACACGCGCCGCACGCGCATAGATTCGCTGCATGTCCGCATCCAGAGATGCCGGTGCCGGCAGATTGGTGGCCTTGCATTGCGGAATCCGGGGGGTCGAATGTGCTGCCGGCGCAAGCTCGAGCAGTGCGCCGGCGAGGTTCAGCACTGCCGAGGCGCTTGCGCTGCTGCGCGCTCGGTCCAACTCGAGAATGACTCGAAACGGACCGACATCCAGAGACGCCGGTGATTGATCGGAAAAACTGCCCGCATCGAACAGGATTGCCTCGGGCCCGTCGGACTCCAGAAGCTGCAGGCCAGCAAGCGGCATGCTACGCCAAAGTGCGGCCCCGAGCATTGGAATGCAGTCCAGGCCCGGTGCTTCGGCGCGAAGCTGCCGCAGCAGCTGCGGTAGTTCGCCGAGAGCGAAACGATCCACCATCAGCGGTGCGATCGTCGCGCGCGGGTCATCGGCCAGCGGTCCGGATTGCTCGTTCGGCAGGGCTGCACCGATTGCGGCATCGTCATCGGTCAAGCGTTGGACCATGACGTCGATGTCGCCGAGCCGAACCGAATCTCCGTCGCGCAGCTCCACTGGTGCGGAGATCAGTCGATCCTCATGCCGCGTGCCATTGCTTGAGCCCAGGTCTTCAATCGCAAGCCGATCATCAACGGCGCGCAGTCGCGCGTGGTGGCGCGAGATGGTCGGCAGGTTCAGCACCAGATCGCAGTCGGACGCCGTACCCAATACGGATTCGCCTTCAGCAACGAGCAGGCGGAAACTGCGTCCTTCGAATTCGCCCAGCAGTCGAAACGCCATCGGATGGATTCCGGTTTACGACCACAGGAGTGTAAGTGATCCTTGAGCGGCAGGCATCGATGCACCGTAATGGTGCGCGGTTGGCTGAGATCGCACCGCTCCGGTGCGCACCGGAGCGGGGTCAAGGCGCACCAGGTCCCTGGTACCGGGTATCGAGGGATGTGGCACGGAGATTGCCTCATGACTTGGGTCGGCCATCCGGCATGGGCCGGAAATCCGGTGCAGCAGGACCGGTAGCCGATTTGATGTTCCGACAGGAATCTCGCCCGCCGCAAATTTACATGGGTACTGAAAATGAAACTGATTACCGCAATCATCAAGCCGTTCAAGCTCGACGATGTCCGCGAGGCGTTGGCCGAGGTCGGCGTGGCCGGCATGACGGTCAGCGAGACGCGCGGTTTTGGTCGCCAGAAGGGCCATACCGAGCTGTACCGCGGCGCCGAGTACGTGATTGATTTTCTGCCCAAGATCAAGCTCGAGATCGCCGTTGCCGACGAACTGGTCGAGCGGGTCATCGAGACTCTGACCGAGACCGCCCGTTCGGGGCGGATCGGCGACGGCAAGATCTTCGTCACCGCGCTGGAGCGCGTGGTGCGCATCCGCACCGGTGAAGAAAACGAAGCCGCACTTTGAGCCCGGATTTATTCATGACTCGCGGGTCATGAATGATCCGGACTGAGGAGACACCGCAATGACCGAACTTGAATACGCACTGAATACCTTCTACCTGCTGGTCTGCGCCGCACTGGTGATGTGGATGGCCGCGGGTTTCACGATGCTCGAGGCCGGGCTGGTCCGGGCCCGCAACACGGTCGAGATCCTGACCAAGAATGTGGCCCTGTACGCCATTGCCTGTCTGATGTACTTTGTTTGCGGCTACGCGCTGATGTACCCGGAGTCCGGCGTCAACGGCTTCTGGTCGGGGCTGGGTTACGGCATCGGCACCGAGCATGCAGCCGATGCAGTGACCGCCGCCGACGGCGAGATCGGCTACTCGGCGCTGGCCGATTTCATGTTCCAGGTGGTGTTCGTCGCCACCGCGATGTCGATCGTCTCCGGGGCGGTGGCCGAGCGCATGAAGCTGTGGGCCTTTCTGGCCTTCGCCGTCGTGATGACCGGTCTGATCTACCCGTGGCAGGGCTACTGGTCCTGGGGCGGTGGATTTCTCGAGGAGGCCGGCTATTCGGACTATGCCGGTGGCGGCATCGTCCACATGGCGGGCGCTTTTGCCGCGCTGGCCGGCGTCTGGCTGCTGGGCCCGCGGATCGGCAAGTACGCCCCCGACGGTCGACCGCGCGCGATCCCAGGCGCCAATCTGCCGCTGGCCACACTCGGCATGTTCATCCTGTGGATGGGCTGGTTTGGCTTCAATGGCGGTTCGGAACTGGCCGTGGCCGGCATCGATTCGGCCAACAACGTTGCCCGGGTTTTTGTCAATACCAACCTGTCGGCGGCTGCAGGCCTCATCAGTGCGCTTCTGGTCGCTCGCTTCACATTCGGCAAGGCCGACCTGACCATGGCGCTGAACGGGGCCCTGGCCGGCCTGGTCGGCATCACTGCCGGGCCGTTGGCGCCCGAACCGCTGCTGGCCGTCGGCATTGGTTTTGTCGCCGGGTCGCTGGTGGTGTTTTCGATTCTCGGTCTCGATCGGCTGAAGTTCGATGACCCCGTCGGCGCGATCTCGGTCCATGGAACCTGCGGCATCTTCGGCCTGCTGGTCGTGCCGCTGTCGAACCCGGAGGCCAGCCTTGCCGGCCAACTGCTCGGCATCGGCGTTATCGGCGGCTTCGTGTTCGTGCTCAGCACAGCCACCTGGTTCCTGCTCGCGGTGACAATGGGCATCCGGGTTGATCCGGACGACGAGCGTGCCGGCCTGGACTTCGTCGAGTGCGGTATGGAGGCCTACCCGGATTTCGTGAGCGGGCGCGAGTGAGCAAAAGGCGAGGCTCCAAACGCGCGCTCAGCGAGGGTTGAGCGCTGCGGAATTCGGCCATCGTCATCGAATTGAAAGGTGTTGCCGGGTAGCATGTGGCAAAGTTCATTTCGAGGCAAATTGCGTGAATCAGAACAAGACCCTTCTTGCGGCGTCGATCTGCGCCGCGCTCGCTGCTGGCTCGGCTCAGGCAGCGACTTTCAACGTTACGACAAACGCCGATGCCGGAGCCGGCAGCCTGCGCCAGGCATTGATCGATGCCGGCGCCAATGCCGAGGTCGACGTGATCGAGCTGTCCGCGATCAGCGGCCAGACGATCGCATTGACCTCCGGTGCCCTCTACTCGAGCGGCGACGAAATCACGATCAACGGCGCCGGCGCCACGATCGATGCAGGGGGCGACTCGCGCGTGATCGAAGCCTATGCATCCGACCTCACGTTGAACAATCTGACCATCACCGGCGGAGACTCCTTCGACGGCAAGGGCAGTGGCCCGGGCGGCGGCATCTACGCCAAATACGGCGATCTGACGCTGAACAACACCACGGTCACTGGCAACACGGCCGGGGCGCCGGGCGGCGGGATCGCGATTGCCGGCTATTACAGCGACGTGACGATCAACGACAGTGTGATCTCCGGAAACACGGGCTCGGGTTACGCCGGCGGTCTGCTCGCCTATACCGACTCCGGCAACATCTCGATCAGCGGCAGCACGATTTCCGGAAACTCGGTTGCAGGCGGCGGGCAGCTGCCTCCACCGCCGGGCCCGAACAACACCGGATCGAACCTGGCCCAGCGCCTTGCGGCACGCCTGAGTGACCCCGAGCAGCGCCCGGCCGCGCTGCAGGGCGAGCTACCGGCGGGCGGCCAGGGCGGCGGTGGCGTATTGGGCGGCGGCTACGGCAACGTCGAGATCGTCGATTCGACCATTACCGGCAACAGCGCCGCGTTCGGCGCCGGTCTGGTCGCAATTGCGGGATACCTGACCGTCGAGGGCAGCACGTTTTCGGCCAATCAGGCCGATCAGTTCGGTGGCGCCGGTGTGCTCCAGGCCAAGTACGAGATCGTCCTGTCCAACAGCACCGTATCCGGGAACTCATCCGGAGACATCAATGGCGGCATCGCGTTCTATAGCGGCGGTGGCGGTGGCGGTGGTGGTGGCGCGCGCGGCGACGTCGCGCCGATCCGGATCGAGTTCACCACGGTCACCGGCAACAGCGCGGTGGACATCGGCGGCGTCGGAATTTCGAGCTACTACGGAACCTCCATCGTTGGCAGCGTCATCTCCGGCAATACCGCCGCAACCGATCCGGATATCGGATTCGAGCCGGGTTCCAATACCACGGCAGATGTGTCGGCCTCGCTGATCGGCGTCGATAGCTCCAGCGGGACCTTGAACCTCGACACAGCCAGTGCCACATTGCTCGGTCAGGATCCGCTGCTCGGGCCGCTGGCCGACAACGGCGGCCCGACGTTCACGCACTTGCCCGGTGCCGGAAGCCCGCTGATCGACGCCATCCCGTCCGGCGAGGCGGGTTGCGGTACGACGGTCGTCGTCGACCAGCGCGGCGAGGCCCGTCCGCAGGGCGAAGGCTGCGACATCGGCGCCCTCGAGAGCCTGGCCGGTGCACCCCCATTGCCGGAAATTCTGCCGGTGCCGGCGCTCGATCGGATCGGACTCTGGCTGATGGCCGGTCTGCTGGCTGTTGCCGGTGTGTTCGGCTCGCGCCGGCGTGAGCGAAAGCCGCGCGTATCCTGAGCCGCCCGACAGCGCTCGTTCCGGGCGCGGCAACCCTCCGACCGCCGGCCTCCGCGCCGGCGGTCTGCGTGTTCGGGGTCAGATTCGGGCGTGGCGGAACCAGCGCAACCGGCGCTCCAGGCCCGCGGCGGTCCTGCCGATGTAGACGAACTCGAGGCCGGAACGAGGCCACACGGCCTGGCGCAATTGCTTGCCGAAGCGCGGATTCTCCAGCTCCAGATAGACACCGGCCCCGCCCTGACCCGGATGCGCCTGGCTGTAGCGTTCCAGTTCGGCGACGGCCGTGCGCAGCAGGCGCTGCATGACGAAGCTGCCCCGCCAGGCGGGCGCCACGAAGGTGCGGTAGTAGTAGAGGGTCTGGCCCAGATCCCGAATCAGGCTAGGAACCGCAGTGCAGACTGCGGCAAGTTCGCAGTCGGCACTGCTGGTGCGCGCGATAGCCACCAGTTCATTGGCGCGCCGCTGTGCTGCGGTCGGATCGGCAATGGCGCCGTGGCGGCGCCAGAAGGCGACGGCCTCTTCGCGCAGGTCGGGTCCGACGTTCTGCCAGCAGACCGTGTAATCGAAGCTCGGCATGGTCCGGGCCCATTGGAAGATTTTGGGCTATGGTAAAGCAGGCAACCCGTTGGCAAGGAACCCAGGTGAGCACCAGCGAAGATCCCAGGATGGAGCAAGCGCGCAGGGACAAGGCCGAGTCCGAGCGTCTCCGCCGCGAGCAGCAGGCCGCGCGCATTCGCGAGAACCCGGCCGAAGCCCTGAAGAGCGAATTCTCGGCCGCCTTCGTGACCCTGCTCGAGCAGGGTCGGCTGAGCATCGCGGTGTCGACCTACCAGGCCGGCCAGGTAGTGTTCCTGCGTGCCGACCAGGGCAAGCTCAACACCCACTTCTGTGCCTTCAATCGGCCGATGGGCGTCGCGTTCCAGGGCAACCGCCTGGTGATCGGAACGAACAACGAAATCTTCGAGTTTCGCAACACACCGGCGGTTGCCCCCAAGGTGGAGCCGAAGGGCCGTCACGATGCCTGCTTCATTCCGCGCTCGGTGCACTACACCGGCAACATCGATATCCACGAGATCGATTTCGCCGGTGATGAACTGTGGCTGGTCAACACCCGCTTTTCCTGCCTGTGCACGCTCGACCTCGATCACAGCTTCGTACCGCGCTGGCGGCCACCGTGGGTCTCGGCCTATGCGGTCGAGGATCGCTGTCATCTCAACGGCCTGGCGGTGGTCGACGGTCGGCCGCGCTACGTTACCGCACTGGGCCGGACCGACACGGCCGGTGGCTGGCGCGCGAACAAGAATGCCGGTGGAGTGCTCTACGATGTTGTCCGCGACAAGGTGCTGGTCGAGGGACTGTCGATGCCGCACTCGCCGCGCTGGTACCGGGGCCGGGTCTGGTTCCTCGAATCCGGCTACGGCGCATTGTCCTGGTACGACCCGACGACGGCGTCCAGCGGTCGACTGACCCAGCTACCCGGCTTCACCCGCGGGTTGGATTTCGTCGAAGGCTATGCCGTGATCGGCTTGAGCCAGGTGCGCGAGACCAACACCTTCGAAGGCATCCCGATCACCGCCGACGGTTCCGAGCGGCGCAGTGGCGTCTGGGTGGTCGATCTCGGGACCGGCGAGACCGTCGCGCTGCTTCGCTTCAGCGATGCGGTCGAGGAGATCTTCGCCGTCAAGGTCCTGCCGGGGCTGACCTTTCCGAGCCTGCTGGAACCCGGCCATGAGCTGGTCGGGGTGTCCTACGTGCTGCCCGATGCGGCGTTGCGCCAAGTGGCCCATCCTTCGAGTTCATGACTTCTCGCTCAGGCGCGGTTCAGGATCCTGCCTTCACAAAACAGGCGCCGAAACGACCGTATCTTCGAGGGAGGTAAACCATGGAACCATCAACTTCGCCTCGCAGTCCCGGCCATGCCGGCCGGGGATCCGGCCTGCATGCCGGCTCGATAATCCGATCACTCGTGCTTGGCGTCTTGATCGCGACCTTCCTGTCCGGCTGAGTCGTCGCGATCGGCAACGAGGTGCGCGGCCGGGAGTCCGACTGGGCATCGAATTCAACGCGGCGCGTGTGCGGATGCCGCACGACCCGGCCTTCAGCGAGGCCTTCACGGTCGCGTCGCCCATCGGGTACTGTTCTCCCGCACTCAGCGCGTCCAGGGCGACGGCGTAACGACCCGCGATGAGACCACGCCGCGGGTGTTCGTCGAAGGGCGTCTGACCGGCTGGGGTGAATCCGCGCTGGTCGGGCTGCCGATGGTTTCGTCGAGCCGTGTGATCGATTGAATCGCCTCTCCTGACCCTGCCGGTGAGGGAGTCACCAGGCTCTGCAACGAAAAAACCCGCGCCGGAGACCGGCGCGGGCTGCTCTGAAACGATGCTGCTGGCCGGTGTCAGAACGCGACGGTGATGCTGTCGCTGCAGACATTGCTGCCGGCTTCGCAAACCTGGTAGTTCAGGCTGCCGCTGCCCTTGAACGAAGTCGCATCGGTGTAGGCGCCGTCGTTTGCGGTGGTGGTCAGCAGGCTGCCGTTGCGGTACACATCGACGCTATTGCTGGTCGCACCGCTCCAGCTCAGATCGGTGGTCCAGGCGCCCTTGACCTTGTAGCCGGAGCCGTTGAGCGTGACGCCGCCGCCGGTCGGTGCCTGGACGGTGAGCTGCTGGCTGGTCGAGGCCGTGGCGCCATCGTTGTCGGTAACCGTCAGCGTGACCGTGTAGCTACCTTCGCCGGCATAGCTATGCGAGGCGCTGGCGCCGCTGGCACCGTTGCCGTCGCCGAAGGTCCAGCTGTACGCAGTGATCGTGCCGTCGCTATCGCTGGAGGCGCTGCCGTCGAAGCTGCAGGCCAGTTCGGTGCAGCTGTAGCTGAACGCAGCGCTTGGTGCGACATTGGTGCCGCCACCGCCACCGCCCAGGAAGTCGAGCGCGGCTGCAGCCTGGACCAGGCCGTAGCCATAGCTGTTATCTCGACCTGGCGTGCCGAGGTCTTGTGCAGTTGCGGTCAGAGCCTCGCGGATCTGGGCCGCAGTCCACGATGGATTATGGCTCCAGACCAGCGCAGCGACACCGGCCACGTGCGGTGTCGCCATCGAGGTGCCGTCGAACGGCGCATAGCCATTGGCCGGTGCGGTCGCGATGGTCGAAACCACGGCACCTGAA
>Ga0100391_1002661_pt1 | contig 18769 bp, 18 predicted proteins | sample CryGeymeta201515_FD_81541 | JGI IMG/M metagenome (GOLD analysis project Ga0100391, IMG submission 81541) | Groundwater microbial communities from Crystal Geyser aquifers in Utah, USA - Crystal Geyser metaG 2015-15 | ecosystem: Environmental > Aquatic > Deep subsurface > Groundwater | place: USA...
TCGGCGTCCCCCGCCCCGTTGTGGTGGGCACAGGTCGCGCCGCGCGGTTCGCCGACAGCCGGTTGGAGGTGCCCGACGGCCCGCGTGCAGGGCCGCGCCTGAAGGCCCTGCTGACTGCCATGGCCCGCGAACGGCTCTCCGCTTCAGTCGCGCAGCACTCCGCCACCATCGGGCGCGTCCCTGGGCGCATGACGCTGCGGGATCCGCGCACGCGCTGGGGAAGCTGTTCGGCCAAGGGGGACCTGATGTTCTCGTGGCGGCTGATCATGGCGCCACCCGAGGTTCTGGATTACGTCGCCGCCCACGAGGTTGCGCACCTGGTCGAAATGAACCACTCGCCGCGATTCTGGACCCTGTGCCGCAGGCTCTGCCCCATGACGGACGCACATCGCACATGGATGCGCGCGCATGGCGCAGACCTGCTGGCCTGGCGCTTCGATGCGGAGGATGCGCCGCCGTGCTGATGAACCCCCGTCCGACCGAAACCGGCGCCTCCGTCGCCCATGACCGCATCTACCGCGCCCTGCGCGCCCGCATCATGCATGGCGAGGTGAACCCCGGTGCGGCGATGACGCTGCGTGGCGTGGGCCGCGAATTCGGCGTTTCGATGACGCCCGCGCGCGAAGCGGTGCGACGGCTGGTCAGCGAAGGGGCGCTGTTCCTGTCGACCTCGGGCCGGGTTTCCACACCCGAGTTGTCGAACGAACGGATCGAGGAACTGGCCGCCATCCGCGCCCTGCTGGAGCCGGAACTGGCCTCGCGCGCATTGCCCCGCGCCCACCCCGCCCTGATCGAGCGGATGGAGGCGATCAACGCCCAGGTGGCGCAGGTTATCGCGCGCCGGGACGCGGTCGGCTATATCCGCGCCAATCTTGAATTCCACCGCACGCTCTATCTGCGCGCGCAAGCACCGGCGATGCTGGCCCTGGCCGAGACTGTCTGGCTCCAGATGGGGCCGACGATGCGGGCACTCTACGGACGGCTTGGCCGGACCGAGGCGCCGCACCACCACCGCCTGATCCTTGCCGCGCTGAAAGCGGGGGACGAGCCGAGCCTGCGTCTGGCCTTGCGCGCCGATGTAACCCAAGGCTTGCGATTGTTGGCAACCTAGGGACAATTTCGTCCGAAGACGCCGACCGCAAGAACTCGACCACCCGTCCACGGACGATGCGCAATTCCCGGCTGAATGGACCCGAACGGCACTGCAGCGCCGCCCGGGACGAATCTGGGCAGCGCGGCGTCGTCAGCCGCCGAGTTCAGGCGTGGATAGCCCCGTCACCACAGGCCAACGCCGCCTCGCGCACGGCCTCGGAATAAGTCGGGTGGGCATGGCAGGTCATTGCAAGGTCCTGCGCCGCCGCGCCGAATTCCATCGCCACGCAGATCTCGTGGATCAGGTCGCCCGCCATCGGCCCGATGATATGCGCGCCCAGGATGCGGTCGGTTTCCTTGTCGGCGAGGATCTTGACGAAACCGTCGCCCGCGAAATTCGCCTTGGCGCGGCCATTGCCCATGAAGCTGAACTTGCCGACCTTGTAGGCGCGCCCGGCCTCCTTCAGCGCCTCTTCCGTGGCGCCGACGGTGGAGACCTCGGGGTGGGTGTAGATCACGCCGGGGATCACACCGTAATTGACGTGGCCATGCTTGCCCGCCGCAACCTCTGCCGCGGCCATCCCCTCGTCCTCGGCCTTGTGGGCCAGCATCGGGCCGGCGACCGCGTCGCCGATGGCCATGATGCCGTCCACGTTGGTGCGATACTGGGGGTCGATCTCGATCTGGCCGCGCTCCGACATCTTCACGCCAAGCGCCTCCAGCCCCAGCCCGTCGGTGTAGGGCTTGCGCCCCGTCGCCACCAACACCACGTCGGCATCCACCGTTGCCTCGGCTCCGTCCTTGCGCAGCGTGTAGGTGACTTTCGCCTTTGTTTTCAATGTCTCGACTGATTGCACGGCCGCGCCGAGGGTGAAGCTCAACCCCTGTTTCGTCAGCATCCGCTGGAAGGTTTTCGCCACCTCCGCATCCATGCCGGGCGTGATGTGGTCGAGATACTCGATCACCTGCACCTCCGTGCCCAACCGGGCGTAGACGCTGCCCAGTTCCAGCCCGATCACACCCGCGCCGATCACCACCATCTTCTTAGGGATCTTGGGCAGGCTCAGCGCGCCTTCGCTGTCCACGACGACCTTCTGATCGACCTCGACCCCCTTCAGGGCCGTCGGCTGCGAGCCTGTGGCGATGATGATCCGCTTGGCGTCGTGGACATCGTCGCCCACCTTCACCTTGCCCGCTTCCGGGATCGAGCCCCAGCCTTTCAGCCAGTCTATCTTGTTCTTCTTGAACAGAAATTCGATGCCCTTGGTGTTCTGCCCGATCACGTCATCCTTGTAGGATTGCATCTGCGGCCAGTCGACCGAGGGGCTTTTTCCCTTCAGGCCCATGGCGGCGAAATTGTGCTCTGCCTCGTGCAGCATGTGCGAGGCATGGAGCAGCGCCTTGGAGGGGATGCAACCGATGTTCAGGCAGGTTCCGCCGAGGGTCTCGCGCCCCTCCACCACCGCGGTTTTCAGCCCGAGTTGCGCGCAGCGGATCGCGCAGACATAGCCGCCGGGGCCGGAGCCGATGATGATGACGTCATAGCTGGACATGGGGTCCTCCTGTCAGAATTCTTGCAGTCACAAGGCGTGCACACCCCGTACACACCCTGTACATACGCCGGTCAACCGCCGCTGCCAAACAGGGCGGCGACAAGCATGGCCGTGGTGGCGATGAAGCCCACCGCCCAGATCGCCGAGCGCCAGGGCGACCAACCGAAATAATAGGCGGGGACGTAGAGAACGCGCGCGCCGAGGTAAGCCCAGGCGCAGGCTGCGGTGAAGGCGCTGGCCTGCCCCGAAAGGGTCACGACCACGACGGCGAGGGTGAACAGGATCAGCCCCTCGAAATGGTTGTCGAGCGCGCGGAACAGTCGCCCGGTCCTCGGGCTGACCTGCTCGATCAGCGGCTTGCCAAGGCGGCCGGGATCGCGCGGCGAGGCGGTCTTGGCTGGCCCCAGCTCCAGATTGGCGGGGACGGCCATCAAGACGTACTGAAGCACCTGCAGGAGACCGGCAAGGGCGAGGACGGTAAGTTCGGGGGTCATTGGGTCACTCCAGCAAGATCGAAGACGGCCCTCGGGTCACGCCCGAGGGTAACGCCCGAGGGTAACGCCCGAGGGTAACGCCCGAGGGTAACGGTGGTGAAGGGTGACGGAACAGATCACAAATCCATCAGCAACCGCCGCGGGTCCTCCAGCGCCTCTTTCACCCGCACGAGGAACGTCACCGCGCCCTTGCCGTCGACGATCCGGTGATCGTAGCTGAGCGCCAGATACATCATCGGGCGGATCACCACCTGCCCGCCAATGGCCATCGGGCGGTCCTGGATCTTGTGCATGCCCAGGATGCCCGATTGCGGCGGGTTCAGGATCGGCGAGGACATCAGCGAGCCATAGACGCCCCCGTTCGAGATGGTGAAGGTGCCGCCCTGCATTTCCTGCATCGACAGCTTGCCGTCGCGCGCTTTCGCGCCCATCGCGGCGATGGCTTTCTCGATCTCGGCGAAGCTCATCGCGTCGGCGTCGCGGATCACCGGCACCACAAGGCCCGTGGGCGTGCCCGCCGCGATGCCCATATGGACGAAATTCTTGTAGACGACATCGGTGCCGTCGATCTCGGCATTGACTTCGGGCACTTCGCGCAGGGCATGGACGCAGGCCTTGGTGAAGAAGGACATGAAGCCCAGCTTCACGCCATGCTTCTTGGCGAACAGGTCCTTGTATTCGTTGCGCAACTCCATCACCTCGGTCATGTCCACCTCGTTATAGGTGGTCAGCATGGCGGCGGTGTTCTGGCTGTCTTTCAGGCGGCGCGCGATGGTCTGGCGCAGACGGGTCATCTTGACCCGTTCCTCGCGCGCCGCGTCGCTGGCGGCCACGGGCGCGGCCACGGGCGCGCGCGCGGTCTGGGCAGCGGGGGCGGGGGCGGCCGCCGCAGGCGCCGGGGCCGCGCCCGCGCTGATCGCCTTCATCACGTCTTCCTTCATCACGCGGCCATCGCGGCCGGTTCCCGTGACGCTGCCTTCGGCGAGGCCCGCATCCGCCATCATCTTCTGCGCCGAGGGCGCGTTTTCGACATCGCCAAGCCCGTCCACCGCGTCCGGCGCCTTCGGGGCGGCGATGTCGCTGCCGCCCTCCGCCGGTTTGGCGCCACTCGACACCGCGCCGCCGATCACCGCCAGCTTTGCGGAGGCGTCCACGGTCGTCCCCTCGGGGGCGAGGATCTCGCTCAGCACGCCCGCCGCCGGGGCCGGCACCTCGACCGAGACCTTGTCGGTTTCCAGCTCGCACAGCATCTCGTCCTGCGCGACGGTGTCGCCGACCTTCTTGAACCATGTCGACACGGTCGCTTCCGTCACCGACTCGCCCAGGGTGGGAACCATGACATCGACCGCATCGCCAGCCCCGGTGTCCTTGGCGGTGTCGTTGGCCGTGTCCTTGGCGGTGTCCCTGGCATCGCCCCCGGTGGCATCGGTGGCGGCGTCCTTGGCCTTCGGTGCCTTGGCGGCCTTGGAGGCGGGGGCGGGGGCGGGGGCCGCGGCCTCGCCTTCGCTCATCGTCGCCAGCAGGGCATCGACGCCCACGGTCTCGCCCTCGGCGGCCACGATTTCGCCCAGCACGCCCGCGGCGGGCGAGGGCACTTCGACCGTCACCTTGTCGGTTTCCAGTTCGCACAGCATCTCGTCGACCGCGACCGTATCGCCCGGCTTCTTGAACCAGGTCGCAACCGTGGCCTCGGTGACGCTTTCGCCCAGCGTCGGCACGCGAATTTCTACAGACATCTTACTTCCCTTCGATCGTCAGCGCGTCGTTCACGAGTGCTGCTTGTTGTGATTTGTGGGCGGAGGCCAGCCCCGTGGCAGGCGAGGCCGAGGCCTGACGCCCGGCATAGCGGGGCCGCTTGTGGGCCGCCCCGATCCGGGTCAGGACCCATTCGAGGTTCGGTTCGATGAAACTCCATGCGCCCTGGTTCTTCGGCTCTTCCTGGCACCAGACAACCTGTGCCCCCTTGAACCGTTGCAATTCCTTGGTCAGGGACAAGGCGGGGAACGGGTAGAACTGTTCCAGCCGCAGCAGGTAGACATCGTCGATGCCGCGCGCGTCGCGCTCCTCCAGAAGGTCGTAGTAGACCTTGCCGGAACAGATGACCACTTGCCGGATCTCGGTATCGGGCTTCAGCACGGTGTCGGAATTGCCCTTTTCCGCATCGTCCCACAGGCAGCGGTGGAAGCTGGAGCCGGTGACGAAATCCTCCGTCGTGCTGACCGCCATCTTGTGACGCAGCAGGCTTTTGGGCGTCATCAGGATCAGCGGCTTGCGGAAGGTCCGGTGGATCTGGCGGCGCAGGATGTGGAAATAGTTGGCCGGGGTGGAGCAATTGGCGATGATCCAGTTGTCCTGCCCGCACATGGTGAGGAACCGCTCCAGCCGGGCCGAGGAATGTTCCGGCCCCTGCCCTTCGAAGCCGTGCGGCAGCAGGCAGACAAGGCCCGACATGCGCAGCCATTTCGATTCACCGCTGGAGATGAACTGGTCGAACATGATCTGCGCGCCATTGGCGAAATCGCCGAACTGCGCCTCCCACAGGGTCAGGGCGTTGGGTTCGGCAAGGCTGTAGCCGTACTCGAAGCCAAGCACCGCGTATTCCGACAGCATCGAGTCGATGGCCTCGTAATGGGCCTGACCGTCGCGGATATGGTTGAGCGGGTAGTACCGATCCTCGTTTTCCTGGTTCACGATGCCGGAATGGCGCTGGCTGAAGGTGCCGCGCGTGCTGTCCTGTCCGGACAGGCGCACCGGGTAGCCTTCGGTCAGCAGCGAGCCGAAGGCCAGCGCCTCTGCCGTGGCCCAGTCGAAGCCGCGGCCGGTCTCGAACATCTCGCGCTTGGCGTCCAGCAGGCGGTCGATCGTCTTGTGGGTCGGGAAGCCCTCCGGCACCGTGGTCAGGGCCTTTCCGATCTCATCGAAGCTGCTCCGGGCGATCGCCGTCTTGCCGCGCTGGTATTTCTTCTCCTTCATCCGGTCGAGATGGGACCACTTCCCGTCCAGCCAGTCTGCCTTGTTGGGGCGGTAGTTCTTGCCCGCTTCGAATTCCTCGTTCAGCTTCGCCTGGAAGGCGGCCTTCATGTCCTCGATCTCGCCCTCGGGGATCAGGCCATCCTTGACCAGTCGCTCGGTATAGAGGTGCAGCGTGGTCTTCTTGGTCTTGATCTTCTTGTACATGATCGGGTTGGTGAACATGGGCTCGTCGCCCTCGTTATGTCCGAACCGGCGATAGCAGAAGATGTCGATGACCACGTCCTTGTGGAACTTCTGGCGGAACTCCGTCGCCACCCGTGCGGCGTGGACCACGGCCTCAGGATCGTCGCCGTTGACGTGGAAGATCGGCGCTTCGACCATCAGGGCGATGTCGGTCGGATAAGGCGACGAGCGCGAGAAATGCGGCGCCGTGGTGAAGCCGATCTGGTTGTTCACGATGATATGGATCGTACCCCCGGTGCGGTGCCCGCGCAGGCCCGACAGGCCCAGCCCCTCGGCCACCACGCCCTGCCCCGCGAAGGCCGCGTCGCCATGCAGCAGGATGCCCATCACCTTCACGCGGTCGCGGTCGTTCTTCTGGTCCTGCTTGGCGCGGACCTTGCCCAGCACCACCGGGTTCACGGCTTCAAGGTGCGAGGGGTTGGCGGTCAGCGACAGGTGGACATTGTTGCCGTCGAATTCCCGGTCGCTCGACGCGCCGAGATGGTATTTCACGTCGCCCGACCCATCGACATCCTCGGGCTTGAAGCTGCCGCCCTGGAACTCGTTGAAGATCGCGCGGTAGGGCTTGCTCATCACGTTGGCCAGAACCGACAGGCGGCCCCGGTGCGGCATGCCGATGACGATTTCCTCGATCCCGAGGGCGCCGCCGCGCTTGATGATCTGCTCCATCGCCGGGATCAGGCTTTCGGCGCCATCAAGACCGAAGCGTTTGGTGCCCATATACTTGACGTGGAGGAATTTCTCGAACCCTTCCGCCTCGACCATCTTGTTCAGGATCGCCTTGCGACCGGTCGTGGTGAAGGCGATTTCCTTGCCGTAGCCTTCGATCCGTTCCTTCAGCCAGGCAGCCTCGAGCGGGTTCGAGATGTGCATGAATTGCAGTGCGAAAGTGCCGCAATAGGTCCGGCGCACCATTTCGAGGATCTGCCGCATGGAGGCGGTTTCGAGCCCCAGCACGTTGTCGATGAAGATGGGCCGGTCCATGTCGGCGTCGGTGAAGCCATAGCTTTCCGGATCCAGTTCCGGGTGAACGGTCTGGTCCCGCATGCCGAGCGGGTCGAGATCCGCGACAAGATGGCCCCGGATCCGATAGGCGCGAATGATCATCAGCGCCCGGATGCTGTCCAGAACGGCGCGCTGGATCTGGTCGTCGGTCAGCTTGACGCCGAATTCCTCGGCCTTGACGGCAATCTTGCGGCCTGCCTCGCGCGCCTCGGCCGCGGGCGGCGCGGGCCATTCGCCGGTCAGCGCGGCGGTCAGGTCATCGGCGGGCACCGGCGGCCAGTCGCGGCGCGCCCAGGACGGGCCCGTGGCCTCGGCCTCGGCATCGCCCGCATCTCCCAGGGCCTTGAAGAATTCGGCCCAGGCGGCGTCCACGGCGCCTGGATCGCGCGCATATTGCGCGTAGAGCTGTTCAAGGTATTCCGCGTTGTGCCCCTGCATGAAGCTGGAGGCGCGGAACTGGTCGTTGGGGGATTGGTCGGTCATCGGTCAAGTCCTCGGATTGCGGGGAAAGGGGACGAAGCGGGGATGAGCGGGCGCGTCAGTGCGGCACATCGTGATTGCGGCACCTCGGGGACCAGCGTCACAGGCACGGCGGCCTCCCGCACCGCCGGCGACACGAGGATCGCGTCCTCGCCCGCGAAGCGGGAGGGCAGGCGCGGCGCGGCGACCCGTCGGGATGGAGATGACACGCCCACGCCATCATTGCGATGGCCCGGTCGCATGGGTGACAAGGATTGCTTCCCGCCCGCTGAGGGGGGCGAGGACGCGGGCGGGGCCGGTAAAACGCATCGCATCGACGCGCAACTGGCGGGTGTCGGGACCGGCTTCGGGCGTCACCTGGTTGAAGACGAAGGCGACCAAGCCGTCAGACCCGAGCGGCGCATCACCAAGAATGGCGCCAACGCCCGGCACGGAGCGACCCGCGAAGACGCATTGCAGCAATGCCGCGCCCTCGCCCGTTGGTTCGATCCAGATCGTTGCGGACAGATCGCCCCGTGTGAAGACTTGCACAAGGCTGACCCGTTGCGGCACCGCGGCGGCAACGCGGGCGGCAACGCGGGCGACGAAGATTTCGGTTTCCTCGACGGTCTCGAAAGGTCCCTCGAGACGGATCAGTGCCTGGTTGGCTTCTTCCGGGGCCTGGGCCGCGGCCGCGCGGGCACTGTCTTCGCGCAGATGGGTCCACCCGGCATCCCGCATGGCGGCAACCACGGCCGTGTCCGTGGTGTGGGCCGACAGACAGGGGGCATGAACCGTGTCGCCATCGCCCCCGGCGAAGTTGAACCAGCCCATGGCCTGACCCGGTTCCGTGCCGAGGACCAGGGCCGCGCCAAGTCCTGCGATGCGGAGAATGCGCCTTGTGCGATCGCCTGTCATCATGCCAGTGGATCCTCTCCGTATTGGTTCGGGCCGGACGTGCCCTTGGTGGCCATCCAGATGATGATGAGGAGGCTCGGCAGGGTCTGGATGCCCGACAGGATGGACGACGTGCGGTTGAGCTCTTCGATATCCGCAAGCAGACGGTCGAGTTCGGCGTTGGAGACGCTCGAATCGAAGGCCACGCGCATCAGTTCGGCCGATTGCGGGCCGACGACCTGAAAGACGACGATCGACATGACGGTCACGAAGACGAGGCCGGCGATGAACCACCATCCGGGCCGGTCGCAATCGTGCATCCGGCGCACACCGCAGGCCAGAATCGGCAGGTAGTTCAGAAGATACCAGAAGGTCGTGATCGGGATGACGTTGATATAGAAATCGCTCAGGGAACCGAAATTGTCGGCCATGAAGCCTGCGAACTGGTCGAAGGGCGGCCAGAACAGGATCATGTCGACGGTGAACGTCACGATCGAGCCGAGACTGATGAACAGGATATACCACCAATAGGCGGACCGCGGATCGCGGCCGCGGAAATTGGTGCAGTGCACGATGTTGTGACGGATGGCGTCGGAAAAGGTCATGGCAAGCGCTCCGGAACGGCGTTGGGGTCAAATGCCGCCGGTTTGACCACAGAACGGAGCGTTTTGCAGGTCAGGGTTCCCGCACTTCGGGGCGCGGTGCCGCGCAGGCTCCCCGCCACAACCGCAGCCAGCCGGGCCGCCGCGCTGGACGCGGCAGCCGGACGACCGACAACGGGAGGCAGGGAGCGCTGCATTACCCGATCGCCTTCAGCACCGCCTCGCCGAGGCCTGCGGGGCTGTCCGCCACCACGATGCCCGCGCTGAGCATGGCTTCGATCTTGTCTTCGGCACCGCCCTTGCCGCCTGCCACGATGGCGCCGGCATGGCCCATGCGGCGGCCCGGAGGCGCCGTGCGGCCGGCGATGAAGCCCGCGGTGGGCTTGGACCGCCCGCGCTTGGCCTCGTCCTTCAGGAACTGCGCCGCTTCTTCCTCGGCGGAGCCGCCGATCTCGCCGATCATGATGATCGACCGCGTCTCGGGATCGGCGAGGAACCATTCCAGCACGTCGATATGTTCGGTCCCCTTGATCGGGTCGCCGCCGATGCCGACGCAGGTGGACTGGCCAAGCCCCACATCCGAGGTCTGCTTGACCGCCTCGTAGGTCAGCGTGCCCGAGCGTGACACCACGCCAACGCTGCCGCGGCGGTGGATATGGCCCGGCATGATGCCGATCTTGCAGGCGTCGGGCGTGATGACGCCGGGGCAGTTCGGCCCGATCAGCTTGGACGCGGAGCCTTCCAGCGCGCGTTTAACCTTCATCATGTCCAGCACCGGGATGCCTTCGGTGATGCAGATGATCAGCTCCATCTCGGCGTCGATGGCTTCGAGGATGCTGTCCGCCGCGAAGGGGGGCGGCACGTAGATGACCGAGGCATTGCACCCCGTCTCGTGGCGCGCTTCATGCACCGAATTGAAGACCGGCAGGTCCAGATGCGTCATGCCGCCCTTGCCCGGCGTCACGCCGCCGACCATCCTGGTGCCATAGGCGATCGCCTGCTCCGAATGGAAGGTCCCCTGGGAGCCGGTGAAGCCCTGGCAGATCACCTTGGTGTTTTCATCAACGAGTACGGCCATCCGGGCCTCCTGTGGTCGTTTGCAAAGAAGAAGTCATGGGGTCCGCCTCGGCCGAGGCGATGCGGCGCCATGGGCGGTGGAATGGACGGGGCGCAAAGCCGTCGCCTGGTGAAGCGGGGCCGTCATATGGGACAGCAGCGATCATTGCAGCGCCTCCAGCGGTGTCATGCGCTCGACCGTAAGGAAGGTCTCGATCCCGTCCGGGCCGGGCCGGGTGCCGACATGGACCACCGCGATGCGGCGCGGGTTCAGCGCGCGGGCGGCCAGCAGGACCGTGCCTTCGGTCGCGGCGTAGCGGTCGGGCAGCGGGGCTTCGGTGCGGATGCCCTCCTGCGCCAGTCCGGCGACGGCGGCACTTGCCGCCATTTCGCCGAACGCGCCGTCGAAGGCCACTTCGCAGCGCCGGTCGGTGCCATCGGTGGCGGCGCGGCCCGTCACGGGCGACGGCGCGGCGTCCGAGAACGGCGCCAGATCGTAGAAATCCACCCGCGCGCCGGTGGCGGCCAGAACCTCCTGCGCGCGCGCGGCGGTCATGTAGGGGCTGAAACAATGCGCGGCGAAGGCCCCGGCGGCGGCCTCGGCCACCGCGTCGCCCTGTGCCCGCACCGCGTCGCCCTGTGCCCGCACCGCCTCGCCCTGTGCCCGCACCGCAAATGCACCGGCCAACAGGCCGGCCACGCAGACAGCACCGCCGACCATGCGGACATGGCCCGTCCCCGACATGCGCGCCCGTCGTCCCATCATGCCACCGCCCGCGCCGCAAGAACCTCGGCCAGTTGCGCGTGGGTCCAAAGGCCCATGGTCCGGCGCCGTTTCCACGGCCCCGCATCGGCGGCGGTCAGATCGGCCAGATCCAGCACGTCGTGGGATTCCGGGATATGATGCACCGGCGCGGGAAAGTTGAACGGCGCCAGCATCGGGTTGAAATTGCGGTGCTGCCCGTTCTGCTCCAGCGGGATGTTGGTATCGACCAGATCGACGGTCAGCAGCAGGTAGGGGATCTTCGCCTTGTGGATGTTCTCGATCACCGCCCAGCGGACCGGATCGACCAGATGGATCAGGCATTCGCGCACCATGATCATGTCGCATTTCGGCAGCTTGTCAGAGGCCAGATCCAGATGCACGAAGCGCCGCCCCGTGCCGCCGAATTCGGCCTTCACATCATCGACAAGCTCTTTCGAGATGTCGCCGCCGATATATTTGACGCCGGTCAGATCGACCGCCGACATCCATGTCCAGTCACCGCAGGGCGCGTCGAGGAAGGTCTTGACGCCATAATCGCGCAACAGGCCGGGCAAGGCCCGCCGCAACCGCCGCGTCCGACGCAGGGTCGAGCCCGAGCCGCTGCGCGGCTTGCCCTTGTCGTCGTCGGCCCAGGTCTTCGTCTCGAAGACCTGCTGCAACTCCCGGCGCATGTGCTACCCCTTTACCGCCTTCACGATCTTCTCGGCACCGTCCTTCAGGTCATCGGCCGCGATCACGTCGAGGCCGGAATTGCGGATGATCTCCTTGCCCTTCTCGACATTGGTGCCTTCGAGGCGAACCACCAGCGGCACCTTCAGGCCGACTTCCTTCACTGCAGCGATCACGCCCTCGGCGATGATGTCGCAGCGCATGATGCCGCCGAAGATGTTGACGAGAATGCCCTTCACCTGCGGATCGGAGGTGATGATCTTGAACGCTTCCGTCACCTTTTCCTTCGTGGCACCGCCGCCCACGTCGAGAAAGTTGGCAGGCTCCGCCCCGTAAAGCTTGATGATGTCCATCGTCGCCATGGCAAGGCCCGCGCCGTTGACCATGCAGCCGATCTCGCCGTCCAGCGCAATGTAGTTGAGGTCGAACTTGGAGGCCGCCAGTTCCTTCGCATCCTCCTCCGTCTCGTCGCGGAGCGAGGCGATATCGGCATGGCGATAGATCGCGTTGCTGTCGAAGCCCACCTTGGCGTCCAGCACCTTCAGGTCGCCGCCATCGGTCACGATCAGCGGGTTGATCTCCAGCATCTCCATGTCTTTCTCGGTGAAAGCCTGGAACAGTTGACCCATCAGCTTGACGCATTGCTTGACCTGGTGGCCTTCCAGCCCCAGCGAGAACGCCACGCGACGCCCGTGGAACGCCTGATATCCAGTCGCCGGATCGACCGAGAAGGACACGATCTTTTCGGGAGTGTTATGCGCCACTTCCTCGATATCCATGCCGCCTTCGGTCGAGCACACGAAACTGATCCGGCTGGACTGGCGATCGACCAGCAGGGCCAGATACATCTCGGTCCGGATGCCCGATCCGTCCTCGATATAGATGCGGTTCACCTGCTTGCCGGCCGGGCCGGTCTGGTGCGTCACCAGCGTGCGGCCCAGCATCTTCCTGGCCTCCGTCGCGGCCTCTTCGACCGATTTCGCCAGGCGCACGCCACCGGCCTCGCCGGCATCGGCTTCCTTGAACTTGCCCTTGCCGCGTCCGCCGGCATGGATCTGCGCCTTCACGACCCAAAGCGGTCCATCCATCTCTCCGGCCGCCGTCTTGGCCTCTTCGGCCCGCAGGACCACACGGCCATCCGATACCGGAGCGCCATATTGCCGAAGGAGAGCTTTCGCCTGATACTCATGGATGTTCATGAAACTTGTCCGATCTTTGGGTCATGTCGCGCCCTCAAAAGCACAACCTTGGGGCGTATTGAAACGGCATTCTGCCGCATTCTATGGGTTTTGCCAAAAAATCCGACATTTGTGATCACAGCATAAAATGTGTGATCACAAAATTCGGAGTTGCGACGCCGTGGCGACTCACCCGGGGTTCGCTTGCGGCCTGCAGCCCCATCCGTGCCCCGCCCGATGATCCGGTCGGCACGATGCCGGACCGGGCCGGGAGGGTGCCGGTCTTCAAGCTCGGGCGCGCGCCCGGGCGCATGTTCGGGCATGCGCGGGGCGCGCGAGGGGCGCGCGAGGGGTGGGCCCGGGGGCGAGGCAGCCCTGCGCGCATCGTTGGACGGGGCCCTGCAACCGCGCATCGACGCCTGGCTGGCAATGGCGCGACGGAACGGCGCGATCCGGGCGGACCTTTACGGCGCAGCCAGTCACCGCATAGGGTGGCCAAAACCGCCCGAGGACGCCCCATGCCGCTCGCCCGGATCGCCGACAAGCTGCTTTTCTTCGCCCATATCCCGAAGACCGGCGGATCGAGTGTGGAGGCTTATCTTGACGCCAAGGGCCCCGTCGCCCTGCGCTTCCGGCGGCGGCTGGGGTGGTCCAAGACGACGGCGCAGCACATGGATGCGCGGGTGCACACGAAGCTGGTCCCCGATGGCTTCTTCGACGAAAGCTTTGCCGTCTTGCGTGACCCGGTGGCGCGCATGGTCAGCGAATACCGCTATCGGCTTGACCGTTTCGACGGCCAACGCAGCTTCGAGGATTGGGTCCGCGCCGCCTTCGACGCCTACCGCCGCGACGGGCATGTCTACGACAACCATATCCGCCCGCAGGCCGAGTTCCTGCGCCCCGGCATGGTGCTGTTCCGGCTGGAGATGGGGCTGGAGCCCGTCTTCGACTGGATCGACGCCATCACCGGCACCGCGCCCGCGCCGCGCGAGATCTGGGAAAAACGCTCTGTCGCGGCGCAGGTCGATGTCACCGACGCGATCCGGGACGAGATCAACGGCTTCTACGCCGCCGATTTCACCGTTCTGGATGCCATGCCGGAAAACGGCCGGGCGCTGGACCCGGCCGCGTAGATCGCATCGGTGCGGAAAGCTCAGGCCAGCGACTCGTCGATGCCCTTGCAGGCCGTCACAAGGCCATTCACCGCCGCGACGGAATTGTCGAACATCGCCTGTTCGTCCTTGGTCATCTTGATGTCGAGGATCCGTTCGATCCCGCCCGCGCCGATCACGGTCGGCACGCCAACATACATGCCCTTCAGGCCCAGCGCGCCGTCCACATAGGCGGCGCAGGGCAGCACCCGCTTCTGGTCCTTCAGGTAGGCCTCCGCCATTTCGATGGCGCTGGTCGCGGGGGCGTAGAAGGCGCTGCCGGTCTTCAGCAGGCCGACGATTTCCGCGCCGCCGTCGCGGGTGCGCTGCACGATGGCGTCCAGCTTCTGCTGCGAGGTCCAGCCCATCGCCACGAGGTCGGGCAGGGGCACACCGGCCACCGTCGAATACCGCACCAGCGGCACCATCGTGTCGCCATGGCCGCCGAGAACGAAGGCCGTCACGTCCTTCATGGAGACGTCGAATTCCTCGGCCAGGAAGTGGCGGAAGCGCGCCGAGTCCAGCACGCCCGCCATGCCGCAGACCTTCTTGTGGGGCAGGCCGCTGAATTCACGCAGGGCCCAGACCATCGCATCGAGCGGGTTGGTGATGCAGATGACGAAGGCATCGGGGGCATGGTCGCGGATGCCCTCGCCCACGGATTTCATGACCTTCAGGTTGATCCCCAGCAGGTCGTCGCGGCTCATCCCCGGTTTGCGGGGGACGCCGGCGGTCACGATGCATACATCCGCGCCGGCGATGTCGGCATAATCGTTGGTGCCGCGCAGCTTGGCATCGAACTTCTCGGACGGGCCGGATTCCGCGATGTCCAGCGCCTTGCCCTGCGGCACGCCCTCGGCGATGTCGAAGAGGATCACGTCCCCCAGTTCCTTCAGCGCCGCAAGGTGGGCAAGCGTGCCGCCGATCTGTCCCGCGCCGATAAGCGCAATCTTGGGTCTGGCCATGTCACAAGGTCCTTGATCCGTTTGGTATGATGCGCGGAGGCGTAGCCCCGGCATCACGCGGACGCAAGAGAAGCCGTGCGCGGCGGATGGACCCATTCCAGCCGTAGGGCGACCGGATCAGAGCTCCTCGCCCGGCAGCAGGGGCGGCATGGTCGCGAAGTACTGCCCCGCCGCCATCAGGCAGGTCGTGCCGTCGGCGGAGGTGACGGTGATCGTCCAAGTGCCTGTTTCCTCGGAGACATAAACCTCCACGATGCGGTTCTGATGGGCAAGGCCCATGCCATGCACCTGTTCACCGTAGCGGCCGGTCAGCGTGCCAACGACAGTGGCGCGTTCACCGCAGATCATGTTCATGCGCTGTGCCTGTGCCGAAGCCGGTGTGGCTGCCCCAAGCACCGTTCCGGCACCCAGCGACAGCAGGACGAAAAATGCGACTCTCTTCATGGCGCTCAAACCCCTCTCTCATTGGAGGGCGCGCGCTGGTGATGCCCGAAACGGCGCCCTGATCCTCGTGGAACACCCTCCGAATAGACCGGGCCTCTGCGGGCCGCTGATGGATCACCATGCCGGATTGGAGGTTGATTTACCGTAAAGACAGTGGGTTTTTTCAGGCTTTGCGGGAGATTTTCCCGCGTGATATTCTGCATTGCAGCAAGAGACTTGCACTCGCGCCGCCCATGTGGTCCCAAAGGGTCGAACAACACGAGATGCCCGCCCATGACCTCACCCCTGACCTTACCTTTGGCGCGCCCATGACCCCCGCCGCCCGTCCCTATCGGTCCGTACTCTATGTTCCCGCCTCGCGCGCCCGGGCGATGGAGAAGGCCCGCAGCCTGCCGGTCGATGCGATCATCTTCGATCTCGAAGACGCCGTGTCGGTCGATGAAAAGCCCGCCGCCCGCGCGACCCTTGCCGAGGCGTTGGCCACCGGCGACTTCGGCCATCGCGCGCAGATCGTGCGGATCAACGGGTTCGAGACGGAATGGGCCGCCGCCGACCTCGCCACCATCGCCGAGGTGCGCCCGCAGGCGATCCTGCTGCCCAAGGTCGGCAGCCGCGCGGATATCGAGGCACTTGCCGCCCATCTGGACGCCCATCCCGGCACCGCCGACACGCGGATCTGGGCGATGATGGAAACGCCGCTTGGCGTCCTCAACGCCGCCAGCATCGCCGCCGCGCCGCGCATGGCGGGGTTCGTGATGGGCACGAACGATCTTGCCAAGGACCTTGGCACGCGGACCCGCGACGCGATGACGACCGCCCTGCAAACCTGTCTTCTGGCGGCGCGCGCCCACGGGTTGATCTGCATAGACGGCGTCCATAACGCGTTCCGGGACGAGGACGGCCTGCGCGCCGAATGTGCCCAGGGCCGCGACTGGGGCTTCGACGGCAAGACCCTGATCCATCCCGCGCAGATCGCCGTCGCCAATGCAGCCTTCGCCCCCACCGAGGCCGAGATCGCCCTCGCCCGTCGGCAAATCGAGGCCTATGATGCCGCCATGGCGCGCGGGGAAGGCGTGGCCGTGGTCGATGACAAGATCGTCGAGAACCTGCATGTCGAAACCGCCCGCGCGACCCTTGCGAAGGCGGATGCCATAACGAAGCTGGAGGTCGCATGATGGCTTGGATAATTCTGATTGCTGGCCTTGCGCTGTGGTCCGGCGCGCATTTCTGGAAGCGCATCGCACCCGCGTCGCGCGCACGGTTCGGGGATGCGGGCAAGGGCATCGTGGCGGTGCTGTCCGTGGCCGCCATCGTGCTGATTGTGATCGGCTACCGGGGTGCCGAGGGGCCGGTCTGGTGGGGCCGCTCGGCGCCGCTGGTGGGCATCAACAACCTTCTGATGCTGTTTGCCTTCTATCTCTTCGCCGCCTCGGGTGCGAAGACGCGGATCACGCGCAGCATCAAGAACCCGCAGCTGACCGCCGTGAAGGTGTTTGCGGTGGCGCATCTGCTGGTGAACGGGGATCTTGCATCCTTCGTGCTGTTCGGCGGCCTGCTGGCCTGGGCCGTGGCCGAGGTCATCTTGCTCAAGCGCGCGGGCGTGCCGTGGACGCCGCCGCACCCGGTGCCGGTGCAGAAGGAAATCACCGCCATCGTGGCCACGCTTGTCATCACCGCCATCGTGATGGGCATCCATCACTGGCTTGGCGTGACACCCTGGGGATAAGACCATGCAGATCTATCGCCTGCTGACCGAGGACGACACCTCCGCCTTCTGCCACAAGGTGTCGGAGGCGCTGTCGAAGGGCTGGATGCTTCACGGCTCGCCCACGATGGCCTTCGACGCCGCGCGCGGCGTGGTGCGCTGCGGGCAGGGCGTGGTGAAGGAGATCGACACACCCTATGCGCCCGACATGAAGCTGGGGGCGCAGTAATGGACGGCTCGACGCGCGGGCGCGCCCCATCGAAGACCAATCCGGGCTATTTCTTCGAGGACTACCGCGTCGGGCAGGTGATCCGGCACGCAACGCCGCGCACCCTGCATGACGGTGACGTAGCGCTGTATCAGGCGCTCTACGGCCCGCGCTTCGCCCTGCACTCCTCGACCGAATTCGCCACCCGTGGATCGGGCCTGCGTGAGCCGGTCCTTGACGATCTTGTCACCTTCCACACCGTCTTCGGCAAGTCCGTGCCGGATATCTCGCTCAACGCCGTGGCCAATCTCGGCTATGCCGAGGGGCGCTTCCTGCAGCGCGTGCGATCCGGCGACACGATCCGTTCGGTGTCCGAGATCATCGGGCTGAAGGAGAATTCCAACGGCCGCACGGGCGTCGTGTGGGTGCGCACCCAGGGCTTTGCGAATGGCGACAGGCCGGTGCTGGACTATGTCCGCTGGGTCATGGTCCGAAAACGCGACGCGGCGGCGCCCGCGCCCGCGCCCGTGGTTCCGGGGCTTGCGCCCGTCGTGGCACCCGGATCCCTCCACATCCCCGAGGGGCTGGACTGGTCCCGCTATGACTTCGCCGCAGCGGGCGAGCCGCATCGCTGGGGCGATTACGCGGTGGGCGAGATCATCGACCATGTCGACGGCGTGACCCTTACCGACCCCGAACACATGATGGCCACGCGCCTGTGGCAGAACACGGCCAAGGTGCATTTCGACGTCACCGCGCGCGCCGATGGCCAGCGCCTGATCTATGGTGGCCACATCATCTCGCTTGCGCGGGCCTTGTCGTTCAACGGCCTTGCCAATGCGCAACTGATCGCGGCGATCAATGCCGGCGCCCATGCCAACCCGGCCGTGGCGGGCGATACCCTGCGCGCATGGTCCGAGGTGCTGGACCGCGCCGAGACGGCAAACCCCCATGTCGGCGCAGTGCGGTTGCGGCTGGTGGCAACGAAAGGCGCGGCCGGTGCGCTGCGCGGCGCGGATGGCAAATACCTGCCCGAGGTGCTGCTGGATCTGGATTACTGGGCGCTGATCCCGCGTTAGGCGGCCGCCCGCCGATGCTGCCGGGTCCGGCGCTTGCCAAGGCCCATGGCGCTGCGTAACCCTTTGGGGGTCGGTGACAGTTTGCGATGGGGATCTGACATGTCCGGGTGGTTGAACGCAGGCACGTTCATGGGCGGCTTCGGCGGGGCGCTCGCCGCCGCCCTCGCGCTGTGGCAGGTGGTCCGCCCCGGCCCCATCGACACTGTCGACGCGGTGGTCGCTGCGCTCAA
>Ga0100391_1002667_pt1 | contig 18728 bp, 9 predicted proteins | sample CryGeymeta201515_FD_81541 | JGI IMG/M metagenome (GOLD analysis project Ga0100391, IMG submission 81541) | Groundwater microbial communities from Crystal Geyser aquifers in Utah, USA - Crystal Geyser metaG 2015-15 | ecosystem: Environmental > Aquatic > Deep subsurface > Groundwater | place: USA...
AACAAAACGTAAGCCTGTCTCCTGTAGAGTTCCTGTAGAAATATACTACACGCCTTTTTAACTGCCACAGGCAAGGTAGGCTTCCATCAGCATGTATTCCTTTACGGAGGGAGTAGCTAGCTAGTACAGTACTAGCTAGCACTCTACTAGTAGAGTAGCTACTAGTCGTACTGGTACTGCAATACTGCTACTTTACTACTAGTAGTAGTACTACTAGCTACTCTACTCTAGTAGTACTAATATTATTAGTAGCAAGTGCTCGGAGTATCTGATAGCTTCAGTAGTACGAGTAGAACTGACTTGCAGGTCGTCGAATGAAAATAAAAAATACGAGTACTGTAGTCTAGTCTAATAGTACCTGGTAACCTGGTACTGGTAGTAAAACTGCAGAGAATGAAGGAATGCATGAAGCAGCCATTGAGAAGTGCATATTCAGGGCGGCCCGCATTACTAGCTACTAGGCGATACTAGTAATACCGCGCTGTTGTTGACGTATGTAGTAATCCCAGGGAACAGATCGTTGCCACCTAGTGGTGGCTACGGTACAATTGTACGTACCTGGTACTAGAAGTAAGAGATATCCTATGTCCCATTTTTCAGTAGCCGAACTAGAGTTTCTAACGGTACGGTAGCAGTTACCAGTACTAGTACCAGGTACTGTAACTCCCTCTTTTCCCTATGCGGTCATTCTACTCGTTCCATCATGCCAGATAATTCCTAAAAAACCTATCCCAGTGTCTTTTAGACTGCCCTGAATCTAGCGCCTCAATTCGCCCTTGTCCAGTGTTCATTATCATGTTTTCTCACAATTTCCCATTTGAGAGCAAACATTCTTTTCTGTCATGGTTTCCTCCTCAGCTTCCGCCACCAGCAATTACACTGCTACCACGAGTGGATCCACCAGTACCAGCTCTGGCAGCTCAAGTGGCTCCGCTCCCAAGCCAATGCCTGTGGCCATCATGCGCAATGCCCACGAAGTTATCCGCGGAGCCATGAAAGACATTCAAGACTTGCTGGATAAAGATGAATTTGAGGCTGCCTGTGCTTTGTGGCATCGCTTCCACCGCTTCAGCGACCTTCGTAAGTCTTGCAAATGTTACATGCGTGCCCGCGACCGTTTCTGTTGCTCTTGCTCCTAACAAAATATCGCACTATATTTTGTGTTCCCTAGACATGCATATGGAAGAGGGCTCTACGAAAGCAAATGCAGGAGGACTTTTCAAGTTGGTTGATGACCATGCCGACAATGCTGCCAAAAAACAAGGCTTGCGTCACCATCATTCCAACCTGTATGAGCTTGAAGAAGATGTGGTGGACGTATTCGAAAACGCCCCCGATATTCAGCGTGCCAAGGACATTTACCCCATCTTTCGCCAAGAGAATGAAGAACATCTCAAAGAGGAAGAAAATATTCTTATGCCTGCCATTCAAAAAATGATGAAGAATGGTGTCAATGTCAAAAAGTATATTAAAAAAGATATTATGCCCATTCTATTGCACCAAGAAGGAGACCTTGAATTCTTTTTGAGGTTCGGTAATGAGGTCTTGGAACGCCATGACAATGCCCCTGACAAGCCTCGTGTTCGTGTGTTTGATCACGCTTTTTGGGCTCTCGCGTCCAAGGAGGAATGGGCAAAATGGAAGGTTTGGATTCAAGACAGCCTCTCACCCGAGAAGTACGCCGAATTGGACGCTGCCATCGCAGCATTTGAAGAAGAGCAAGCTGCCAAGAAGAAATCTAGAACTCAGGAAAAATTGGCTAAAGAAACACCGCCTCTCACAAGTATCAACACACAGCCCAAGAGGTCTTTGCTCGCCATAGTCTTTGGAAAGGCTGCGGCCTAAGCGTTTGAGCATGTTTGCGTGAGGCCAAGAGGCGGTATGGCGAGAAAATTCTACTCCTCTCAATACGCTGTGCAGTACCAATATAAAAAGTTAGATGCATATTTTTGGCCTTATTTTAGAAGATACTGGGAAAGTTTAACGTTTTGGCAAAACTCTTTGAAGCAGTTCTCCCCTTCTCTCGATTTGTCGATGACCAGCATTTGCTTGGGAAGACGACGACTCGCTTCTAACTCTTTCACTCGCACTGATATATATCCCGCGACACTAAAGGTGGAAGAATCAGGTTTCCCCCGGGTTGATTTGCTGCGTCGTTTGGTTCGTTGTTGCGCAAGGGCTTCCACAAAAAAACCGCAGTTCTCGTTTAAGCCCTCCACTAGTAAATAGCCAGGATACCCCTCTTTTAGGTAGCCACCAAGCCCAAAGTGACTAGCCGTGCTCTTCACGAAGGAAATCTTTTCCTGGTCAACCAAATGATGCGTCGAAAGGAGCCATCGGCCGATCTGGTAGTTGCTACTCGTGGGAGAGGGCAAGCAAGCCTTACCAGAAGTGTCAGACGGCAGTCGCTTTGCTTGAATGCCGACCCAATCACCGCAGACCCACGCGTCTGCCAATTGAAGGACAGAAAACATTCCATTTGACCCGAGAGTGCGTTCCGCTTCCAATCTACAAGTGGTGACGAGGGCAGCCATGGCATCGGTTGCAACTTTTTGGGCTTCGACGCTGGAATTTTTGGCACTACCAGCTGATGGCGCTAGGGAAGCTTCGACTTGCAAGGGATCCCTCTCAGGGTAGCCACTAGGAACTGTGAGCATCAAATGAGCTTCAATAATTGCTGAGTCACGGTCAAACTCTAATTGCAGCAGGCGTGTGATGCGTAACGGATCGGTTTCCACCAGGAGTTCTGATTCTGCAAAAGATGCCACTAAAAAGTCGATCTCTGTTGTGACATCTAATGCATTATTGTCGATATTCAACTCATAACTATCAGCGTTGCCATCGCTATCGCCATCGGGGCTTCCGTTATCAAAAGAGTCCACGCGATTGCTCTTCCGGTGGACATCATCGTAAGCCTCGTCGACTCCGTGAAAATGAATGTCCGTTCGAGTGCTTTCTGGACCTGGTTGTTGGGATTGCTGGCATGCACTTGCTGTGGGCTCCTGCAGTAGATCATGGACGAGTCGAGCATTTTCCGCAGCGCTCACCACTTCTTCATTGGTCGTTGAATGGACTCGACAGCCAAGATCCGTATCGATATCACTTCTGTTGAATGAAGTAGTCACGGCTCTGGTATACTTCGGAGTAGAGTGATCACCAGTGTCATTGGATCCGATTCGTTGTAGAATCTCCCTTGGAGCAAAGTCACCAAGAGAGAGACGTTCTGGCGTAGAGGAAGTAGACGACTTGGCCTTTACCGAGGGCAAATTTTGTGATTTGGATTTATTGGGCGAAAGCCGAGCAAGCCTTTCCTTGGTAAGATCCAATTCTCTCCGTAAAGCCTCCAATTCATGATTCTGATTGCTTGCCTTGCGAGGCGTTGGTCGGAGCATTTCGGATCGTTCCAGGTCCCGCTGCAGCTGTTTGATCTTTTGGTCCTTTAGATTGCTTATGGCCTTTTCTTCATCCAACTGCTGTTGTAAGTACCGTTTTTCTTGTTGCGTACTACACAGTTCCTCAGAGAGTTTGATAAATGCGGTAATAGTCTCGAGTTGCTTTTGTTGCTCTTGTTGTGAGGTTTGTTGCACTTGTTGCGTTAGATCGGATTGTACTGCCTCCAACAAATGTTCTTTCTTGTTCACTTCACCCTGCAAACGCTGAACAGTATTTTCTAGTAGCTGGTTCCGCTCCTTGGTGGCTTGAACATTGTACTTTTCGGCCTGCCAAAGTTTGGTGAGGTTTTCGTTCCGCTTGAGAATCTGGTAGCTCTGTTTCGTTTTGGCATCAAGTTGTGCCTGAAGACGCTTTATCGTTTGACCGTTACTGTTTAACGATTCAGAAGGAAAAGGAGCAAAAGTTACAGTCGAGAGTTGACGTGCTGTCGAGGAGGCAACACTATTATTGTCGGCACGTTCGGCATTTTTCTTTCCAACATCACAAGCTGCGTGCCCGACAAAATTTTCGTTTTTGAGAATTCGAATAGTAGGGTGGTTGGATTTGGATTTATGTTTAGGTGATTGACCGGAGCTGGAGGTATCAGCTCCAGAAGTAGACATGGCTTGAGTTATCGTGTCTTTTGTTTTGATGGTCACCTGTTGCAGATTTGGTTGCGTCGTGGACGGTTGTTCTAATTTGGGCGTTGGCGTAGCCTTTGAGTTTTTGCTATCCTTGTTATTGCGCACAGCGTAATCCTTCTCCTTCTCTTTTTCGCAACATTCGAGCACAATTTTTTTCAATACTTGTGCAAAGAAGTCATTGGGTTTATGAATAGGAACTCCCTTTTGGATAACCTTGAGGGCTGCTGCATCGCAGACATCCAAGGCTTCCCGTCGTTGCGACGAGAAGGACAGGGAATGATAGAGAGCCACTGCTTCCTCTTGTAACTGAAATTTTGTTCGAGGAAGGATTACGGTTATATGTGTGGTATCTTTGGTGGTTAGCGATGTGTCTGATGAATTTGAGAAGGAAGATTTCCTTTTGCTTGTGGAGACATAACTAGTCAAGTCGATTCCAGTTGTGGGTTCAGATTTGCTGCCTGGTTGCGCTAAGGCAGATATGCATGTTTCTTCAAGAGATTGACCAGAATATTTCATTTTGGTATCGAGAGTGTTGGCTACTCTGGTGTCTGCCGTCTGAGGAGTGACGGCTACTTTGTGCTTGACAGAATCGATGCATCGCAGAAAGAGTTCGTTCCTTCGTTGATCTGTCAGATCTGGTGGAACGCCATCACTCTTACTTCTCTGTCGACCTTTAACACTTTGTAGACGATGAAAGTATGCATTCATGATTTCTTGCTGTGTTTCCGAAGGAAAATCTCGAAGCTTTTCAACCGGACATCCTCTGAGATCTTGCTGTCCAGCATAAAATGTCTTCTTCTTTTGCTGCTGCTGCTGCTGCTCTTGTTGTTGCCCGCGTGATAGGGCGACAGCAGCTATTGAAGGCTGAATATCATCCTTTGTATTCTTCTTTCGCAATCTTTTGCTGTTGCCTGCTGCCATTTTTTCGAGAGTCTTTGTTGCAAGTTATGGTTCCTCCACACAGAAATGAATGCCGAATCCTCCACAAAATCAACTTCAGATGACAGGAAAACTTAATTGCATGTTCTTTTGCGTCTTTCGGTCGAAAAATAGAGCTTGCATTCACTCGAGGGCAGAGTCATGAGAGCAAGCAAGAATATCAATGGTAGTGTCATATGTCATACTACTGGTACTACGTAGCTACTACTAGACCTAGTAGCTAGTACAGTAGACTACTGTATTCCCGACGAGGGAGTACAGTAGTAGTTTAGACTCCTATCGAGAAATGTGTGCGTCTATATTCGTTTTTGTTGAATGGGAATAGGGGTAGTTGCTGTACTCTCACTTTAGAGCACCAGCACCGTGTTGAAATGTGACTTTATAGACTTTAGCTCTCTCGTCTCCTTGACGCGAAAGAATTGAATATTAAACGACCCCAGGCGATGTACTAAAGAGGACGCAATATGCCACTGTAATTGCAAGGGGCGTTGATGCAATTCGAAAAACTTCGTCGGAATTCTGATGTCCAGATATTTTCACTCTCGACGAGTTCTCTAATTGTAAATCAGGATGCGAAGAAACAATGCATACCCGGCCAACAGAAAGAAGAGAGTGGTAACTTTGAACTGTTTACACTGTGACTTGATTATTTTATCGTCAAGAGTCCACTAGTTTTTTACATACAAGCCAACGGTGAAAAACAAAAAAGCATCGCCGTAGAAATATTCGTTAGTGTTGCAGAGTATCTCGCGTAACGAATTGCACTCGATTCATCTCGTTTCAACTCAAGACTCAAGGTACGTAGGCATAGAGTGCCATAGCCTCCAACATCTCGATGAATGCCGTTGGCGAAAAAGAAGCATGGGAGGAAGTAGAAAGAGCTGTAAACAATGTTGCAAAAAAAAAAATGCGGGATTATTGGTGGTACCCACCCATTCTCCCGCCACCTTGGTTGGCTGAACGATGATTGCTGCCGCCAAGGAAAAGACTGCGAATAAATGCAGAAAGGCGCGACGTTGGTTTCAATTAGTGAATTAATAACGCTCTGACACAACCTCATGATTCATTGAAAAGGCCGCACACTCTTCCTCAAAGTTGAAGAAAAATCCAAAATGCAAGAGGGTGATTCGTGTCATTTTTCTCTCTCCGATCAAGATATGTACAAGTAGTATTCTATGACATTGAGCTACTAGTAGTACGTTTAACCTCAAACAGCATAACAGAACGATGGGCCTTGCCGTAACGAAGTGCTGAGGAAGTGTTATAAGAAGATCATAAGAACGCAACAACCAGAAACCAGAACCGATAAGAGTATGCAACACTTCAAATCTAGTGATCTCACTTGGTCCAGGAAGAAAGTGTTTGTGGGGCTTGTTTGGGTGTTTCAATTCAACACGCTATTTCTATCCGATGCTTTCTCTATAACTTCGTCCTCCTTCCAAGCAAAAGTGAAGACGAGTAACGATGCCCATGTTTTGCATTTCCAAAGATTGTCCACAGAACTACATGACACGGGCAATGTCATACAAGAGGTTGCTTCCTTACCCGATGCAACGGAGCTAGCTGAGGTAATAGCCACAACACCATCGATGAAAGTATTGTTAGCCCAGTTGGTAGCTTCGGGGATTCTGATTGTTGCTTTAGAACCTCTTGAACAAATTCTCCTTCCTGATGTGAATACCAACGGCACAAACATGTCGGATCGTCAGGTCGACGCTTCTACCAGTCTTTTGTACGGCGCCATTGATAGCCTGGGCACTGCCGCACGTATTAATTTCGGGATCATGATAGTGGCTACCATTCAATATGTTTCGGGTTCTCAACTCATTACAGGTGCTACAGGCGTATCGCTCCTGGAAGAAGACTCTGTGGCTCCACTCAAAATTGCCTTTACAATTTGGGTAGCTCTGACCCTGAGTCAGGCTAAATCGATTAGCTTTCTACAGTTGGTATCGGGAAACAAGCTGGGACGAGTCAAGTTGTACGACCAACTGATCGATTTTTTATTGGCCATTGCTACGGCAGCTGTCGTCTTGGACGAACTGAACGTTGATGTTGGAATGGGATTTCAGTCAGTGTTTGCGGCCAGTGGTGTTGGTGCCCTCATTTTTAGCTTGGCCAGCAAAGATTTGGCCTCGCAAATTGTCGCAGGTATCATGGTGCAAGCCTGGGATGCCTTTGACGAGAATGACGATATCAAGCTCGGTGATGGAACCATTGGAACTGTCCAAAAGATTGGTTTAGTAGAAACGGAGCTGATAGGCGGCGATAACCTTGTGACTACAATTCCCAACTCACAATTGGTGACGCAACGAGTTAGCAACATTACTCGGGCTAAGCAATCCCAGGTTGTGCAAATGCTTCGATTTTCCTATGATGATCTCGACAAACTGCCCCAACTCCTTTCAGATATCAAGCTTGAAATCGAAGCAAGCTGTCCAAAGCTTATTACGGATGGTAGCAAACCGTTCACGGCTATGTTAACCGAATACAACGAAGACCATGTCCGTTGTAGCGTCGATTGTCACTTTGTTATTCAACCTTCTAGTTTGGAGTATAGCATTAACAAGGAACAGGTATTGCTAGCCATTGCTCGTGCGGCTGACAAGAACAGTATCAAGTTTGCCATTCCCTCCATTTACTACATCAACAGTCCACCGCCATGATGCTTACGACATGCTGTATTCGTGAGTGCAGAATTAAGCTACAGGAATGTCACGGAAATCGCCATTAGTAGCAAGGTCAAACAGTATTCACAGATTTATCAGCACTACTAGCTGCATTGTCCTTGTCCCAAAGTTGTAAAGCGAGGATTGAATTTTCTTATAAATAAATATACTGTTACGCTGTCAAAGGTAAACACAAAGAACACGAACACAATCCTAATGGACCTCCGATCCCCTAAATCCAAAGCACGCTTCTATGGTTTCGCTCGAAGATTACGGAGTCCACCGTTGTCCAGTGCAAGGCTTTCTTCTTCCTTGGTAGGCTCTTCCTCCTCAATGACGGTGATGTTAAAAAGTTCTGTTGCGTTCTTCGAATCCAATACTGGCAACGAAACAACAGCCTCAGCTGGAGTAGCCACCGGAAAATTAGCGCGCACCGATGTGGTGGGTGGTGGTGTGATCTCGAAGCAGCACTGTTGTCTCTGACTGTTCCATTGAGCATCACAACCTTCTGCGGCAGCCTTGGTCCAGTCGTTCCATTCTGAACAGGTCAGGCCGTCGACATTGAGGTTAGGGTAAAAAGGCGCTGCTCCGTTAGGGCAGAGTCCGGGACAGCGATTAGGAGCGGCTACACCAGCACAACCACAGTAGCTCTGAACTTGGACTCCATTGATAGTCCCATCAAAGCCGTTACAGTCTGGCGGATCAAAGTTCAACTCCAAGAGAATATCAAGATCGCGACATTCCGAAACTTGTCCACCAAATGCAATGACAATCCTACCTGGATTGTTTGGGTCGGATTGATCAGGGCACAGTGCGCACCTGGGTGCTTCCGTGGGTGAGGCGCTGGGAGCAGGTGAGGTAGGACTTGCCGTGGGCACTGGTGTAGGAGCACGGGTGGGTGATCTTGTCGGTCCAGCTGTAGGCGAGACAGTAGGAGGGCTTGTCGGTCCCATTGTAGGCGAGGCGGTAGGAGGGCTTGTAGGAGGCAATGTGGGGGTCGAAGTGGGAACTTGGGAAGGCGCCGTGGAAGGCATTTGGCTGGGCGCAGCTGATTGACTGGGCGCGGCTGATTGACTGGGCGCGGCTGACTGTGTGGGAAATTCTGTCGTGTAATTGGAAGGCATGATCGTGTAATTGGTCCAATTAGAAGGAAACATTGTCCCATTGCCGGTGGGTACGAACGTCTGATACATTTCATCTTCCGTGTCCATAACGTCAGATTCCATTTCCGGCTCGGCCTCGGTGGCATCGGTTGGAGTTTCAGGATTGCTGCTGATGATGTTAATCACTAGCTTAATATCCTCGTCATCTGCGGGCCGAGCAAAGCTGCTATCCATCTCTCCTTCTTGCTTAAAGAAAGAGCCATCAAATTCTTGGGCATTGCTGGTGGAGACCAACAGAGTGGTCTGTGCCAAAATAAAGGCGTTACAGAAGAATCGCATATTGATTTCAGTTAATATTTCGTATGATTTTACTGAATATTTTTATTAGACTGTGTTGCCTTTGCGTAATGAAAGTTTCGCGGATCAACGTTCGAGGAGGCACGTGAAACGTGAAGAATGAAGAAGACTGCTACTCCTTGCTCCTTGACCTCCGTGGTCCCTGGTACTCCAACGACATATTTTTTCTTCTTTCTATGGGATCTCAGTAATGCTGAAACATTTTTATGCATTTTTGTCGACTTTCGTGTATGTGAATAAATGGGATAAATGGCAAGTTTGAGCGTCTGTTAGGTCTGATAGGCGAGGTGCTGTCATCTCTGTGGGTTCGAAATTTTGATCGACAAAAAAATATAGGAGTAGAGTGAATTAGTTGCCTGTCGGCATCCTTTCTTGATAGTTCACCCGGAGATGAAAAATTCTTGACTTCAATAGGGTTCAGGCTCTTGAAACACCCCGAACTACTAGTAGCATTTATTTTACCGGTAGCAGCCTGAAGTCTCAAGACCTGATCTTTGCAATTATTATTATTTTTGTTATTATTTTGATTCAGCAGGCAAGGAAGGTGTAGGCGGGCATGCATGCATGCATGCAGGCAGCCAGGCTATTCACGCACCCAAATCGTTTCCAGTTGACTAACGACGAGCTCTCTGGAGGTATTATTATTATATAATTATAGTTTTACGGAAGCAGCCCAAAAAGCCACTGGTGATGATAACGGCATTAAAATGCTTCCCGATGGTTATAACAGGGCGAAAGGTGATAGAGTGGTAGAAAGTGTCAAAATCAAGTTCTCAGACTGATTTCGACGACCAGAAAGAAGAAAAGATCATAAACGTCTGACTGGTGTGCATGGTGATGGTAGCTCGTCCTAAGCGAGGTTGTTCTTGATTAATAAAAGATTAGTACCAAGGACCTACTCATGTACTCGTGACTTTTGCGGAAGGAAAGTAAGTAGAGACTCTACAAGCACTAGTCTCTAGTGAGAAGAGTGGCTGAATCAACCATATTAATGCTACTACAGGTACGTTTCTAGTAGTACTAGCTACTGATTATACCACGAGTTTTAGTACTACTAGAGTAAGGAATAGTACTACTACTGGCTGGTGGTGGTGTCCCACTAGTACCGGTACTCTATCAGCAGCCAGTAGTAGTCTATTACTAGTAGTAGTCTACACTAGCTAGCAGGTAGTGGTAGGCTTGGCCAGAGTATGCTATTCGATTTAGTAAAGCCGGGAAGATTAGTACTGTAGAACATTCGCGCCTATCGAACTGGTAGCTACTAGTCGTGGGGAAGAACAATGACCGCTAATAAAGAACTCTTTTGCAATGAATTGATAACTGATGGTCATCCGCTAATGACTTTGCAAGTGGAAGCAAAAAAATAGTGCAGTTTGGTAGACTAGTAAGTCTACTGGGAAGAAATAATGAATAGTAGTACCCTGGTACTATCGACCACCATACTACTGTAACCCGTAACTACCACTCCACAACTAGTTTACGATTAGAAAGGTTACTGTAAAATTAAGATTAATAACAGGCCGCAAACCATACATATCTATACCTACAAAGCCTTACAACACCATGGTGCCCATGCTGAAACAAATAAGACGGATGCCGTTACTCCTGTTCGTCGCTGCCTTGTGTCTTTTTCTAAGCATTGCTGCTACTGCTAATGGAGCTGTCGCCGCCGCCGAGTCGGAACAACGACAACATCAGCTGCGACAGCGACAACTTCTAGACGACCTACATATTTGCGGTCTGAGCCTCAGCGAAGCCGATATCAACAATGACGGTATCTTGGACCGAGATGAGTTTACAACGTTTTGTCACTTGGAAGCCAAGCGGACTCCCATGATGTTGTTTGTGTCGGCAGAGCAAAACATTTTCATTAACCAAGACAACGTCATACTTCCAGCTTCTCTAACGGCAGCCTTCGATAATTTGCTTCAAAAGCAACAACAAATGAATGCTAACAGTGTTACTGTTGCGGGCATCGACTATAATATGAACGACAATCCTGCTCAACAGAAGGCTGTCTTGGAGCTTCTCTGTCACGAAACGATTCCTCAGATTGCGAAGCTCTTTGAGGCTCAAGCTATCAAGACGACCGATCGACAAGAAGGTGACATTGATGCAGAAATAGACGAGGATTCAGAAGAAGATTTGGACGAAGATTCAGAAGGAGAGGCAGAAGAAGATTCAGAAGACGACAGTGGCCGACCCAACAATGACAGCAACCGTCCGGAGAAACCCGGAAAAGCGAGTAATGGTACCGCGAGCTATGATAGCATCACAGATGATGTCGAATTGGGAGACAGTATCGACGGAACCAGCGACAGTGTCGACGGATTCAGCAATAGTAGCAGACCTACCAATGTCGGCAACGGTAACGGTAGTGATGAACAAGGCCAAGGAGGAGGTTCCAACAATAACAAATTATGTCGTCGACGAAAAAAGAAGCGCATTCTGGTGGATTCGGCATTTGTTATGCAAACGAATGGCACGAAAGCCAAGGATCTCGCACGAGACAAAGATTCGGGCAAAGTCAAAGCACTGAAGGAAGCCTACAAAAGGATGGTCGAAGGCGTTTCCAATACTTTGGAAGCGTACGAAACAACGTCAGAGGTAGAGGAGGAAGCAGAAGCGCAATCGGCACTGTTGGACCCTACAGCGCCTTTGTGCGAACGACCAGCTGGTAGACCAACTGACAAACCAAGTGGTATCAGTCGACCGCAGGGCAATTCCACAAATGATGACGACGAAGAAAGTAAACCGAATAGCAGTGCCGGTGATGGACAAGAGAGACCCAATGGACCAACTGGTGACGACGATGAACAAGAGCGACCAGCAAATGGTGGTGGTCGTCCACAAGGGAATTCTACCAGTTTTGACCAAGGTAAGCCTACTGGTGGACAGGATGAACTGAACACACAGGAAGATAAACCCAGCCGTCCAGAAAGGCCAGTTGTGCAAGTGGATCCTTCCAGCAATCAAGATAGACCCAATGGTATTAGCGGCCCCCAAGTTAATTCTACTGGTGCTGAAGAAGATATCAGCCCTAACGGTGGACAAGACAAACCGAACACAGAAGAAGATGCACCCAATGGCCCAGAAAGACCAACTGCAGATAGACCCAATGACAATGGTCACCCCCAAGGTAATTCTACTGGTGCCGAAGAAGTTGATAGACCTAATGGTGGACGAGACAAACCCTACACAGAAGAAGATGAACCTAATGGTCCAGAAAGGCCAACTGCAGATAAACCCAATGGCAGTGGCCGTCCCCAAGATAATTCCACAGGTGTTGAAGAAGATGGTAAACCTAATGGCGGACAAGACATACCCAACGCAGAAGAAGATAATCCAAACAGTCCAGGAAGGCCAACTACAGATAAGCCCGCTGGCAGTGGCCGTCCCCAAGATAATTCCACTTATTCAGAAGAAGACAAGCCAAGTAGTAACAGTCGCCCACAGGCCAATACCACAGATGCAGATGGCAGCAATAGTCGGCCGCAAGGTGGACGGCCTGCAGACGGCAGCGAACCAAGTTTCATAGAGGATTCTGAACTCTCAGAGGAAGCTGACGAGGAAGCTGAAGAAAATGATGATGCAGAAGAAGTCGAAGGCGACAGTGGCACCTCTAGACCTAGCAATTCCGACAACAGTAATAGCCCTGTTGGTGGCCCCATAAGTCCAGCTGGGCCAGTTGGTCCTGGCGGGCCAGATGCTGCAAAAGAAGAAGAGATCGATGGATCGCGTCGCCAATTGCGGGGATGCAGTCTCACTGCATCTTTCAACAAGCGACGACAGCTGCAGGAAGGAGAGAGCAAATTCAACTGGGTTGGTTTAGACACGGAGAGTGCTGAAATTTATGACTTCAGAGATACTCCTTGTACAACATCTGTTACTCAAATTTCTCGTCAAGTTGATAATGAACCATCTTGTGTCACCGTGTATGGAAAATACCGCGTCTTTACAGAAGACAATGATGATATCGAGAAAGTGTATGAAAGCTTTCGCAATGCTACTTTTGAATTCATTGCAGCTGGTGAATTGGAACAATCTCTTGAGGAAGTAGCAAAGGAATCAGATGTTCCCGTTGCCTTTGAGATAGAAGGCGCGTCTTTCGTGGAAGATGAAGAATTTGATGCATTTGCTGAGATCGAAGATGACGCAAAAGAAGCGCTCTCGACCACGGACGCTCCGACTATCAGTTCAACGGACGAGGAAAGTGGCAGCAATCTCAGGTATTTCTCGCTCGTTCCAGCTTTTGCCACTGTAATAATTGTTGTTCTTCTTCGATAAATGGAAACGACAACTATTAGAAAGGGGTAATTGAATAGGTTCAATATAAAATGAAGTCCCTGATTTTGTTTTGATGTTTCCGTTACAGTTTAGAATTTAGAATTTCTTCTGTTCCTCTTGTTGTCCTTGGATTATTGAACAACCGGGTGGATCGCGACGGATTCATTTTTGGCCATGAAATCCGGTCCTCTCTTCCAATGATTTCCACCTTGATGATGACAGATGAGAACAAAATAAATCATCAAAATCAAACAAAATCGCAACTACTTTTAGCGCCAACTACAGTAGTCTAGTAGATACACACCTCAGCTCATCGCTCAAGGCTAATGACGTCTTATTTAACCAGAAGCAACAACTACTATGCCGTTTTCGCTGGTTTTGTCGCAGGGTCGGTTGTAACACTATTAGGGGTCTGGCTCAATTCAGCCAATACTGCTACTGCTACTACACCACGACAGCGCAAGGACAGACACAACAGCAACAAGAATGATGCGGTAAATCTTCCTCCCGGTATCCGAGAAGAACAACTCTCTCGACACACACTTTATTTTGGTCAAGATGGAATGGAACGATTGAAAGATGCATCCATTGTCGTGGTTGGTGTTGGAGGTGTCGGATCGCACATTGCTCACATGGTACGTTTGTGTTTTTCATTTTTCATTTATTCGGTATTGATGGTTGCCAGCCACTGCTGACTTGAGCAGCCCGCCTCTCACAATCAATCTCAACTAACTTTGCTGGAATACTCAATAGCTTGGACGAGCAGGAGTGGGACACTTACGTTTGATTGACTTCGATCAAGTTTCCGTATCAAGTTTAAATCGACATGCCTGTGCGACATTGGCAGATGTTGGGACACCCAAAGTTACGTGCATGAAATTATTCTTGGAAAAAATATGTCCAGATCCCAAACATTTGCTCGTAGAGGAAATCAATGAGATGTTCACGGCTGAAAATGGTGAACGACTCTTGCAGCATCATTATAGCAGCATCAGCGAAAACGGCCACCAGCCAAGCTGGACCATGGTCATTGATGCCATTGACGATGTACCCACAAAAGCGGCCCTCTTGGCCCAATGTCTGAGACAAAACATCCGAGTCATGTCCTGTATGGGTGCCGGTGGAAAGGCGGATGTGACACGTCTGCATATCTCAGATTTACGAACTGCCGCCAAAGACCCTCTGGCCACAAAGTTACGACAACACTTGAAAAAGCTGGTCCCTCCAGCGACCCTAGCTGGTGATTATCTGGAAGATCAATCACGACTTTCAATTGTTTATAGTTCGGAAAAACCAGTGGTCAAATTGGCAGATTTTACACCAGAACAAAAAGCCCAGGGTGTGCATGAGTTTGGTGCCGTGGATGGTATGAGAATTCGGGTCGTACCTGTTTTGGGTACCATGCCAGCAGTAATGGGGCAAACACTGGCGGCCATGGCACTCACAGAAATTGGCGGGAAACCAATGATGCCCGTTCCTGGAGAACGATTGGGACGGACGCTGCGACACCGAATGTTTCAACACGTTAACCGAAGGGAAGAAAGTTTGATGAAACAAGCCCTGAAACGAAACAACCGCGAGGACCTGGACCCGGTCAATCTACCCATAGAAGGTACAGTGTTGAGCGATGGTACGTGGGTAGGTCCTCTCAACATAGACATGGACGATATTAGCTATTTGGTAGAACTTTGGCTCAACCGATGCGCTGTTACCGGAAAGCGAATGGGAACCGTCATGGAACTGGTTCGCTGGGACACGACCAGACCTGCCAATTGCAATAACTTTGTTCTCATGAGTCATCCTGCTTTGAAGAAGTTTGATGCACCCGAAGGTGGCAAAGATCCTCTACCTGCAGACGTTAAGGAAAGAATTGAGAATGTTTTGCAGAGGTGTAATGCCAATGGATATTATGGTGACGACTAAACATCGTGCTGACCGCAAATTGTTGACTTAGTAGGGCTGCAGTGCAATTACTATGAAGGGCACCCGGTTTTATGATTATTATTGATCGGAATTGTTAAATTGCAGACGCTTCAAGGGGGGTTCAGGAGGAATATCCGGTTAGAAGAATGAAGCTCTGCTCGGACATTAAAAGCGTGAACATCTCGGATCGGGACACCATCATTCCATTTTAAGGTACAAGAAAGTGACGCAAGCACCAACTTGTGGAATTTCGAGAACCTATCACAGCACTCTGATTGAGGTTTATTGATGGGATTCCTCTAGAAAGTCTTTCTCTGTAATTTTGGCGCGGTGGAAGGGGCTTTCAGCTTGAAACTTGAAATCCTCAACGGAACCTTCGCAGTTTCCCATTGTTCTTCCTCCGTACTTGACACAACTAGATCTCTCAATATCGAACCTGCAACAGAATCTGCAATGAAGAGCTGATCCTCGTGGAGAAAGAAGATTTGGCCATCTTGGTTTTTGTAAAGCTTTGCTTCACACTGTATGCACCCAGGTTTCTGAAAGACTAGTAGTCTAGCTAGCTATTGTAGCTCTAGCTAGTTGTAGCTCCCGTAGAGTAAGTACCAGTGGACCTACCCGGGCAGTCTAGTCTAGTCTAGTCTACCTGGTACTAGTCGAGTAAAATTCAAGAAAAGTGCTGCGCCTTGTTGTGTGACGCTATGATCGTGAATGAAAAAATCAGTCTTTAGTAGAATGACCAGAGTACCAAACCGCTTCAACAAATCAATCCGGGATCTTAGCACAACACACGGCAAGTTAAAGACTACTGTTACTACTGTAGCTACTACTAGTAGTAGTAAGCTACTGTACTCTAGTAGTAGAGTAGAGTAGTCTAGAGTAGTACCAAGTTTTTTTCATCTCGCACGACAGCAATTCATCACACATACCTTGCTACAGTTCATTTTCTACTACTTGATGTGCTCCACTCAAACAATTGGCTTTTCGATTTTCGGGCCATAGATTCCAGAAATCTGAGCATCCGACATCGAGTTCGAAGTTTGATTTTCCTCGAGACAGCTACAGGCTACAGGCTACAGGCTACAGGCTACAGCTACAGTTGGTTACCAGTTACCAGGCACTCACCAAAGCCCTTTTCGTCCAAAATGATATCCCGATCGATCCCTCCCTCTTCGGGAACCAAAGAGGCCATTCGAAATAGAAACATTCCTGTTAGCGGCAATGGTCGTCAACGTGGTAGCTCCGGAAAGAAATTGCAAATGCCTCTGTCGAAAAATTGGATGTGGATAAATGCGATATGTCTTTTCCTGAATATATCCTTAATGGTCACAATTTTCTTCTTTCATGCCAATTGGATGCCACGAGCTTCCAGTAGCGTCATGAGAGCCCACGCCAAGAATCGAAAAGAAATGTGGAAGCTACTGAGAGGGGATCATCAGGAAGAAGCAGCTGCAGAAGCCGCACCCGTTAAGTTCATAAATCAAGAAATACCAGCTCATGATACTAATGGACAAAAACTACCACCAGCAGCAGCAGCAGCAGCAGCAGCAGCAGATGGAGAGAAAATTGAAGAGCAGGAGCTACCATTTACACCCAACAATAGTCCAAATGACGACTCTTACGATGTCAATTACCAACAGTACCATATCATCTTCTCCACGGGATGCAGTGTCAAGCAGCATTGGCAATCCTACCAATTATTTTACTCTATGGTTACCAGTGGACAAAAGGGTCAAGTCACTCGTATTGCATCCGGCTGCTCTGACGAAGAAGCGACTGAATTAGGACAAATTCACGAGGAACAGATTCTTCCCATGGGTTTGATCGGTCAAGACTACGAAGGAAAATCTCGATTTCATCTTCATATGACTCCTGAATTCGGAGAAGGATTTCACTACAACAATAAGCCGTACGGTGTCTCGCACTGGTTGGAAAATGTTCTCGGTTACGGCGAGAATACACCATCGACCAAGCACGACGATACTATAATTTTTCTGTTGGATCCAGACATGATCATGATGCGTCCTTTCGTGAACGATTTTACAAAGAATGAAATGTGGGTACCTCGTACATCTTTTCCACATATTGATCGCATCAAACACGGGTTCCCCATGGCGTCGGAATACGGATTTGGCAATCAATGGTATCATAAAACAAACATCACCAAAATTGTGAACGACAGTCCCATAACAAAAATGACTACAGCTGAAATTGATGAAAATTATCATGCGGGCCCTCCGTACATTGCCACGGCCAAGGATTTTTACAAAATTGCTTCAAGGTGGCGATTCTTGGCGCAGCCTGTCCACGAGCAATACCCATATCTGTTATCGGGTGCGTTGCTTGTTATACGTGCCAGTTTCATTCGCCCTTGCATGGTCTCATCTTAACACTTGCTTTCCCAAAACACGAAACAGAAATGTTCGCCTATAGTCTAGCAGCAGCCGACTTGAAGTTACCTCATCAGCTAGCTCGATCCTTCATGGTCTCGGACTGGCGTGAACCGGGCTTGGATTTGGTGACCAAGAATGACAACATCAGAACCGAACAGATGTGTCGCAATGTTCCCACCGAATACAAACCTCACGTGTTGCATTATTGTCAACGATTGGCCCTGGGAAAGTACATCATGTCAAAACACCGTTACCCGGAAGATTTTGTTGGACAACAGGCATCCTGCAGCAAACCTTTGTTGGCTGAGCCCCCGGATGATGTTGCCTTGAAATATGATTTCTTTGTGGACGTCCAATCTGGACAACGTCATGATATTCGAGATGCCAAGAACGGCGGGTACAAACAGCAAGAAAAAATCAACCAGGCTGCTTTCATGCTGTGTGAAGAAATTCAGGCCTTCAATCGAGGAGCAACATACTTTAAAGAACACCATTGCAATGGAAATGCAAACATGGAAAAGACATTTATGTTTTTTTATTCCACTGAACTTACAGAGAAAGAAAAGCAGCAAGAGGGGAAAGTAGTGTAATAGTTTTGAAAAGAATTTCCTGCTTCGTACTCCGGTCTATGAGTTACAAATTGCTCCTAGTAGACTACTCGTAGTAGTAGTGTCTCTTGTCCTGGAGCCTGTAGTATCCCCATCTTGTGTATAATCCTCAACCTTAATAAGCAGTGTGTCCTTTCACCTCGACAAACAAGTCCGTGCGTTGAGTTTCTCTCAATATTATTATGTTACCGTAGTACCAGGTACTGTACAGCTGTTTGCAAAAAAGAATGCAACAGACAATCTCGCAGACAAAAAAAAAAAAGTGTGTGTGTCTTTTTCAACAACAACAACACCCCTCCTTCCTTGACAAACATAGTCATATCTTCATCAATAAGAGACCAATTCTATTACTTACAAGTTGACAAATATCTAT
>Ga0100391_1002672_pt1 | contig 18698 bp, 14 predicted proteins | sample CryGeymeta201515_FD_81541 | JGI IMG/M metagenome (GOLD analysis project Ga0100391, IMG submission 81541) | Groundwater microbial communities from Crystal Geyser aquifers in Utah, USA - Crystal Geyser metaG 2015-15 | ecosystem: Environmental > Aquatic > Deep subsurface > Groundwater | place: USA...
TTATTCAAAAAAAGGAGGCAAAAAGATTTAAAAAACAAGAAATTATAAAAAAAAAAAAAAAAAGTACCAAAAAAAAAAAAAAAAAAAAAAATAACAATGATGATGCGATAACAACGGAAAGAAAATGAAAGGGTTCCAAACAATATTGGTCTTTGTGATGGAATGGGTCCAAATTTCTCTCGAAAAAAAAAAGTATGGTTCGGTACTCGTATTTGGGCAAAAAAAAATTCCAAATGGATATTCTTTGTTGTTGAGTTGCAATCGATCCATCAGGCCTCCTTCCTTTCTCTAATGAAAAGTAAAAGTATTTCTGCATAATTGGGGAGAAAGGACGCGACTACTACTGTTTTATAGAGGGTATAGTATATTATTATTATTATTACTATACCTGTAGGAACGAAAATAACAGCTCCAAACAATAATAGTAGACCCCCCCCCCCACCTAGCCAGTAGGAATGTTTTCATGCACACACATAAATAATATCCACAAGATCATAGAAGTAATCGTAGTAAAATTGCACTGTACAGATTCAGTATATTTTTCCGAATGGTCATTTATCATTTATAAATCTCTTTTTGCTGAGTCATTATAGACATTAATGTATGACCAGTACATGAATATTAATGGCACTGTTGTACGTACAGGCACATGGAAAAGAATAAAGCAAATTAAGCGGGACATGATGCCCCCCTTGCCACCACCCTACAGAGACGACTGGCCATTGAGATTGGCAACAAAAAAGCAAGTACAAGTCTTCCGCTTAACTTGACTTGATCCTCAATCACAAGGACTTGCATTCTATCTCTCCTCTCCAGCTATTGCATCAGAATATAGTAATAGTTCTTGTGAAAAAGCGATGCTCTCGACAGAAAAACCTCTGGCGCTTGCAATAGTATTCTCCGATAGCAACGTCAAAGCAGAGTCCAATACCCAAAACTCCATGATGACCGGCGACGATGGAGAAACAAAGGAAGATGATAGTTCTACTATCGTGAAGGATGCTGTGCGAGATGCTGCAAGGAAAACACAAGAACGACTTGCTGCTTACCAAAAGAAACAAGAGGCAAAGGCTGCAGCAGCAGCAGCTGTTGCTGAATTGGCCAAGAAGAACAAACCACCTTCGAAAGATGCCCTGAAGGCAGAAAGTACCGTCTCCCGAATACAGCAATTAGTCAGTGAATCCAAAAGATTAACCAACAAATCCAAAGAACTGAATGCTTTACATGCAAATCCGATTGCAGTAGCACTGCCGACTGCGGATGAAATCTTGGCGACCAAAAGTAAGGAAGAAAAAACGAAATTGCCAGATTTGATGCAAAGTTTTCGTCGTGACGACAGCAACGGTACGGAAGCCACAGCGACCAGAAAATATAGTGAAATCATGCAGAAATTGAACCCTCACCAAACGTTAACAGCCTCGCAGCACTCTGTGTTAGAAGCTGCCAAACAGCAAGAAGAGGAACAGAAACGTATTTTGGCGTCACTCAAAGTAATGAATGTAGATGACGTCAAGTTTGATGACGACAATGACGAAAAAGAAAAATCGGTCAGTCCGAGCAAAAGGAGAAATCAGAAGCACCGTTCCAATAAAGGGAACAATGTTCAAGACGATGACGACACCAATGATAGTTCCGGAGAATTGAGTATTATGAGTCTAGTAGAAGAAAACAAGAAGAAAAGGGGGCTCAAAGTCAACGGAACAGATATTGATTTAGAGGATGCTGAAGAATTAATGGAAGATTATTACAATAGTTCTCAGGCATCACTTCCTTGCTTAGAGCCCATGGAAGATGTCAGTGAACAAAGATCATCCAAATCCAGAAGTAGTAGTAAGAAGAAGAAAAAGTCGTCCAAGAAAAAGGGAGACGAAACCCATCTTCCGCCACCGTCTCCGCCTCCGCCATATAATTTGGCCGATGATGATGATGATGACGACGACGACGACGACGACGATGCCCTGCCCATTCTGGAAGATATTTTGACTGCCCCGAAGCAATCCAAGTCAAAATATTCTGCTCTCCATCCCGACGATGACAATGACGATGACTATGAATTTCATGACGATTTGCTCGATGGATCTTTTCCTGCATCGGGTCCTACTGATACCCCCAAGGACTTGAAGAGAGATTTAAAAGCTCCTTCACCCATGGTCGAGGATGCGACGTCGCGAACGGGAAAATGGAGTCAGAAATTGGCTGCCATTAACCAAAACATGGAAGCGAAAAAATCAGAGTTGTCGGGGCTCGCTCCTGAGTCTACTCGAGAGCAATCATCGCCCCTAAAGACGGCAGAAAATTCGATGAACCTATCACAAGTCTTCCAAGAACTATCCGATGGTAAGATCACCCCACGAAAAGCGGCGCTTGAGGATGTCAAGGAGGGTAGTGGCGAAAACCTGCACGACAGCGACGATAAAAGTACAGCGTCACGTCATCGATCTCGAAAATCTCACAAAAGCAAAAACAGGGTGAAAGAAGACTTGGATGTCAGTGACGACAAGAGTTCAGTTTCGCGCCGAAAGTCCCGTGGTCGAAGCAAGGATGATGAAGGCAATGCATCCGTAGTTTCATCTCGCTCTAGAAGTGTACGCCGTTCGCCCCAAAATACTCAAAACCTACCACCGAAAAGAAAGAAGTCGTTTCAAGATGACGAGATTGACGTACAAGAGGGCACGAGCGTCGATGTTGGCTCTAGTATGAAAGATGAATCGGACTTGAGTTCTTCGTCCAAGTCGACACGTCGAGGGCGAAGTGATCTTGGTGAAAGTTCATTAGGTGAAAGCAGCCGTAAAAGCCGATCTAGTCGGCGCGGAGGTGACTTGTCAGCTTCCACTCGAACTCCGTCGAGGTCAGCTTCTATTCGCCGACGACGTGCAGCAGCAACCCTTCCGCGACCAGACAAAGATACTATGGGTGGGTCAATGCGCGACACCAGTGTAAGAAGGACGGCTTCCATGAAAGATTCTAGTATGAGGGCGCAATCCATGAAAGACACAAACTCTCGTCGAAGAACTGGCCGAGATAGAGATAAAAACGCTAGTTTCCGAGATGGAAACAGGAGGAGAAGGTCGATTTCGACCCGTCATACCAGTAGACGGATTGATGCCGATGATCTGCCGCAAGTCAGTAACGCTGATGAATTCTTGAATGCACTGGACGTCAGTGACATCAAAATTGTGGGCGAAGATGAAGATAAAAATGATGCTACAATGGATGACAGCAGAACGAGCATTTACGACAAAAAGGAAAAGCGCCCTTCTGCCGTTGGCGGAATTAATAAATCTCTTGCGGGACTGTCACAGCTCGAGGATGCTTGCGGTGATAGCAGCAAAGCAATCGAGGAGGATGGTGGCAATTCTATTGCCGACACGGTCCAATCTGGTACCACGAAGAAGTCCCGAATGAGCATATTTGCAAAGAGTGTTGGCCGAGCAATTACTGGCAAGAAAAGCAATAAGCACAAGACTGCTGCTGAAATGGCAACCGCAAATGGCGCAGACAACCACTTCGAAGATGGCGACGGGGGCGTACTTCCGGTTGACAGTGAAATGGCAGCCTTGGCGGCAGAATTTGACGCTGAGGAAAAACATTTTGAAAAGGCAAGATCATTTGAGACTGACACCTCTGAAGAATCAGCCGCGACAGCACATGACGGGGACCATTCCAAGTCTAAGAAGAGTAAGGGCGGCATGTTAAAAGCCATTAAGAAACTTGGAAAGAAGAAGAAAAAGGACAAGAAAAAAGAGAAAAAGAAGGACAAGAAAGAAGGAAAACTTATCTCGGATTCGGAATCGGAGGACGAGTTAGAAGAATCGGAAATGAATGTTAGCGGCTTGGATCGATCTGGCGATTCTAGTAACGGTCAACGCGAAGAAGATCAGTCTAAAAGTTTTGTACAGATTAATTTTAGAGACGAGAACTCCTCTGTCGCGTCCGCAGGCGGGGAAGACGGTAGCAACGGAGCAGTAAACAGCACCCCCACAAAGGCCCGCCAAAGGAGAGCGTCGGCCGTCAATATGCGGCGACAGCGAGCTGAGAGGCAACGCACCCAGTCGCTTCATTCTGCGCTCATTGTTAATGGGAGCATTCCTGTAGGCGGTGGTGATTCAATGCAAGGTTCAATGGACGCTAGCTGCACCAGGCTCCGAGCACGACGGGCCCAGTCACTCCGAGGTCGCGTCCAGCGATTTAAAGTTGACGACGACAAGAGAGGTGCTAATGTAAAGTCGTCAAAGTCTTTGAAAGACAGCAGCGATCGGAGTCCCATGGCGAAATCCGAAGGGACTAAAAGGGTTCGCCGTCATAAGAGTATGGCTGCTGCTGCTGCTGCAGATATTGACGGAAACGATACACCAGCATTTGACTGGCAGGCGTACAGTGTAGCCAATTCGAAAACTACTTCAAAGAGAACGCTTGATAGGAGAAAGTCAAGCAAAGCAAAGGAACTCGAAAGTCGTATGAGTGGAGGTTTGTCCAAGCTCATCTATGCTCAGCAAAATCAGGATGTGTAGAAGTAAAGTCGGCAATCTTAAATAATGTTTATAGTTGTTGAGATGTAAAGTATAAGACTGCCTTTCGAGGTTACCTTTAGGAAACCTATATGCATGATAATTATTTCAATTTTGAAATGAAAGCATTGGTCTACGTCTTGGAAGCTTCCCTTCATATTATATATTGTCATCAGATTATACTTGTCCTCTCAGCGCAGAAGTTTTAGCCCAAGCACCTCCTAGCCCAACAACATCACTTTCCAGGGAGGCCCATACATCATCCCCCAGTGCGTTGATGTAAGCAGAAATATCAGCTTCAGAGGGAGCATCCGGGTAACTTGAAAAGGTACAAAGGACAGTGTAGACTGATGTATATTCGTTTGATGCAGCATCAAACATGAAGTTCTCAACTTCAACCTCAGCACTCAAAAAGGTAGTTGAGAAGTCTGCCAACTTGTTATTGAAGAAAGTTTCAATAAGGGATTGGAGAGACTATTGGGGGGGGTTAAGGAAAATGAGCCAAAGGAGTTGTAATCAAGGAATGCTACCATAGGTTGATATGCTGTAGCAACGTACCTCAACATCACTTCCTTCAATATCTTTTAATTTTGTTTCGGGTAAGTTCAGTTCAAACCGAGCATTGCTGACGATAACAACACTGTTTACGGGCGCAGCACTGCTTGTTGAGATGACATCACCGTTCAGAGTTGTTGCCGCTGGATCATTGACAGCTGAAGTTAGAGAGGTATCAGGAGTGTTGGAAGGGCTGCTGGAAGGGATGCTTGAAGGCTGGGCTGAGGGTCGGGCCGAGGGCTCGCGCGAAATATCACCCGAGGGCGAAGCCGAGGGCGACACTGTGTAACAATTAGTTAATGATAGCGATTGAGGAACGGGTCCCTGAGCATGGATCTACCGATCACAAGAAGACAAACACAAAACATGGAATTCTTACTTGAAGGCGCAGGAGATCGCGTTGGCGATTGGGAGGGTCTGAAAGTAGAAGTTGGTCTAGGACTGATAGTCGGTGTCGTAGAATCGATGGTAACTGCAACCGATCCAGCACTATGAAAAATAACGACGGATGAGGTTAATTCTCTGCGTTATGAAAGTCCAACCTTGACCATCCGTTAAACAAAACAAAAACACACACTTACTTGATGTCTGTGGCAAAACTATCCAGATATACTTGCCGGTCCCACGTCAAGAGAGAGTTACGAACCTGCTGTTCCGATGGTGGGTCAAAGTCGATGTAAAAGGGCGCAGGGGTGGGGAAACGGGTGGGAGAAAGAGTGCCTTGCTGAGGACTGGGAGGAGCTGTCGCAGGGGCGGGATCATTGAACCTGGGATTTTCAATTACTTCTGTAAAGTAGGTAGTACAGTCCAAAACGAGAGTGTAGGAGTTTTCCGTGATGACATTGTCTAGGAGCTGGCAATCGACACCATTGTACGTTTGACTCCAGGGTGACGAAGAGATCACTCGATTAAAGAAAATGTCGCTCTTTCGAACTAATTCAAAGAGATCTGTTGTCAAGGGAGCATCTGTTTCACCTTGTTCGGGCCCAAACTGAAGACGAATGTCGTATGTGTATCTCTTTCCAAACAAGAAGCACAAACAATTTCTTTTGTTTGCCAGAAAATTAAAATCAGTAATAGAGCAGTCCGGGTTGAATCGACAATCAAAGTAGTCTTCGGAAACATCACAATTGGGTCCGTCGCCGGTTCCTTCCCCCAGGTATCCGCCACTAGGGGTACACTGTGAATCCGGTTCAAATTGGAGTTGGCGCCGTTTTCCGCCACTGACTAGGAGCCTGCTCATTGCGTCCTCTTCAGGCGTAATTGCGCCTCTGAGCTGAGGTGAGCCATCGTGCGTTGCTCCAAATTCGGCTTGACAAATGCCGGCTAAACAGGCAAGAAAAGCCAGAAGAAGGGATGTCTTTCTGATCATGGCAGCTTTTGTTTTGAATGAGCTGCAATTTTTTGGAAAAGTGGCTTTTATTCCTCTAAGGACAGACCTTATCATACAGTAGTGATCAAGCGAACCCTTTTATTCTCACTTGCTTCCTGTTGAACTTTATTGAGCGAGAATATTTGACAGGTTATCGGTCATTCTAACTAAATTAGGTGCTTGTCGACGAAAAGTGCCAAAAAAATTAGAAATTTTCCACATTGGAGCGAGAGAAGGTATTTTGAAAGGAAAAATTGTATTAATATCTAAAATTTTAGTTTGGTACGCGATTCAATGTCGCAAAATCGACAAGAAGAAAGCCACCTGGGCGTGCTCATTTCTTTTTGAGATGAAAAAATTGTTTCCAAAAATCATGTGGACAAGAGGAATAATTGTGCACACCCAGTGATCCCCTATTCGCTGGTATCGTTCGTTGGCCACATCTTCCTTTCTATTTCACGAAAGGCCCATTGTCGTTGTCGTTTTCTGATGCTTTCTTTGTTGAGGTACTGGCATCACGGCATCACGGCACCACAACTACTGCCACCAAGTTGTAAATACTAGATTGGGCGACTCGGCGAAAGATCTTCGTTGCGCAGCTTTTTTAACGCCGTAGCATGCTGGTCATTGTTATAGTAGCTGCAAAGCAGATATCAATTTGCAGTAATCGCACGGGGATTATGAGAGTAGCAACCGGAGAGTTCCATCGGTCACTGCGAAGCGCATTTCCTTATTATCGTTCATAAATGCTTTAATAAAATAGACTTTTATTGACTTTATTCTCGTGCTAACCATGGTTGGAGGAGAACAGTTGAGTTCCGGAATTGGTCCAATGGCCAGATTCGACCTCTTCCTTTGTCCATAATGCTCCTATTGGAAAAGCTTCTTCTAGAATTCTGATGAAAGTACATCTCCGCCGACGTGTACAATTTCCAAATCCCAACTTACATCCACTGCTTGAACAACCAGTCTACCACTGTTTTTTGAATATCGAACCTCTAGGCGAACCACGTGTTGTAGAAACCAGGCATCCTACCGCATGGTTTTGGTTAGGTTCAGCTTTCGGGGTTGTCATCAAAATGCAGCGGGGACTACTGATGTACAAACAACATCAAAGAGGGATCATTTTACTTTTACCCGCCAGCGCCAAAGACTTACTCCTATACATTATTCCAGAATGCCTTGCTCAAAATTCCTCTGCCATTCTATCAGCTGCTCGGTCGTATGTCGTATCATACCACTCACTACTCACTATAATATATAAAAATGAACAAATACCTCTAACATGCAATCCTATTCCAAACCACCCCTCTTGCATTCACCTTGGGACAGCAGTGTCATTGTTTATTTACAATTTCATGACTGACTAATGCATCATGATCATCTCCAGAATTCAAGCTTAGACTTGAATTCAAGAAGCAAAAATTCAACTCAAGATGCAACCAAAATAAGATTATGAGCAGCGCTGTTTTAGAGAAGCCTATTGCAGAATGCCTTCATTTCCGCATCGGAAATCTCTACTAGTAACAGGGTACAGTACCTTTTACGCTCGACCGAGCAACGGCATGGTTGCGGCAAGAGCAAGCAATTAATGATTAATTTAATCTGAATCTTGCTCAGTAATTAATAGTCGTATGGTAGCTGATAATTTACCATGGTACGTACAGTACCAGTAGTATACATGAACGAGAATCGGAGAATCTCGAGCGTCTTTTTCTATAAAGGAATTCGAATGGTCGGTCACACTGATTAGAACTGCACAGCAGTAACGTAGTAGTGGTACTAGCCAGAAAACATCCAAAGATAGCGTCTCTATGAACTGAACAGTACCGTAGTGGTAGCAAGAAAACATCCAAAGATAGCGTCTTGTCGTGATCTCTCGGATGGACGTATCGTTGTACCGATACTGGTACGTATGACACTCACCAAACTAATGAATTTTGTGAAGACTTAACAGTCATCAAATAAGCATTTTTAGATAGATAATTCTTTACAATCCTGCAGCTGTAAGCAATAGTGGCGCAGTTTGCGCATTGCCAGTGCTCGAACCATATTGGACCTTTTTTCTTTGTGTGTGCGGTGGAAATAAACACGCACACGGTTTTGTTCCCTGACCATCACGACGGACGCTTCCTGATGAGACCTAGCTACAGTAGCTACTGTGCTTTGAAATTTGGCCAGCGTGAGATGTGTATCAGCTACACTTGCTTATATTTCGACGAGGTCCAAGAAGTAAGTAGGCCCTTTAGGTACCACGGATAGACCGCTATCTATTTCGGCCATCAGGCAAGGACTGATACCGCGGTGCTTGATATTATGTCCACGTCTTCTTCAGGCTTGTTTTTGTATAATAATACATCCTGGAAATTCTAAGTGTTTCAAACATACTGTGACAAAAGCAAGTGGTGTAAGGATTAGCAAGACAGTCAGTGTAGATAGGTAGATTGGTAGCTACACTCGGATGCACTTGTAGGTGATGCTATAGTCATCTTTTCTATATTATTATGTGTATGTAAAGAAATCTAAACAAACCCGTACATGTTTGAACACGACAGGAGAAAGAAAGAACATCTCATGGCCAGACAAGATGCCTTCATTTCCGAGCGCACATCGAATCGGTTATCCATGTATCGGGAAGAAATCTAATCACTGATTTGATTTGGTTTGTCATTTGATGTTTGACATGTGCTTGAATCCGTTTACCACACAGATGTTTGGTCATCGGCAAGGTACTTCTTGTTGATGGATGTGAGGCAGGTACATTTTTCATTCCCGACGTTGATTTGAACAAGCAAGAAAGGTGGAACCAGCACCTTCTTTCCGTTCCAACCACCGAACTCGTGAAAAAAGAGAACCTCCAACCCCACATTTCCAATAACGGCCGACGACGATATGTGTGTGCGTGTGCTAATCCAAATTCAATGTGACCGCTGATACATCTCCACCTCGTCCATTGTCCATTCCATATTCCATCGTTCTACTCTCACTATCGGACAATCTTCTCGGTACATTTTCTTGGTCGTGTAAATGTGTCATTCTTTGGCGTCGGCAAACAGTACCAGCAACAGCATGTGCGTCAATCAGAATTAACTCGGGCACCACCCCAAGTTGGTACTGACCGACAGCTGGACTATTTGAGACCGAACAACAACCAAAGATCCTACTCGACACGACACGTGACCAATGAAAAGGACGACCGCAGCTGACAGTCAAGATATCCACAACAAGATTCAGTCAAGCAGAAAGAGAAAGAGAGAGCGTAACGGACGAATCATTCGTCGATCCAAGATGCACACACGACCATCCAATGAACACCAAAACCATTTCCATCCACCCATTCATCCAACAGAGAGAACATAGCAAGTAGATATCAGACGATAGGACGCGAGAGTCCACCGTCCTTCAACCGTAACAAAGTATCGCTCATCTCACATCGACATTGGATGGTATTTCAAGTCGCAAAACCACCACCACAACACACTACATACAAAACCACACTATCAAAAATCAAAAGAGCCGGGAATGGAACTAACCAGGACAGTAGCAGACTTTCGTCGTTAGCTGTCTGGTCGGTTAGCTACTGGCAGCTGGATGAGTGGGTTGTGATTGTTGTTTCTGTGATTGTTGTTGTTGTTGTTGTTGTTGTTGTTGTTGTTGTTGTTGTTGTTGTTGTTGTTGTTGTTGTTGTTGTTGTCGTTGTGCCGCCTGAAACATATGGAGGATATACAGATAATTTTACCATTGCCACCGACCGCCGACCGCCACTGGCGGGCTTCGGAGTGGATTTGGAAAAAATTATGAGTAAGAAGGAAGCAGCCTCTAGCCTGCACACAAGATACAAAAAGTCAAACTCGACATTTCATTCGCGCTTCGACAAAAACTAGGTGGAGACGCATGTCGTAGAGTAGTCCCTGTATTTAACGTACTCTCGAAAGCAGGAGAATTTGAATCTAAATCATACCGAGCCAGCCAATCACGAGAGGTGCACAATTTATAGAATGCTTTTTGAAATGACCCGAATTTTTTCTACGCGAACCAAAAAGAAAACAGTCAAAGCAGTAAACCAGTGAGAAAAGCGACTTTCGCCTCCTACCACTCAGTGGTACCTGGTACCAGGTAGAGTAGTAAATTCGAGCGGCACGTACCGAAAATAAACCAGTCTCCACATTTTGCTTGTTACCTGCACATTCTATTATTTACGCAGCATACTTGAACATTTTATTATTGTAGAACCTGGATCTTGCACTTGTCAAGTAGTTTAAATATGCCGCGGTGCTGGCTGCATGAATAATAATAAGAATACCTCCGTTGGTACGTTATCAGATCCCGCAACAGCGTGCCAAACTTGGCTTTTTTGTAACATGCAGGGATTTCCAGTGGCAAAATAATGCACCTACTACTGTGAGAAATTCCTCAACTAGTGATGATGGTGAGTAGTTAACACAAAAAATAGAAGTAACTTGAGAAGTTGCCTGCAGCACAGCATGGAACCAGAAGTTTTGCCGACAAGGGAGAAACGCTGGGACCAGCATCTACTGCTACGAAAAGTAGCTACTACTACTACTGTAGCTAGCTAGTAGTAGTAGGAGGAGGAGCTCTCTACTCCGAGTCTTATTTGGTTCATTTTAGACCTAAACCCTAAAGTCAGAATTTCTAGATCCCGCCAATGACGTCGCCTACATTTGTCATACGTGTGTGAAGTGATCTTTCTTGGAAAATCCTAAATCACCCCCCCTCCCCCGTTTATTTATTTTATTATTATTAGACCTAGTTTGTTTGTCATTATTTTTGTCAAATCCAAAATTCCGAGAACATCGTCAACAACAATTAACCATCACCATGAGACTCTCGCCTGCTATATTGGCACCCCTTACCATGCCTGCCTTCGACCGGTCACAGGTTACTCCTGGTATTCTACATATTGGTGTGGGGAATTTCCATAAGGCTCATCAAGCCTATTACATCGACGAAGTCATGAATGCTGATCCTACCAACCCCGAAGTTCTCAAGTGGGGAATTGTAGGAGCTAGTTTGTTTAGCGCCAAAAAACGTGCTGAATTGGAACCCCAGGGATGGCTTCAAACGCTTGTAGCTAGGGATGATTTGACCACCAAGGCCCAAGTCCTCGGCAGTATGATTGACTTTTTGCCCTACGACGACGAACGCCAAGTTTTGACCGATGCTCTGATAGATCCGGAGATCAAAATTTGTTCTCTCACGGTCACCGAAGGTGGATATTTTCTGAAAGATGGAAAGTTTGATGCCTTGGACTCTCAAATTCAATATGATGTCGAGCATTTCGATATCCAACCCCGTTCCACGTTTGGTGTCATAACGAAGGCCTTGAAAGAGCGCCGTGAACAGGGAACGAAGCCCTTTACGGTTATGTGCTGTGACAATGTTCCGCACAATGGTGATGTAACTCGCAGTGTTGTTGTGGGCTTTGCAAATTTGGTCGATACGGACCTAGCTAAATGGATTGACGAGAATGTGGCCTTTCCCAATAGTATGGTGGACCGAATTACTCCTGGGACAACGCAGGAAATGAAAGATTTCGTCAAAGATGCGTATGGTGTTGATGATATTATGCCAATCTTCTGCGAGCCATTCACCGAATGGGTTCTAGAAGACAAGTTTTGCAATGGACGTCCGCCTCTCGAAAAGGTAGATGGTGTCACCTTCGTGGATGATGTTGGTCCCTACGAAAATATGAAAATCCGCATTTTGAATGGTGGCCATGCATCTCTCTGCTACCCTAGCGCATTGCTGGGACTTGATTATGTTCATGATGCCATGAAACATCCTGTGATTGCCCCTTTCTTGGACACGCTGGAAAAAACTGAAATCATTCCAACTGTTCCTCCGGTGAAAGATCGTGATTTGCAAGAATACTGGGGTATTATTGGAAAACGTTTTGCTAACCCTACCATTATGGATACTATTCCTCGTAATTGTTACGATGGAGCCAGCCGTCAACCCAAGTTTATAGTCCCTGTTGTGGCTGACAACTTAAAAATGGGAAATTCCGTCTCAGGACTGGCCTTGGTCTCCGCCATGTGGTGCCGTTACTGTCAAGGAAAACGCGAAGATGGATCTAGTATTGAACCAAACGATCCTCAATGGGATCGTCTCCACGCCTTGGCTAAGAAATCAGTGAAGGACCCCGCTTTGTGGTTGGGCATGGAGGATGTGTATGGAAAGACTGGAAAAGACCCAATGTTCTTAGAATCCTTTTCTAGTTGGGTTCATCATATTGATAAACAGGGAGTTTCATCAGCTATGCAGCATTATATTCAAACCCAGTCCCATCCCAAAGGGGCCCAAGAGTTGGTAGAGAGTTAGGTATTCTTTTGAAAAGTGACAATTTCAACGAGGCTTATAGCGAAAGATCTGCCAGTAATTCTACACTGCAATTCTTAATCAGACTAGACTTCGTGGCGTGCTTGTTGGCAGAATAATTTACAGAGGAGACAATTGTACAATCAATAATACGTGAAGCAGACTCCACGTTTCCGGAGGCTTCAAGTAGGGGCGTGAGATGCTGGGACTATTCTGGAATACCGGATTAACTAGTTACTCAATAGTTCTCTTCAGACCGTAGGGTACGCTCACAACCACCCACTCCCTGGTTGTGTCACAACTTCCAACATGATAAAACAAGAGTCATCCAGTCATCCATATGTTATCGGAGAAGCGCAGTTACAGACATTCACACTACTCGCACTTGGCAAGTTGAGTTAGTTTATTAGCAAGGTTATGTAAAAGACTAGTTTAGTGCAGTATCATGTATCATGAGTTAGTACAATGCAGACAGCTATGTATACATATGTAGTGACATCGACCTGCTGCCCTGTCGCAATGGCGGTGGGACCTGGATTCACCTTGTTCCTTGCCCCAAGTCGTCCTCCCACTCCCTGCATTCATTATTTAGTTGCAACTGCGCACCTTTTTTTAGTTCAGGACACACTCGTGGTGCCAGTCTACCTGGTGGTCGCACTTTTACATGCGAGGCTTTTATAGAATGGCCATCATACGCTAGTCAAAAAGGTTTCTAATTTGATAGTAGTATCGTTAAATCTCAGCCGTGGATGTGGTCATGCTAGCCTTCATCGTTACCGGTAAGAGGTGGACTCCATTAATCCTAGTGAAAATGACTGTACCTGGTAGTAGCAATTGTCTTTCAGTGGTCCCAGCCAGAAAAGTTGGCAAGTGTCCCTCTACTCGTCTGGTACAACTAGATTACCATGGTACGTACTAGTAGTAGAAGACTACTAGACGAAATAATAAACAAAGTTGCCATTTCTTATTAAAAAAATAGTTGCCGTATTTACAGAGAAGTCCTCTTTACGAATAAATCCGAGCACGTTGTCGTTTTGAAGCTAGTACCAGGTACTGTACTAGGTACTAGTCTACTAGCTGGTACTGGTAGCTAAGCACTAGTAGTGTTTGGCTAATCGTACTCAATTAGTACTACTGTAAGTACGTAGTGCCGGTTGCTTGCTGATACGATGCATGTTACTACTACTACTAGTAGTAGTAGTTAAGGGGAAGCACTCACCTGCGGTAGATTTTTTTTTGATCGACATTTATTATTATTTGCAATAGCTGTGCGACGTGATAATATTATTACCAACTATTTTGTGCTAAGAAGACATGATAACCTCTTCCAAAGATAAACCGATGCAGGATAATAGTCTGAGCCAGCGAAGGCAAAACCGTCGTCGCAGCTCTGCTACTATTGAAGTAGATCGCAGCTACAACAACATGACTCCCACAAAAATCAGGTCTCTTCGACGACTAGGCAGCCACACATCTTTGAATGTCTTGGCCCAAGCAGGCCAATCGACGCCACTGTCACCATCCATACGACGGCGCATCAGTTCGCATGCGGAAAAAGATGATCGCAAGAGCAGTCGATCCAGACGAAGTGCGTTTGGTAGGTCTGTGTCTTGTCGAGAGCCATCCTCTCGAAGAACTTCACTGGCCGTGCGAGATCCCATCAGTCCAATGGCAAAGTCTTCTTCTGTTTCCACGCGAAAGAAAATTGGAACCTCTAATAAATCTCCTGTGAAACACGAAGAGTCTTCGAGACGCAAAGGTAGGAGTAGGATAGGCCAAGGCGGCATCCCGTCAAGCCCTTCCAAGGAAGCTGTGTTGAAGAGGCGGCCTTCTGAACGCAGAATTAAGAGCGCCTCCAGTCGCAGTAAAAAGTCGGAGTCTTCGGAATCTCCTGCATTCAGGCCGGCTTCTTCGGTAAGACAGAGTGGTAGACGAGCATCCGCCATGACCGGTACTTCCTCCCGCAGGCTTATTAAGAAGAAATTGAGCGATTCTAACGAACAAGAAGTATCACTTCGAAACAATCGCTCGGACGTTAGAGAGGACCAAAAGAGAGCTGCGATGCGCCGATCTAGCAAGCATAGAGAGAACAAAAGGTCTATTTCTAGAGTCTTTGCAGACCTTCCAGCTCTCTCCACGTTACCTGTTACTTCTCCTATCGCATCTGTTGGGAATCTGACAATTATTGATGACAATGCCAGGTCTCTCCTCGTTTCAGAGCCTCGTCGTGGTCGTAACTCGCTTCAAGAGTTATCACAGCGGTCTCCCACCTCTGTTTTAGACATGCCACAGATGGAAGAGGGCTCTGAGGTGGAGTTCCATGAAGGCGAAGACGAAGCATACATGAGACCTTTCTTCGAGGCTCCAGCTGCTGATGAAGTGTCTCCGGGTATATATCCCCCCTTGGCCAAGAAAAGTTCGCGACGTGCCGCCTTGTCTCGCTCCCAGTCTCTCAAAGCATTACATCACGTGGAACATGGAAAGCTTCAGGCAAACGACTCTAGATCGAACTCAATGCGAGATGTACAGAACCCCGGAGAAATTCGATCGCAAGAATCGAACCCTCCATCAAGAACTATAGTTGACGAAGGTGAAATGCTTGTTCAAGCGGCAACCAGCATGGCACAAGTCCTAGATATGCTCCTCAAGACGTGCAGTCCTCCCACGCCGAAGCAAAGGTCGACGGATCTTGCGAGTAAGTACAGCCAGCCTCTCGTAGATGTTTGGACGAGTAGTGTTCCTGCTAGTAGTACTCGACGTGCTACTACGGATAAATACAGTCAGGCACTTGCGGATATTTCATCGAGTGGACCTCCTACTAGTAGCATATCTCGTTGCGTTTCGAGTGGAAAATCCCAGTCTCCTAAAAATGGATCGCTGCGGTCTGGTACACGTGGTTGGCAGAAGGAACGCAACATGGATTCTTTCTGTGTTGGCAAGCCGCGGATCCAATCCAAGTCCTGTACGGCTGCTTCGTCCTCTTCGGATGGAGTTCTGCCGTCAGTAACAGGCCTCTCACGCTGGGCATCTGATATGTAATAGTTGACACATCTAACCTACCTTCTTCGTAAATTGGTATTATTTGCACCAGCTCATCATTAGTTTTAATCTTTCAAGGAGATGTTTCTTCAGCTATTCCTACGACAACCAGACCAATTCTCCCAATAAGTAGTCTACTCTATTACCGTAGCCAACTATTAACTTGTGGTAAAATTACGCATAGTACTAGTAGTTAAAAACAGTCTCTGTGCACAGGGTTAGCACCTCTGCGTGCTACGGTACAGTTACTCCAGACCGACTAAGTGCTGTTGAGCTCTGTACTAGTATATATTACATAGTCGTTAAATAACCCAAAATATTAAAGAATTAATGAATACTCGGAGTAGCAAATAAGAGTACTAACGATCTTACGACACAATGATTCCGTGTGAGCTTATTCTTCTGGTTTAGGCTCGGCTTCTGATCGTCCTGCTTCTTCATCTTCAGGCGCTCCATAAACCGCCATCATAGCACCTGTGATAAACCAAGACACAGTACTGACAATACTCATGTAGGTGCCTTCGCTCATTGAGCAATCATCGTTGTAAAAAGCGCTAAGTTTGAGGACGTTTAGAACAGGATTGTCCGTACAAACATCACTGGTGAGCAGCAACATCGTCAATCCTTGGACGAGCGGCATCAAAACGAGGGTTGCACCGGTAAAACCCTTCCAAACCGATCCACCGAACATGTCGGGCATACAAGGCACAAACCACAAAATAATTGTGATAAAAGTGCCCAAGATGATAGAAATAATAGCAAAGGCCCTGGCCGACTTCCAAGATGCATCCAATTCGATGTCATCCGAGTACGTGAAGCACTGTTGGCCAATGTAGACCGTGGCGGCGTCAACATCGACTGAAACGGTAGTGGTTCTTGGAGCAGAAAATAGTCCGAAATTGTAATCGGGAATGCCATCCACAGAAGATTCGAATCTGACAGCTTTGCACCAGTAGTTGGCCATCACCGATAGAATGAGCGCTTCCGTGGCTAGGAAGGCGGGTAACAAGCTAAAACAGCTGTGAAATGTTTTATCCAAATGGTAGAGAAAAAAGGAACGAAGAAGAAAATAAGAAGAAGATAGTCTTCCGAACAGCCAAACACAAGCAGCTGTGCGTACCATTTACAAGGATCTCTGTCCATGGTGAATTCGGAAGCTATTATTTTTTAATTTCTGCTGGTGTTGCAGCTACTATTTTTGTGGACGATATTCACTTTGTCGGAGAAAGTAATGAAAATCTCTAAAATTTTGAGTTACCATATCATGAAACTTTCAAATAATGACTGGTATTACTCTAGTACACCACTCTTGCATTTCGTCGATTATTATTACGTCTATTAATATTGGTCTATTTGACTACGGTACTACTAGTACTAGTACCAGTAATCATACCACTCGTAGGTTCGCATTCTGCAGAGAACAATTGAACCTAATTACCACAAACCACAAGCGTGCCCGTCGTTAAAGCAGCTCATCACAGGCATCATTAACCGAAATATTATGAAACCAAAGCAAATACTTAAAATTAAAAGCCTTCTTTTTTATTCTCTTTTACGGTGATGGAGTTCCTGTACCTGGTAATGATCCTGTGGTTTTTTATTTAGAAAAAGAAGTTTCAAAATTAGAGTTAACACTTGGGACTGAGCAAAGTCAACTTCAATGGTCCATATCTTTCAATTTTTTTGGGCACCTCTGGTCACATGGTGACAGAAAAAAAACGTCCGGTTTCTATTGCGCCAGTCTCATGTCAAGCCAGCCCTACTAGGTCTACTAAAAATATAGGTAGAGGGCTTATCACTGCTGTGATAGAGCGATCCATGAGAGTGATTGTGGCGGGACCATTAAGACTGCCCTGGTTCTGAGTAACTGGTACTCGGAATAGCTACCTGGTACTACGGTTTGTGCTTAAATTTAGTCGGATTCGTCAAGTGGTGTCATAGTACACTGGTACAAATGCTCTCCCACGTACCTGGTACACCACTGGGTACCATACTATACTACTACTACGTAGTAGTCCCGTGCAAAAGCTACGTACTACTATCTGTACTACCAGTACCACTCGTAGAGGAGTAATCAGGAATCGTTCACTCTGCAGTAGAGTATGACTAGCTATTAGTAGTATCTAGTTTGTAGTACTCGTACCAGGTAGTAGCTAGGTACTGGTATGTCTTTCTAAAAATTCAGCAAGGAACAAGCGGATGACATGCGTTTCTGATGGAGCTTGAAAATTCTGCCGGTCGTTCAAGAACTTTTACATTCAAATATCTAGCTAGTAGAGTAGTAGTCTAGTATTGTCAAAATAATAATATAATTGCCTTCTCGTACCACTACCGTACGGTGGAACACAGTTCTAGTATGTACGTAGTACTTCGATACGTGGTACAATACTCATGATGCATGATGTACCAGTACTAAAGAGTGTAACAGGTACTACGGAACAGGTGGTGCCACCAGTCGACCACCAGCACGTTGTACCAGTACGTTCATCCGTGCCTCCGCTGGGACTGATGATGATGAAAATCGGTTCGGGAACCGCTGTGATGAACTGGTCCGGGAACTACGCTGCTCGAACTATTATTATTATAATTATTTTGCTGAAGGAGTTCGTTAGACCTCCTGGCGGTAAATAAAAAGTAATAATCCGGATGTCGTGGTTTCCTAGCAACTGTTTTTGTTGTTCTACTAGCTAGTAGACTACTACTAGGTCTACTACTCTCTAGACTAAGTAGTGTAGCACACTACCTGGTACCGGTAGTAGTCTATCTGTTATCACCATTCCCGGGATATGGAAAAATCCCGGGGCTGTGTATCCAATTTTCTGGGATATCCATATCCCGGGCTTGTTTGACGATTTAGTGATCACCAATTCAGGGATATTGAAAAA
>Ga0100391_1002682_pt1 | contig 18654 bp, 10 predicted proteins | sample CryGeymeta201515_FD_81541 | JGI IMG/M metagenome (GOLD analysis project Ga0100391, IMG submission 81541) | Groundwater microbial communities from Crystal Geyser aquifers in Utah, USA - Crystal Geyser metaG 2015-15 | ecosystem: Environmental > Aquatic > Deep subsurface > Groundwater | place: USA...
TATTACTTAAGCCCAACAAATGCTACTTCCAAAAACAACCCCGGGATTGTGTTTTTCCCCATCCCGGGGCAGTTTTGGAAATCCCGGGGTAGGGATATCCCTCGATTGGTGACAACACATGTCCTACTAGCTAGTAGCTAGTAGACTACTAGAGTAGCTAGCTAGTACCTACTAGACTAGTAATAATACTTAGACTGGCTGGCCTAGTAGTCTACTACTACTACTAGTAGTATTTACTCTAGCTAGCAGCTACTCCGTAGTAGTCTAGCAGGTATGAAGAAGTAGCAGTCTAGTCTACTTGCGCTTAAAAGAAAAAGAGCTGTTGCCAAAAAGTCGAATTTTGATTGAAAAAATTAAGATATGTAAAAAGGGTTGAGCAAAATGATTAGATTCTTGGTCAGGCTAGGCTGGTGTGGTAGAATTAGAAATGCGTGCGCTTCTTTTCTCACTCGTCCACTTCCGTCGAATTTCCAGCCATAGCATTGAGCACTGTAGTACCTAAGCGACCAGAAGACTTCAACTTGGAAACATCGCGAGTGGGAACCTTCAATGCATCGCCAGCAATATCGACGCAGTCAGATTTTTTAACGCGGAGACCACTTGTTCCTAAGATGGCATCCACTTCGGCTACCGACGGCAATTCTACAAAAACAGAATCTCCTTTGATCGTCACAGGGAATGTAATGATGGACAAATCCCCTCCGAGCTCCTCTCCGCTGTTCAAGTCGAATTGCTTCTTGTGCAAAGGGCAAGCAACCTTTGGTGTACCTGCACTATCGCCGACAATTCCTTGAGACAAAACAAAGGCTTGCTTGTGGGGGCACATATTTTGCGTGCAATGCCACTCGCCGCGCTGTTCGTTGTTGAAAACGGCTAGCTGAGATTCACCATAGAGGATGGGAGATCCAACGTTGGGCAAAAATTGCCAAGTCTTTCCGACCTCAACCCAAGACTTTGCAGAATTGGCAAATACATTTTCCGCTGGTGGAGTCCACATGGTCTGGGGCTGTCCGTCCTTTGGCCAATCAGCAGGACGTAGCTGTCCACGAATATCAACAAATTCGATCATCGAATCCTTGTCGATGTTTTCATCGGTATTGACGAATTGCTTAAACTGAGCGCGACGTTCAGGGTTGTTGTAAACCTCGGCCTGCGCAAGGAGACGATTTTTGGCAACGAGACAAAAAGAGGTGAGTTTTACAGTAATTTCAACAGTGAATGACTGATCGAGGTTTCAACAGTCGAGATTCAAACGAAAATGCATACCCATTCGTCGTGATAACTATCCACCAAAAACTGCATGCGCGTATCGAGCTCATCAGTAATTCCCAGGGAGTCTTCAATGATAACTTCTTTCAAATGTTCAATCGGGCCGCCTCCTTTCTTTCCAGAGGGTAATTTTGCTTGCCAAACAGCAGTACGTTCAAGACGGTCAGCTGTAAGAATGTAGTACATAAGGTATCTGTCAATATACTTGAGAACAAGATCTTCGTCGATGTCCGTAGCAAAGAGTTGGGCGTGGACTGGACTGGCGCCTCCGTTTCCTCCAAAGTACAAGTTGTACCCGTGTTCAGTTGCAATCATCCCAAAATCTTTGCCGAGGGCTTCGGCGCACTCACGAGTGCAACCAGAGACGCCCGACTTTATTTTGTGGGGCGATCGAATTCCCTTGTAACGATTTTCGACTCTAATAGCAAACGAGACAGAGTCTTGAACTCCATACCGGCACCAGGTGGACCCGACACACGATTTGACGGTACGGAGTGCTTTTCCGTATGCATGGCCAGACTCAAGACCAACAGCCCCCAATTCTTCCCAGATATCAGGAAGCTGATGTCTGTCAGCTCCAAAGAGGTCGATACGCTGAGCACCCGTGACTTTGGTGTACAGGTTGTATTTCTTGGCAACTTGGCCCATGCCAATTAATTGGTCAGGGGTCAGCTCACCTCCAGCAACTCGGGGAACGACAGAGTAAGTTCCTCCACGTTGCATGTTAGCCAAGGCACGGTCGTTGGTGTCTTGGAGAGCATTGCGTCCGTTGTCAAGGATGATCCCGTTGTACAGAGAAGCGAGTATGGAACCCACAGCGGGCTTACATATTTCGCACCCATCGCCACCGTTTCCGTGCTTGGCCAGGACTTTGGCAAAGGTATCAACCGAGGTAGGATCAGGATCAGTACGCATAAGTGCCATCAATTCAGCACGGGCATAGTCAAAATGCTCACACAGGTTGTTAGAAAGTGATCCACCCATCTTTTCCAATTCCCGCTTTAAAATCTTTTTCACGTCAGGCTCACATCCTCCGCATCCAGTTCCGGCGTTGGAGCATTTCTTGACGGCACTAAGATTGGCACCATCGACTCCGAGATCGTGAATAACATCTGTAATCTGGCCGAGAGAAATATCATTACAGGAGCAGATTTGAGCCCTGATGTCAGTAGTTGCACCCAATTCCACAGATTCTGCGGCACTGGCCGATGGAGGTGTCAGGAGAGTTCCTGGATTTTCGATTAAACTCGTCTCACCGGACATGGCCAATTTGTGCAGAACAGCGTAATCAGAGGCATCTCCGACCAAAATTCCTCCCCGAAGTCTATTTCCCGATTTGTTAAAAATGAGCTTGCGGTAGATTCCAGCAATGGGATCGTTCCAGACCAGCTCGGTGACATCTTCGTCGTCGGGGGCAGGCTGGTTGACGCCAAACGAGGCAACATCGCACCCCAGCAACTTTAGCTTGGTGGACATGTCTGCACCGGTAAAGGCAGGAAGATCTCCATTAGCTTTTTGGATACCAAGATCATCCGCCACACACTGTGCCGCAACTTTGGCGTGCACGTATCCTGCCATGATAAATTTTAGGAGAATTGAGAGGAGTCAGAGAAATCCAATAAAAAAGAGCACGCAACTCAACCATTCTCTGTCCAATTACGAAACACTACGTAGTCGTACCGGGGGCAACGAGCCCGTAAATGAAATTCTGGTGCAACGCAATTTCTCCAATGGCATAGACGTTGTCAACTGAAGTACGAAGCTGATCGTCTACGACGATTCCTCCGCGTTCGCCCACTTCCAAATTGGGATCAGCGTGGGCTAATTCATCACGAGGTTTGATACCGCAACTTATGATGACCATTTCAACGGGAAGATCGTCCCAGCCTTCATTGCTGAAGCGCAAGGCAGCGACAGGAGTGTCACTGTCAGAGGTGATCGAGTCATCGGAACCCACAATGGACTCGGTGCGAGCACCGCAGTGCACCTTCAAGCCCAAGTCTTCAATTTTACCCACCAATGCATCGTGTCCTCCTTGATCGATTTGGCGACACATTAGGATAGGAGCAAATTCAATAATGTGAGATTTTAGCCCCATGTCTGCAGCTGCTTTTGCTGCTTCAAGGCCAAGTAGTCCACCTCCAATGACAGCTGCGCTCTTGACATTATTGTCCTCGGCGTACTTAAGCATGGCTTCCAAATCATCAATCGTTCTGTAAACAAACACACCCGGTCTCTGATTACCAGGGATCGGAGGTACGAAAGGGTAAGATCCTGTTGCCATGACACAAACATCGTACGGAATGATCTTGCCCGAGGCACCTGTAACTGTCCTGGCGGTAGTATCGACTGCCACAGCCTTGTCGTTTATCAGCAATTCGACAGCGTTCTCGTCGTACCAGGCGGTTCTTCCTTCCTCGTCGAACTCAGAAGTCATGGAGAGAGCACTGGGGTCACGAGTCTCAAAATAAGAAGTCAACTTGACGCGGTTGTAGGCGGCGCGAGGCTCCTCGCAAAAAGTAGAGATCTGGCATTCTTTGTTGGTGTCAATCTTCAAGAGGTTTTCAATGAACCGTTGACCAACCATTCCATTGCCGACCACGATAACTCTCTTCTTTTCAGCTTCCAGAGCCAAGGAGACAGTGGAGCTGGAATGAAGTATCGTGCTCACCAACGAAGGCTTGGGCAAGAAAGCCGAGACACTGGCGTTAAAAACCAGAACCAAGACGAAAACGACAGAATTGCGCATCGTCGTGCTGTATTTAATAATTTGGTTGGAGGGAGAAATTATTGGAATCCTTTTTGTTCGCTCACAACAAATAATAACAATAATAATAATACTATTTTATTTGATGGCGAACGATTATTATTAGTATTGTTTTATGATGGCGATCTTTTTGCCTCGGGCAGAATGCTTGTGTCGTTTGCCGTTCCGTTGTCCGGCATTATCGAGTTAGACTGTGAGAGAATTAGAATCGGATAGTAAATAAAGATACTATTGATTATAACATTCGTTAATGCACGGCTGAGTGTCTTTTCTGTGCTTTTCTTCCGGCATTCACTCACACTGCAAGTGTTTAATGGTGTGTCTTTCGCGACTGGAAAGTGGGCGTCATATTATTATTACTAAAACCAGTAGACCAGAGGGATCCATTTTTTAAAAGTTCCGACCTGCTTGGCAAGTGCGGAATATTTCCTTCGAGAAGAAGATTCTCTCAAGATTGTCTACAAAGAGCCCGAAGCACAGACGGAGACATCTGCAGCAGCAAGCCACAACACAACAAGCACGTGGAAAAGAAGGTGAGACTTGAAAATGCAAGTGTAAGTCGACAGCTGGTGGATTATACCTGCTCTGCACTCTCTCTCTCTCTCTCTCTCTCTGAAGAAAGCAAAGCAAAGCAAAGCCCCGAGCTTAGGATAGCAAGAAAGGAAGGAATCACGCAATCAAAAATTATTGTTAAAACAGCGACCAATCATCTGAGAACTGTTAAAATAAGCGTTTAGCCTTCATAAAAATTAAAGTTGGTGTCCACCGTCGACAAAAAATTAAAGCTGCCTCCGAAGAGGATCGAACTCCTGACCTTTCGCTTTCTTGTTCGTTTAGATTGGCAAGCCAATACTTATTTTTGATATGAGACGAACGCTCTACCTACTGAGCTACAGAGGCATCTTCACTGACTCATCAGTGGGAAATTGATGTATGAATAAAGCTTTTACTTTGCTTTTCTAGGTTTGTAGCTATTCACATCTCTAGTACACACAACTTCCCTAGTAGAGTAGTACAAAAAATAACAGAAGGAGGCAGGGGGAACTACTCTAGTACTGAAGTACCGAGGATAACAATTCAACTTGTGACATTTTGGTTAAAGTAGGAGGTGTGCACATTCGGATTGAACGAGATTGGTTATTACTGTTTTCAGTGGCCTGCCGCTGTACAAGTTGACTGGGCGGTTTCAGCATGTGTATTATTTTTTCTCCGTTGAATTTGGAAAGTAGAGCATTCGCAGTTTCTGAAGGTTTTCGGCCATAATAATAATATTATTGTTGGTGGTGATGATAACTGCAGCAGAACACGTACGCGTGCGCGACCAAATTGGATTTTTACCACAAAAATAAAAAATGTTTCTTTTGAAAACCTTTGCTTCTTTCTTGCGAGCGAGTGGGATCAATCAGAAATCAATCAGCAAATCCAAAAGCTCATCGAACATAATATTATTATCTCTTCTGCAATCATACTAGTACACCAAAATTACTTGAGTGACTATTATACACAGAAAGATATAAGTCATAAGTCGCAAAAAGCTTTCAGCAGCTCACGGCATCTCAATCTAATCTAATCTCTCATCTCTTACTGTATGTCGTTTCCAATACCTACCAAAACGGAAAGCGTGGAAACGCCTGTTGCTGTCACAACAACACAGAACAGCATAGCATCAAGGAAAAGACTCTCCAGTAGCAAACGTTCTACTAGACGAGTCCACTGCGATGAGTTATGTCAGAATGAATGTAATATTAGTGACTCAATCCTACTTCCTGTGACACTGTCTCTGTCTCTGAATATGGACGCTGACATCGCTGTTGTTTCAAAATGGATTAGTGGAGCAATCTCAATGGTACTGTCAAGTCCACTGCAGAGCACGCGTCGTTGCATTGACAGTCAAGCCAGCGCTCGTATGAATCCGCAAAAACGGTCCACACGGCCCACCAGACGTTCCTCTGTGGCTCTGCTTGCATGGATAGTATTGTTCTCCTATATAAAGACTTCTCGTGGTCTATCTATACTGGGCATGACGTTGAAAAAGCGCCCTTTTAGCAATCATCAGAATCACGTGAATGAACAATTAGTTCCACCACGACACGTGGCCATTATTTGTGATGGAAATTCACGATGGGCCAAAGGAAGAGGATTGCCGTCCTATTTGGGACACGCAGCTGGTGCCGAACAGTTGGTCAATGTGTTGGACCAACTCAAAAAGACAGAGGGAGTTCAGTATTGTACTATCTATGCTTTTTCCACAGAAAATTGGAAACGACCACAATCTGAAATTGTTAATCTCTTGCGAATTATGGAAGAATGTTGTCATCGATTTTATCCTCGTATGATGAGGGAACGGATCCGAGTCAAGGTCCTGGGAGATTTAGACGATGAACGAATTCCAGACGGTCTTCGTCAAGCTTTTGAAAAAATTGTACGAGACACGGCAGCCAATACCAATACCGACACTAGCAAAAACTTAATACAGGAACGACAAAGGCAAGAGCAGGACAACGAATCTTCGTTGGTAGATACAACAAACAAAGAATCGTTTACCGTTTGTTTTGCACTGAATTATGGAGGTCGAAAAGACATCTTGGATGCGAGTGTGAGGCTTGCTGAGATGATTGCCAGCGGATCAATCAACTCCGATGACGCGAACGAAGAGCTTATGTCGAGGTTGCTCGGCACAAGTGACATTCCCGACCCTGACTTGATTATTCGTACCAGTGGAGAATGCCGATTGTCTAACTTTATGCTGTGGAATGCTGCCTATGCAGAACTTTACTTTACCAATGTCTTGTGGCCCGACTTTGACCATAATTGCTTGAAAGAAGCTCTACAATGGTACTCGCGGCGACAACGAAACTTTGGAGGTAGACACCAGGCTGTCACCGCAACTACTAATGAAACATCTGTTTCATCGACGACAGCAACAGAAAGAGCAGCAGAGTATGGGGTTGTATCGCAAAGTCTATTGCGCCAAAATTAAAATCATTCCACTGAAAAAAAGGTTGAGAAATGCTTGGGAGCTTCAAAAAGGGCTTTGATAATCAAAATAATAATACGTTCAAACGTCAATGCTCACGCTTATATTTTTGTCGATGCAATGTGCAGGGTTGCCCGCCTGAATAAAACTTGAATATATAGATTGTCCAATAGTCGTCGTACGTATTCGTCGTCACATGATTTCGGTTTGCGTCCCGTGTCGCGGCAGTAATAGTAGGTTGACTACTACGGGCCAGCATGGATGCGGCCTGTCCCTGGACTGGGCTGTCCATGTGCAATCTTAAGAACGAAGGGTAGTGTTAGTACTGGCGTGCTGCAGAAGAAAATGGGTTTATCGATGCAGTGTTAGTTATAGTGCACTTCTCGCCAAGGAAGCAGACCAAATTTTCCTTTTCTCCAGAGTCAGCCGCAATACATGGTGAAAACAACACAGTGTGTCCTTTTCTACGACTATTGGCGCCCGAAGGAGGAATCTGATCTTTCATTCATTCATGGAATCCGATTCAAGGATTCTACAGTCGGACTATGCACGAGCATGGTCTGCATGCTTTGAGCACTTTTTTTCTTAGCCAAGCGAAGTACTCCTTCTGGCCCAATGACGCCTACTAGTAGCTGATAAGTGCACGCATGAAAAAGATGCTCTAGAAAATGAAGCGGCTTTCAGCATTGAAGACAAGGACGAAGAAACCGTGCTTTCTTCGCATGGATGCGGTTGTCATGACGGTGGCACGTTGTGCTACTCTTGTCCTCGGACGTCGAATTGCGGTGTCTTTCCTAAATTGCGCTACTATCCTGTCAACCCTCTCCAATTTATCTAAAGAAACAGCCTACGTTCCAGGCTATGAATAATAATAAAACACACGACCTTCAAAGTAATGAAAGGTTCGCGCCCCAAAGGTTACAGCGACGGCATGTCCTTTCCCAAAAATCATAGATCATCGTCTTCCACTCGGTGCGAGGCGGTCGGGTCTCGTTCATCATCGCCGATCTCGTCATCCTGATTGCTATTTTCGTCGTCATCGTCATTTTCCGAATCCCCTCGATCTTCTTCTTCTTCTCGTATACTATTAGCAGCTTTTTTGTGCGGAGCTTGAGCAAATTGGATTGCTTGAGCTGCCTTCCATCGAAGAGCCACATTAAAGGATGCAAACAAACAAACCCAAACCGCCAAGTATAAGTTGGAACCGGGTACCTGCTGATCGATGACATCCGCACAGGACATTCGCTGGTCATATTCCAACAAGGTAGGAACACTTGTAGGAACCGCAGTGGGCAGAGCTGATGGAAAATACGATGGAACATATGATGGAGAAGAACTTGTGGTGTTAGCAGATATTGTGCTGTTATCGTTGCCGGTGGTATTATCCGTGGCGTTTGTCTCGTTTAAAAATAGTAGAAACTCGACTGGCGTTTCTTGTAATCGTCGCTGCTGTCCATTATTGCCGATCTCGTTTGGTTCGACTTCAAAGAAAATATCCGACACATACAGACTGTCGGCTGTAGGCGAAAACGTAATATTCTCCTGTTCCACCACAGTGTCGCTTGGTAAAATTGTTGAGATTTCTTTTGATGGAACAGACGTGATTATTGCTTCCGAAGAAGCCATCGTAGTGGTAGCATCAGTAGGAGAAAGCGTTGATGTAGCAATCGTAGGAGCCCCAGTGGCATTCACTGTTGAGGAAACGCCTGGAGCGGTCGAGGCTGGCCTATTGTCGGAATCTGTTGGTGCTGTAGTTTCGGGAAGTTGCGTAGGACCGGGAGAGTTGGTCCCACTGGAGGATGGCATATTTGTATTAGTGGAATTTTCAGCCTCCAGTGTCGTCGGTTGAGAAGTTGCAGTTGCTGCTTCTGTCGGAAGTGACGTCGTAGTATTTGACGAGGGCGCATCTGTAACATTAGCAACTTCTTCTTGCGACGATGGTTGCATCGACGGTGGTGACACGGGAACCCAAATAACATAACATCCTTCCCCAAAGTCAACACTGTCCTCGTATTCTGTTCGTGATCGACATCCCGACCCACCAATGGTCGCCGCAACGCCCCCTTCCGCCGTGAGAATGCTCACCCCGATCACCCAAACTAAAATCATTAAAAATGAGGCAGATAATTCCAACCAACCACCAACGTGGATAAAATCAAAGTCAACGATACGATAATGTACCAGAATGAAGAAGAGAGAAACCAGAGTCGATGCCAATCCCAATATAACTCCTATCGTTGCAGAATCACGATGTTGATCCGCCACGTAAGTGAGTAAATCACACGACGTTCCCATCGTTACCAGACTGGCCAAAAAGAGCAAATACCAGCTCTTGAGCGTGGCACTGAGGCCTGTAAGTTCCTGGATAGAGATAATATCTTTCGCGGCCGACCACCTCTCGAGGGTATAGACGCAGGCAACCAGTGCCATCCACGACGAAAAGTAAATATTGGTGACCACGTAGGCCACTCCGTCCACCTGTGTAGTATGCGCAACTCCAATGATCCACCAAATGGTGAAGGTGACAAGCGTACAACCTTCCAATTTTCCGTCTAAACTTTTGGTATAATTTAGCATTTTGCAGGAGCAGCCACCGCTGCTGCTGTTGTTGTTGTCTTTAGTATCATTCGCGTTGCTGCTGCTGTTGCTGCTGCTGCTGCTGTTGCAACAGTATTGAAATCGATCCGCAATCAAGATTATTGCGGACGCCAAAAAGGTAGTAGTACCCAGCAAAAGACTGAACACGTAGGACCCTTGAAATTCTGAATCGTCTTCTATCTCTAGATTGGAAACACTGGCAAAGTTGACGAGGCTGGTAATGATAATGTACAAGTATCCCTTCCAGCGCGGATTAAATTCTCGTGGTTTGCCATTATTATTGTTGTTAGTATTGTTACCTGCAGATCCTGATGCCAACCGAGTAGTCGATATCGCAGCACTGGCCATTGTTTGTTGTTGCTATTGCTGTTAGGAATTTGATGAGAGGAGGATCAAACACACTGACAATACCAACTTCTATATAAAGAAGTACGAGTACAGTCTAGTTCCTTCTCTTGTTGTGTTTATTTTAGTGGTGCACTACTACTGTAGCTACTGTAGTAGCTACTAGACTACTACTGGTACTGTATTCACATAATTATTTTTGTTCGCATCTTCTGCTAAAATTAATAAATACTATTCGGAGTACTAGTAGTAGACTACTGTACTTAAATAATAACTGCATGGTGGTGATACGATAAAGAAAATGTTCTGTTAGGGTTGAGGCTACTAAAAGGCAAATAATTCTCCCTGTAATCGCCGTCTTTTACACAAATTCTGCCATTTCGAGGTGAACGAGTAGTAGCAGGTAGTACAGTTGTACGCGCTACTAGTCTGCTTGGAATGGTTCAGAGCTACAGGTACTAATACTCAACTGCTACTCAAGTAGGCACTACTCTAAATACTAGCTAGTAGAGTAGTAGCTAGTGTAGCTACTACCTGGTACTAGCTAGCTAGCTTCTCGTAGTAGATAGTAGTAGTAGTCGAGTAGTAGTAGGAGGAGGAGGAGAAGTACTAGTAGGAGCTACTCCTACTACTACTAGCTAGCTACTGTAGCTACCACTACTCTACTACAGTAGTAGTAGTTGTAGGTACTAATACTACTATAATACTTGTAGTAGCCCTGTGCACCTGTCAAGAATCGTCTGGCCCTCGACAGGATGATGAGCTCCAAACCAAACATCTCAAAACCAGATACAGTAGAAGTGTAAACTTTACTTCTACATCAGTAGACTACCAGGTACTACTGTACTAGCTAGTACTAGTACTGGAGTAGAATCAACCAACACATCAAACTAAATGCGAAAAAAATCCTCTCCTCTGTCGCCTCGCCAACTGCCACAAATTATCAAGGACAGAGTTTTGCAACAAAGCAACAGGACAATCAATCAATCAACCAGCATTCCACGATAAGTTACCTTGTGCAGTTTGCTGTCATATCTGCACACTACTAGTTGTTCGTCATTTCCTGGTCTCGTGTCACCATTTTCTGTGGAACGAAAACACTACTACTAGTAATAGTAATAGACTACCAGTATTCTTCTTTTCATTTGATTCGGCAATACAAACGCATATATGCATACTGTACATGCCTACATACGTCCATACAATTATACTCCTAATTGAGCATGCTAATAATAGCATACCCTACAATAATACGACGGAAGGAGATACAAAAAAGTACCCCTTGTGATGTAGACAGGATGAACGAAATTGCAACGGATGAGCATGCAAAAAGTATAATTAAATGCACCAGCAATAGCAACAACAGCAACAGGCGAAGGCATCGAAACGGTGGTTATAACGTTACTGTGGATGACAGCAACCGGTTTTGTCTCCTAGCTTCCACCAACATGGATAGTACAACTTCTACTGTTGCGAGTACTACCATTACCAGCTGTAACCGACCAATCGAGAAAAAGAGTCGACCGTCTTTGCGAAAAAGGGATCGTACTACATCCGTACTGTCAATGTCCACGTTTTCTAATGGTGGTGTTGGTGGTGTTGGTCGTGGTGGTGAGAGCCGTTTGTTTTTATCTATTGTACAACTTTGCTTCCTGTGCGCTGTCGTGATTCCTATTTATCTGCCGGTGGTTCAAGGGTACGCCTTTCATAGACCATTGCATTTTACTGCTTCTATAACCGCCATGACAACTACCTCGCACCATTTTTGTCGTAGTCGTCACCATCATATCTTTGGGTTGTCACCAACAAAATCTGTGAAACAGATTCTACAGCAACAACAACAACAACAACAGCAACAACATCTGTTGTGGATGTCACCACTATCATCCTCATATGACAGCAGTGACACAACAACAGGTACAGCAACTATGAACACGGGGAGGAGCAATCAAACGGTTCTGTTTGGTCTCTCCGCAATACCAACAGACACAAGTAGTACCAAACAATCTAACAACGTTTTCTTGTCCAATCAACGGCGTCCCCTCACACTCAACGGCAACCCTGTCAGTAGCAACAACAATGGCGACAAGGAGGGAATGCCAGCATGGCTTCAAGAAAAAGTCAACGAGTCGTTACGACGACAGCAACAACAACATCCAGACCAGGATAATAATAATAATAACAACAACAACGTATCCGATGTTCCAGTTCCGACTGCAAATGGTGGATATGCACACACTTCAACATCCAAAGCCAAAATTGCGGCCGCTAATAAGGGAAAAACGCCTTGGAATAAAGGCAAGGGACATTCCGAAGAAGTGAAGGCCCGAATTGCTGCCGGTGTTCGCAGACGTAATCATGAAAAATTATTACAAAAGCTCAAGGATATGGGCATAACGGAAGAGGAATACACGGCACAAGAAGCCAAAAAGAAAGCCGAAAAGGAAGCGCGAATCCTTACACGGAAAACAGAAAAGGGAGGATATCGACCCACAGATGAAACCCGGGCAAAGATTTCCAAAGTATTGAAGAGCAAATGGGCCAATGGAGAGGTTAAGAAACGCTCCGTTGATCCTTCCAAAGTTCGACGTGGATTTACACATACCGCTGAAACCCGGGCCAAAATTAGCGCTTCCCTTCGCAAGAGATGGGCTAATGACGAAGAGTATCGAGCCAATATGACGAACAAAACTATGGCTGTGAATTCACGTCCAGAAATTCGACAAAAAATCTCCGAAACGCTTCGTAGAAAATGGGAGGATCCTGATTTTCGTGCCAACATGACGGCCAAAATGGCCACTCGAAACAAACGCTCCTCGGGAAATCATGATTTGTCCCACCGAGAAAAGATTTCACAAGCCATGAAGGCAAAGTGGCAAGATGAAGCCTATCGGAAACGTGCTACCGAAGCCATGAAGGCAAGACAAGCTGAATTGTCAAAGTTGAGACCCCCACGCATTAAGAAAGAAAAGGTCAAGAAGCCCAAGACAGCTAATACTACTACTACCACAAGTTCCAGTAGTAGAGCTTCGACGAATGGACCGACAGCTACGGGCATGACGAATTTGAAGGCATCGAATCGTCCTCGTTTGGCGGAACCCCTGTCGGCACCGAAACCAAAAGTCAAGGGAATTCGCAAACAACAGCAAACAATGCCACCGCGCAATTCGGTACAGATTGTAGGATCTTCTGGAACTAATGGTGGTACACCGGGAACAACAATAGCGCCTGACAAAAAGCTAAAACTAAAACAAGTCACGAAGAAAGAAAATGATACGTCAATTACTGCTGCCACAACGGCTCCCGGTGTTGGTGCTGCAAAAGCCACCTCCGCGGAAACAAAAAGCAATTCCAAAAGCTCGAAACAGAGGAACAGCAAGAAGGAAGCACCCGGGAGTAAGACGCGTCTGCGAGAGGAACGTCGCGATCTGTACGATCTGTTGTACGGCGATGAAGCTTTGGAGGATGACGAGAATGAAAATGACGGCGATGATCTAGGAACCGCCACCCTAGGTGGACACGAAGCTTCCAATCGTAAGCACGATTCTGTCTTTTTGGAAGACGAGAACCTGGATGATTTTGATCCGTATGGTTTGGACAACTTTTGAGCATTGTACGGAAAATGACAAGATTAGTGCTTAGCTGAGTTGTGGAATACAACATACACTTGAACAAGAGGCCGTCATTTTTTCTGAAAGGATCAGGATCAGCACAGAAGAAGTTTCTGAACAAGGTTAATTTGCACCTCATGAAAAAAGTTTATTTTACCGGATCAAATGGAAGCAGTGCCACACACTCAAGAATCTGCTGGATAGTACGTTATTCCTCCCATCCAAAAACATATCGATGATTTGGCCTCTAAAGTGTCTGGTTCCCCTAGCTTTCTGACCCACGAGCAACAACGATAACTTTCCCATTGCATTTGCACTCTTGTGTGACACTGATGAGTGAATCGAAAATATGCACCCCAACCTAAATATTATTATTATTATTTGCTACAAATGAATCAACTTATCACAGCCACGTCCTACACAGCTGCGGCTATTCTTTTCTATCAATCCATGGCATTTTCTATGCTAGATGGCAAAGAAGTAGGACCGAAGAACCCCTGAAGTATAGATGGATATCATGTTTTGTGCGGGAAAAAGTGATCTCATGTGAAAGCGCTGTCGGCCATTGCTTTTCAGGACGCCTCATTCCTAGCACTCCTCATCCAAAGAGATAGCTAGCTACAATGCTTTCGCAGTAAATTATTAGCATTTATTTGATGATGGAAACTATTTTCTCCCCGCAGCTTTGGGTATGCCAGGCGCATTCCTTTTAAGGGATGCCTTGGCGGGCTTCTTATTTCCGCGTGTGTTGCTTTGCTGCTTCTCCAAATTTTCGTAATGTTGCTTGGTCAAACTGTATAACAAAACACCAGAGATACCCACTGCTGACCCAATACCGACTTGCAGGGAAATTTGATTTTGAAACACCATGACAGAGGCAACCATAATGACAACTCGTTTCATGGTGTTACCAACAGCAAGCGTAACAGGATGAACATTGGAAAGCGCCAAGTACATGACCTCATTATTTAAATAATGAAATAGACCTGAAACAATAATTGACTGCACTAAACCCTGTGATCCTCGGTCCGACGCAGAAACCGCCGAATCCCAGAGCGACGGCAACGGCACGGGCGCTAGCGAATCTGGATTGATAGTGACTCCTGCCGATTGGAAGAAACTTGAGCCTTCCGTGGCTAGTGCCAACGGAATGGAAATCCAAAACGCAGCACATGTTACAAGGCCAAACAAATTGGAAGAAGTCAAATGGGTCCCCAGCGAATTTTTCCCCTTGTCATCTGGCGTCATTGCAATTTTGGACAAGACGGCTCGCAGAGCAAAGGCAACATTGGATCCCATAGCGGCCCCAAACGCCAACCATGAGAAACTTTTCTCTTTCAAACAAGCGTATCCTACGCCTCCCACCACTGGCAGCAAGGCAGTATATACCGCTGGGTGCATCCACTTCCCGAAATAGAGTGCGGCCACAATAGCACTAAAGAATGGTTCAAGCGCTTTGACAATGTGTGTAAACGATACGGGTCCGGCACCCAAGCTAATCATGGCCGAAAGTTGTCCGACACAGTGCCAAAACCCTACAGTTCGTACTGTCCTCCGCGCCTTGGCGTCGGTGAGAGTTGGTTTTTCTCGCAGGCGCAACGCCCACAGGATAGCCACATAGAGAGCTCCTACGCCGAATTGGATCGTCCCAACCATGAGAGGTGCCGGTAAGACATTTAGAACTTTTTTGTTGACAACTTCGCGTGTGCGTGTGCGTACAGCGTTAAGAGAAAGTAAGCAAAACAGGAGGCTTTGAGTTGGTTCTGTATATCATAATGACAACTCAGAACTCAGACCAATGACCAATCAGTATTATGGCAAAAAAGAACAACGTACTGTTGTAGACAATGTTGAGAGCATACCAAAGACCAAAATAAAATCCAATTTTGAGACGTTGCAATAGACTATTGGCAACCGCATCCTTATTAGAGGAAGCTGCACCTCCACGAGTGACCATCGTTGACGGCACTTCAATAGCTTCCTCGTCATCGTCCACATCCTCCAGGAGCGTCAAATAGCCACGCTGCAAGGCTTCGGAAGTAGTGGCCGATGCCGGGAAAGAATCTTCAACTGTATGCGTTACAAGAGAAGAGCCTGGTACTCCCGCTTGTTGTCGGTGGTGAGGCTGCATCCTACTACTGATACGGCTGCTTGAAGACGAGGAAGCGGAGGAAGCTGCTTTGGGCAACACCAACAATAAGAAAAGGAGTCCACGGAATCTCAACATTTGATACTTGCAGAACTTGCTACTTCTTCGCTTGTGTTGATTATTTGCCACTTGCTGGTATTCGTAGCTACTACAAATAATAATAGTAGGCTGCTAGTCTAGTAGTAGATAGAGCAGTCTAATGGAGTAAAATGAGACAAGAGGTGATTGCAGGTGTGAAGAGACGATTCTACTAGTAGTACCTACTAGTAGACTACTAGTACTTATTCTTATTACTGTATTAATTAGAGTCGAGACGTTAAGAAGGGTCGCAGCCATTAAAATTGCAACCACAAAGATATTCAAAAGACATCGAGACTCTGATCTCAATCATGAAGATTTCGTCATTGACAAAAATCCACACCCGACTCGATGTCATTTTTGCTATCATTCATCCTATTCTTCAGCTCGGAAGGTTGTTGAATGGGCGAAGAGAACTAGACTATCACTCAGTTGATCTAGAAAAGCATCTCCAAATCTTGATTTGCCCATCAGCTGCCGCCGTAGCGCAGAGACCAGTGGTAGCACTGTCCGGTGCCCAGTCCATTGTTCGGACACTATCTGTATGACCTCTCAAGATTGCTAAGGGATCTGCCTTTGTCTTCTTATTTTTGGCGTGTGCTGGAGCGGCCCTGTCAAAAATACGGACGCGGTGATCCCATCCTGCCACTGCAAACAATCTACCATCTCCAGGTTGAAAGCGGCAGAGACTTACACCAGGTTTTCCCTCTCCATTAGTCTGGCATGTTGTAAGACGGGACCGCAGCCGAAGTCTCGAAGAGTTCGTATGATCGGCAAGAGATGCAGGAAAGGTTGCTTTGAGAATGGCTACAGTACCTTGATCCTTGGCAGCCATTTCCTGCTGCGCAACATTTTCGCCAGCCATTCCAGCTACAGCAATAACACCACACGTAAGTGATGTTTCGGGAGAGGATGTGACCATGCTTCTATTGGGGTGTGAAGGCGCCAGGTCTAGTGCAAGCACTGGATCGTTAGATAATTTGAAGCTGGTTTCTGTGTGCTTTCCGAGCATTCTCAAGTCGTGAAAGAAGACTGTTCCGCTTTCCATACCACAAGCGATGATGGGATGACTGCTATTGCAATGATTCATAGTTGACTGCATTTGTGTGTTCCCGGATTGAGAAAAGGCCAGACTTGTAAGCATGCCGTGTTTGCGTGGGTTGGTCGAATCGAATACGTCACTGTCCTCCTCGGCCGAAGCTGACGCCGCGTCGAAAACTGCAATTGGGTTTGATGATGAATCGACACGCCAGTCCCGTACAGTAACCTTGGACTCGTTGGCCGAGGGAAGAGCTACTAAATTCGAGCTACCCGTACAAGGTGTCGCCGCACAAAATGTCTGAGAGTATGTTGAAAAGGAGGAAATGGTAGCGGCTTCTTCAAACTGACCTGCATGATCCCAAGCATGAATAGACACAGTTCCTCGATTGTCCCTGGTTTGATAGAGAAAATGACTTCCTCCTTCGTCACGTGTCTTCTCTTCCACACGTCGCAGCATCCAACCAGGTCCTCTATTTTTTACTAAATGATTGCTCTCCGTTCTCGCAAGTTGTCCCTGCCCCAAATCCCACAGGTTACACTCCCCGTTGGCGTGGCACGACGCAATATATCGTCCGGACAACAAATGAGTAGCAGCTGCTGCCTGTCGTGCCGAACGAGTGATGTCACTAGCAGATTGACTTTCTGCCATGAGCATACCGCGACACCGGAATTGAACACCTTCGTCGTCACTACTGCTACTACTGCTGAAGCTGGTCCTCGAATCGGCGTCGTCGTCACCTGTATTTGAGTGAAACGATCCTCTGAGAGTGGGCAAAAAACAAACAGACGCAATGGAAGATCGACTACTCGCCGATCCTAAAGGAGTATCCGCCTTGGTGTGGTGATCGATAGCAACTTGAAGTGAAACCAGTGGATCTAGCAGCATCTTTTCCGGGCTGGCATCGGTAGTATTGAACTTCGCAAGAGCTTTCATTCTGCATTATTCATCTGGGACAGGCGTTCAGGATCATGTCGCATTTTACAATTCACTGTATAAACGAGCAATGGATGAAAGTGTTCGGTCAGTGTGCATGTGTCTAATGCGATCCATAGAAAGAGCCAGCAAGTCTCATTGCACTCTTGACTCTTGACTGCACACAGGACGAACAGAACTGTAAAAAGGAGGGGAACCTCACATAGATGAAATCGTTGTCACTCATTTAGTTTTGAAGTATTGTGATCTCAAACTTTAAATTTTTATCCGCATCATTGGCTTGCTCTTCCTCTTGTTCGTCGCCTGCGTACATAGAACATAGATATTCCTGCAAGTGAATAGTGCAAGTGCAAGAAGCACCCGATTGATCACTTATACTAGAACTTACTCGAGATCCTCCAAACCGCCTTCGTGTCGAGCCCGACGCAGTCTACTGTCAAGTTATTGTCGGGGTTAGGATAAAGCAACTTAGCGTTGGGATGGGATTGCAAGGAGAGCAAGATCACGTTCATACACCCACCACATTAATAGATGATGTGTTTTGTAGCTTTTCTTGCGCCGTCTTAGTAAAAGGCTCGGGATATGAGCTTATCGATCGTGTCTGTTTCTCTTCCATTCCATTCACTCACGTCTCTGGACTACCGTAGAGAGTACCGGTAGGCTACTACTACTCTAGCTAGAGGGTCTAGCTAGCTACTACTCCTAGTAGTAGTAGGTCGTAGTACTCTGGTGTAGTAGCTAGACTACTTCTACCAAAAAGAGCAGGAAGGTCCGCCAAACCCCTGAACCCCTACTTTTATCCCTAATAGACTATTAAACCAAGAGGTCCATAAAGCTTTAAATACTGACAAACAGCTTGAGTCATGTTGAAATATGTTGAAATAA
>Ga0100391_1002683_pt1 | contig 18649 bp, 12 predicted proteins | sample CryGeymeta201515_FD_81541 | JGI IMG/M metagenome (GOLD analysis project Ga0100391, IMG submission 81541) | Groundwater microbial communities from Crystal Geyser aquifers in Utah, USA - Crystal Geyser metaG 2015-15 | ecosystem: Environmental > Aquatic > Deep subsurface > Groundwater | place: USA...
AAAACAAAACAAAACAAAACAAAACAAAACAACACAAACACACAAAAGCATGTCTCGTTCTGCACTGTGGCATCAAGAAAAGAATGTACAGCGTCGTCAGCAAGAGGCAGATGAAGCATGGGAGGCTGTCATCGAAGAAGGACGGAACAACCAGCGCAACAACAACAGCAAGAACAACAAGGTACTTGCTCTTTGGGGACCAGACGATAGCTTTCGATTGGAACCCATGTTGTTGAACAATATAAAAAAGTCCAATTATTTTATCAAAATATGTCAAGAAATTCACGATTGGACTAGTTTGGTCGATGAAATTTATTATAGAGTCGATCACATGGAGCCTTGGGCTGTAGGTACGTATGTTTGTATATGTGGGTGGGTGGGTGAGAGAGTGCGTGAACGAAAAAGAGAAAGAGTTATACATGGGTTGAAGAGCAGTTGGTTGGAATTGCAAAGTCAAATCGTTCTCAAACAGCATTGTTGTCTTTGTTTTTTGTTTCCTCTTTCTCTTTTTTGCTGTTGTTGTTGTGTTGTTGTGTTGTTGTGTTGATGTTACTTGTATTGTTGTTTGTTGTTTGGCAGGTATGTAAAGGTGTAATAAGGTGAACCAACACTTTTTTAACACACTTTAAAAAAGGTTGTTGAGATATAAAAATAGCATTCACAAACAGCAACAACAAATCCATATGATCTGGTGTTTATTCAATGGTATGGTTGTTTAGAGGGAGGAAAATATTTAATTCGCTCTGTGCATGTAGTGGATGGAACAAAAGCATCGTTATTCCATCCCACTTTTTGGAAATATAAGAGCCGTGTCTTACCCTGTTCTCTCTCTCACACACACACATGAATAACAGGTGGCGTCAAAACACCATCCACTGGATTTTGTCTCCTGTTACGACTGTTGACCATGCGCAGTACAATCAATCAAATGACCCTGATGCTCAATCATGTTGATTCACCCTACATCCGAGCCATTGGATTTTTGTATTTGAGGTATACCTGTGAACCACCGCATTTATTTTCGTGGTTTCAACCGTTTCTCTTCGATGAGGAACCCATTCAAGTCCGGGCCAGCAAAAAGACAGCAATCTCACAGCAAGGAAGAAATGGTGGCGACGGAAACGCAACCACAGATCATACCATTGGATCATTTGTTCGTATGCTCTTGTCATCGCGTGATTATTGTGGAACGACGCTGCCACGACTTCCCATACAAATTGAACGTGATATTCAAGTGGCACTGTTACAGGCGGAAAAGATTCAAAAGCGTGCCGACACTCATTTTCGCAACAAACGCACAATGGAATTGTTTCAAACATTAGGATCAAAAGTAATGGCCACGTACGAAGATGAAGACAATCCTTTGACATGGTACGAAGCAGAAGTAGACCGTGTTATCTTGCGAGGCGAAGACGGAGAGCTGTTGAAACGCCCCAAGTTCGTTGTCACATTTACAGAATATGGCAATACTGAGATTGTTACTTTGGGTGAGATGGATGTCATTGACGGGCCATTTTACAAAGAAGATATGGCAAAGGGCAAAGAAAAGGTCGTTGATGCCTACGAGGAAGTCCGTCGAAGAGAGCAAAATTCTGTGACGGCGTCGGGAAGAGATTACCATCGTCGGCCACCCACAACGAAGGATAGCTTGGCGGCTCCCACTAGTAACAGGGGATCTTCTTCGGATCGCGGTCGACACCTCAGCTCCAGTCCATCTCGAGGAGGAGGAGAAGGTACGAGTCGACGCGGGTACAACCAGAGTCATACAAATAAAAACACGACAGAAAAGCGAGAACCGAACGGCAAGCCGCAAGTGGCACGAGAAAAGGTACCTCCACCAGCCCAGCTCAAACGTACAGCCGAGGAAACTGCATCAACGAGGGAAAAGAAACGCAAGCTTTTGGCGAAGTACGGCTAATTTATAAATTTGGATTCGACACTTTACTTGTACAGTACTCCATTGTAGTAAGATTAGCTCCCATCAAAGTCGTTTCAGGGCAAGCTCCTTGCTATTTTATTGGATGAAGGCCAACACGTTTTGGTTGATGTCCAACCGATGGCGGAATTGCCTAAAAACTAGTGATCAATCCACTTTAGTTATCAATCCACTATAGCTTTCGTTCATAAAAGCTTTCGCGGGGCGCTCCCTATGATGGAGATTAAGAATGTTGTTTGGCTTTTGCGCCATCATCGTGTTATATATATATTTCATGGCCGTCGTGGTATTGATCATATTATCATGTGGATACTTTTTTCTTCTTGCCCATTGAAAATGATGAACGACGAAGAGGCTGCACCAGCGTCCATACATATCCTGATGTTTGGTCCAGTTGCACTCCCGTAGACAACGCGAGTAATTGATTGTTCGTTGGATCGATAATAACGTGTGGTCTGGCCCTGGTATCCACTCTTATCGTTTTACCATTTTCGAATACAATCGTTTCATTGTAGGCGTCTGTGTTAGCATACCTCCAGGAAACTCCATCCAATGAAAATGCGTGGCGTCCATTGGCACTGCACTGACCCAACATGCAACGAGTTGATTGTTCATCATGCCACAATGCATGGTACGCCAGTCCAACATCACTGGTCCTCGTCGTCCAAATATTACTGGGATCCTCGGATCCCGATCCTCCCAAAACAAAAAGGGGTTCTAGATGGGGCTGATAGGTCGAAGGATCCTTCCAGTTGGACGCCCAGAGTCTATGAGGAATCGTTAGCAAATTCGCAGTTTCGCATCGTCGCCAGAGTCCCAGAAAGCTAGAATCGTTTAATATAATTCCATTGAGATTGGAATCGCACCACACAAGTTTGTGAGTCTTGTTCCAGTAGTCCGCATTCCATTGACTCGAGTTGAAGACAAGAACGGGCTCACTCCAGGGTCCTTCGGGATGGAATGCCCAAAGCATGTAGGTATCTCTTGGTTGTGGTAGTTTTTGTGGTGACCTTGATCTGCCATTGCTTTTGCGACAATCGATTGGTGTTATGACGCGCGACGGTGGTGGTGATGCCGTAACAAATAAAACAATTTCACCTGATGGAGCTTCCACAACGTTGGGTTCGTGAGCAAAGGTTGGAAGTATCACTTGTTGCTTTTTGTACGGTCCATAGGGCATTTTAGAAGTAGCTCGAATGACCTGACTGTTGGTCGTCCAATATTCGAGTCCACACTGCAAAACCATTTCGGATGCAAACATGTGATACATGCCTTGTCGGTAGATAACGGATCCACCCCAGGTCGAGGTATTATTAGAGAGCTGCAAGCCCGTATGGGAAATGACGGGCAAAAAATCGAGCTCTTCACAGCGACTACCCTTCCATCCCGAAAAGCAATGGCAGTTTCCAGATACTACTACCTGTTGTTTCGTATCTTTTTTCCTCAGCACTGTACACTCTCCGTTCATAGAACAATCGACAGATGTCCTGCAAACATCATCTCCAAGATTGTGAGTTGCAGTTTCCACTGCAATATAGTTGGCCAAGATTGTGATTATCCAAGCTTTGCGGAGCATTATTTTTTCAAAGATCTTGTTCGATATGAGATACTTATTCGATGGTTTTTGGTTTCACATCTTCCTAAACCTCATTTTTTCATAGAATACGCTTAACTCTATATTTAACACTAATCTTGTTGAGGAGCAACGAGAGCACTCTGTGCTACCGGTACTCAAGTAGTCTACTACTAGTAGCTAGCTAGCTAGCTAGTACTACTATGCTGGCGTAGTACTGGTATGGAACTCGCGTTCACTTCCTTGCGATTCTTTTTGGATCGTTCGATCGGAAAGCGAGCGCATACACAACAACAATACCAAACAAGCCAAACAACAATCAAATCCTAGATTAGCTAGATCCTACTACAAGCTCTAGCTAGTTGTAGTTGTAGTACAGCAGGCACCAACTAATAAACAAGAGAATAATAATTTCAAACTATCATCATGGCTTCCGAAAGTAATTCAATTCCCGTCATGTACAAGCCTGCCAATATGATGGAAGCTGGTCCTAATGGCAACAACTTGCAAACTGTGGCTGCCGCCCAGCATCCTGTGGAAATGATGCAGCGACGAGCTGGTACGTTCTACGTTCTACTAGTATAAGAGTGTCTTTTGGTTTCTGTTGCTGTTGTTGTTGTTGCCTTGTTTTGCACAGTGCACAATTGATTGTATCTTGTTTTCTGATTCGTTTTCTTTTCTACTCCTTCCTGTTTGGAATGGCTAAATACTGCAAATACATTTCTACTGTACGAATTACAACAATCCACCACCCCCTATCGATACCACCAAATGTCGTGTCATCACTACTGCTCTGATTTTCTATGCTCTGTTCTCTACTGAACTCACTGTAACTCTGTTTCCAGTGGGAAACACCTTTGGTAACAATCTAAACTTTGTTCGCTCGGTGTACGGAAGTGGCTTGGCCATGCGATTGGCAACGGAACAAAAGATTGCACGAGAACAAAATTTGGAAGCTCGTGCACCTGGTTTAGAGTCGTCTAATCTGTTCGGAGAAATTGTTAGTGGACGTGATACTACCATCGATTTTGCCGACTACTTGTCTTTGCCACAGAACCGTCCCATGGTTGTCAAGGAAAATCCCCATGCTGTCATTGAACATCGATTGGGAATGAAATGAGAGTAATGATTACATCCGGAAAAAACAAAACAAACCATTTAAACAATAGGGTCTGTAGTGATGATTGGAGCTCCTGCATACCTACGTATGTATCGTATCTATGCCCATCCATGCACACTGCCGAGGTTGGTCCCCCACATCCCACAGTAGAGACAGTCTAAAAAACAATAACAAACTCTTTTATACGGTACATACTGCAACAATCATAGCTTGAAGGCCTTTACTGCAGTAGCTAGAATTGGATTCGAGCCTGATTAAGCTAGAACACCTCGACTTTGAGAACCATCCCTCTTCACATAGGATGCGTGATTCACTGAAGAAAAACTACAATAGTAGTGCCATCATCAAAAAATGCTATAGCCATCAGCTTGCTACAATATTCTTGATACTTGCAGGATTTTTACTAAAATCTCGTTGGACCTCGTTCAATGCACAATGTGATATGTCGTCCATGATCACTTACAATTTTTGGATACCACGGAACTTGCTCATCTCTCTCCAACAAGTCCAGAAAATGCAATAGATCGACAGGATAAACATTGCCATTACTTGATCTGTCCGTATGCTCAATAAAAATAATCGTTCTGTCGTCGGACAAATGGCGCAAGCTGCACAACAGATCCTTTTGAGCATCTTTGAACAGGAGCACATCAGCGGCGACAATGACATCATACGTGGAGCACGGTAGACCTGCCAGCATGGCATCGTCGTCTCCCCAAAGCATTTCTCTCACTTGCACTTCTTTTGCTTGCTGCTGTTGGTCGGAGCCCGAGTGATGAGTATGCTGAATGTTTTGCTGGACATTAATTTTCAGCAAATCCAGCAAGGATCTTGTTTGAAGCTTTCTAGCGTCGTCGTGACGCAAAGTTGCCGGAAAGATAAAGCTCGCTTGGTCTGTTAGAGTCACATTGGCACCCATGGCAGCAATGGAAAGTCCCAGTGCTCCTGTTCCTGCTCCTAATTCAATAACATTTAACCCTTGCCAAGGACGCTTCGCGATTATTGCCGAAGAGCTTCGTGGTGTGTGACTAGTACTGCCGTGCTGGTCCAAATATGCCGCCAATCGACGTGCACCACTCCAGACGAATCCGCCTGAGCCGAGAGATGTCCACTGTTCAATCTGCAATTGCTTGGCAGTGTCATTGTTGCCAACACAAATGGTAGTGGACACAGACTTCAGCGGACAAAGTGCAAAGAAACATATATTGCGAATGTCTTCTGCACGATGCTGTAGCCGCGTAAACCATCGCATGGTTCGTGGAGCTGAGCGTGCAGACATGTTATTGTTGATGTACTATGGTGATTCTGACCACCTCGCAGTGGCAGCATTGACAGGGACAGCTGAGGCTGATGGATGAAAACAGTTAGACGCAAGGAATTTTTTAAAGCAGTGGTGGCTCGAATTTCTGTGAAGGGCCGAGAACAGACATTGGGAACTGTGTGCGGTGGAGTCAAGCTCCTGAACCTCTTCTGCGAAATTACCAGCTAGCTTTCGTGCCCAAGATTGGAACAAAAGCTGTTGGATTCCCAAGCTCGCAATGCGAAATCTGTGGGTGTCTGCATCGGCCAACATTGCAGCATAAGCATCGTTGAAGAGTGTGACAACGTATCCAAGGTCGGCAGCATCTCGAACGGCACTTTCCAAACATTGGTCGGTCGATGCAGTCATTCCGACATTCCCTTCAACTGTTGTCTATTAGAAACTAGCGCCTATCTAGCTATTTAGTAGCAGTCGGAGTATTGTACTAGCTACTAGTAGCTTCGGAGTAGAGCTTTTGTGAACGACATCATTATTATTCTAGCTAGTACCTGGTACTAGTACCAGCCAGTAGTAGTCTAGTACAGCCAGCACAGATGTAGAGTACTGGTAGTAGTTTCGTCAACTTGCTTGCTTTTTTTACTACTAGAATAATACTCTAGTAGTAGTAGTAATAATGCTACTACTGCTACTAATATTACTACTGTACAGTATTATGGAAACAGAATAATCGTTAGGGATAAAGCTATAAACGTGCAGACAGACGCCTTGAAACCAGACGATGTAAATTTTACTGAAACACTAACACAAACAAGCAACTCACTCAACCCGCCACTATTCCAAGGAGACAGTCTGCTCGTATACCATCAACACAGAATAACAAGATGGAAGAGCCACTAGATCTTATACGGCTATCCATATCCGAGACTGTTTTTGTCAAATGCAGAGGAGATCGAGAATTGCGTGGAAAATTGCATGTACGTTTCAAGGAAGTGGTGCATGTGCGCATGCTGCATCAGCAGCAAAGTCCGTTGAATTCTTCAGCTTATCCTTCCACTATTTTTTAATTCCCACCTTTTCATCGCTCTACAGGCCTACGACCAACATTTGAATCTTATTCTCGGAGACGTTGAAGAGACTGTCACAACTACGGAAATTGATGAGGAAACAGACGAAGAAATTGTCAAGAAGCAAACAAGACGAGTGGCCATGCTGTTCGTACGGGGGGATATCGTGGTGCTCATTAGCCCGCCTCTGAGAACAGGGTGAAAATTGTATTGTAATACAGTACATTTAACCGTTGAAAGGCAATAACTGCAACTGAAGCTTTTGTTTCTCTTGTACTAAACTAAATGGAGCATTGTTCAGAGTTCTGAGAAACAAAATCTATTATTACGCTTCAGTAGCTGCTAGCTAGAAACGTGTTTATTGAGTCTTCTTTTCACTTGGGAGAGCCACCACAGAAGAAAAAAAGGCATTCGTCGCCTCGGAAGTGGACGACGTTCTGCCGTTGGCAACCGACCGCGAACCAAAAGAGACGGCGTGACGGTCAGCTCCGAACGACGAGTTCGACCTGACGAAGCGGCTTTGTTGGACATCAGGTCGGACTTGCGCGTAATCTCGTTCCGGTGGCCAATCATAAAAGCGTTGAGACATGAGTGGTGAGTATGGTACCACCGCGTATTGCACTTCTCGTGGATCTACGGGTTTGTGGGCCTTCTTCTTTTCATCCTGCGAGATATGGCCTTGAAAGACTACCTGGTCCGCCGAAACTTCCATATCTTCTGCACCGGCTTCCAATTCTGGGATCTTTTTCGGCGGAAGAATTCCTCTCTTTCGCATGATGCGAATGGCATAATTCTGAGGACCAACAAACCACAAACCGAAGAAGAAGAGAAACAGTCTCCAGGGAAAGATGAAGAGGATAATTACCAGGGCAAAACCAAACAATGAAACCCAAAAGGTTAAAAACGGGTCTCTCCAAGTCATGACGTTGAAGAGGGCCCGAAACGCACAGAGGAAACTGTGAGAAGCACCAACTATGGGCTCCACATACTGGCCAACCCTTGCCACTACCGGATTAGAGTGAGAATACTGCCCCACGTTCAGTAATTTGTCCAAGTTTTGAGAGACTCCAAGTTTTCGTCTCTTTGCACTTCGATTGTGGTGGCCAAAATAACGAGAGTTCGAGTTCTTTACCACATAAGTTCGATCGTTGAATTTATGCAACGTGAGCTCGTGCATCTTTTCCTTCACTTCGTTGAGATCGTCCGTCAGGCGTTTGCGACTCTTTTTCTTGTCACTCCCTGCATTAGCATCGTAGTCTATGTCTTGGTCGGGCACTGTGAGACCAGCGATAGTATTCCCTGGCGGTTCGTCAATCAGAGAATTATAATCATCATCTACATCTTCCAGGGATAACACGTCTTCTTCGTCATCGTCATACTCATCGACTTCAATAACGTCATCGTCGTCAAATGTACCACTTATTGTGCCAGATCCTGCAACGGGATGATAACCTCCCAGTAGCTGTTGCTCCACTCCGTCTGCCTTGCTCTGTATTTCTGGATCGTCTAACGCAGGCGCATCGTTTGGAGAACCGTAAAAGAGTTCGTTGGAACTACGCCGGATACTTTCGACTGTACTATGTCGGATGGTCTCGACACCTTGCGCCAGAGGGGACACAACATACGTCAAAGGGGAGACGACATGCCTAACACTTGACTTTCCAAGCTTATATCCACTCATTGCACCAGATTTGCCGGTCTTGTAGCCAGTCCTTATACCGCTTTTGATGGGAGGAGCCAAATAATGAACGCCTGTACGGAGACTGCCTGTGATTGGTGACACAACGTACTGAAGTCCAGTCACTTCCGTCACTTTATCACCCACATCAATCAAACCACTCGCGGCCTCTTTGACAGTGCGAGTGCCTGTCTTTCGAATAAAGCCGACCGTTCCAAATCTCTGCTCTTCGCAATCGTAGTCGTTCATACCAGATTTATCCTTTCGCATCATTCTGGGCATTTGAGGGAAAACCCCGGTCTTTCTAGAGCTGACGTTTGTGTTGACCATGGCGCCACCAGAAAGTGTGCTTAATCTCTTCTTTCGCGATACTAATGAATCAGTAACTTTAAATTTTGGATAGATCTTTCCATCAGCAAAAGGAAACTCGAGATGATCCTTTACTACTACATTTGTGTCGTCGAGGGCTGACCCCTCCTGGTTCATGAAGCCCATGGCCCGAAAGAGCACCTTGCCTCTTGGTTCATGGGTTTCGAAAGTGTAGTTGATGACCGGAGTATTATTGATTGTCTCTGTTTCGTACCTCATATTCAAGGGAGCAATCGCGGAAGGCCGATTTTCGTTTGGTCCCTGCAAGAGCCCCAACAGCAATTCTTCCCAGGATGGAGGGACAAAACCCCTTGCAGCAGGCCCATCCATCCCGTACCTTGCATAGTTTCGAAAAAGAAGCAACATAAAGTAGGAAGCCACATATGCGGGAACCAATGAAAAGGCATTCATGTACACGCAGTGCATCCAAGCAAAAAAGACAAACGCAGAGGTCAACACGTTGTCCCATTCACGCAGTTCCTTCAGAGTAATTTTGAGAATGTTCATGACCTGTTTTCGGGTAAAATTTATCTCCCGAAGTGTAGCTCGCAGCTGTTGGAATGAAAATCTCCCAGGTAGATGTGCACCATGAGCTGTGATCGCCACGTTGCGGAATGCCCGACTTGAACCGCACGCCACAAACGTGTCGACGTTGGGTCTAAAGTTTCGTGGTCTCGATACCTTTTCTGGAAGGTAAGAAAGAAGAGCTCCACGTAGATTGCTCCATTCTAGCCGGAATCTCAATCGAATTGCTCCACGCCTTCGACGAGAGTAAACATGCGCGGAAAGTCGCAAGGGCAAAGTGACGTCATAAGTCGACCCCGGTCGCAGTCGGCTTACATCCAAGACGACTCGTCCATTGAAATCGTCCTTCTGAGATTTTTCATCGTCAAAGACGCCAATGTAAACTCTCGCAAAACCATGGTGAAGGGGAATGTCACAGGCTCGCTGAGTTTTGGATAACCAAATTGGAGATGCTTTGTTTTTTATCACATCGGTACAAAATGCGTAAGGGCCGCAGACAACGTACACTACGGCATCCGTCTGACTATACCGGTCTAGTTTTGGAAAGCCTAAACCTTGCAAAATTTCCAACTTGAGACTCCCTATTTCTGGTCGTTTTGATGGATTGTTCGGTACGTCAAGCTGGCATTTGTTTTTTCGTAAATCATAAAAGACTTCAGATGGCTTTTCCATTTCCTCTCGTAATTCGCTTTCGGTCATCCACACGTGAGGATAAACTGATTCTGGTAGTACTCTGTGCTCCTTTTCGCGGCAACCACGTCGTCTGCTGAAATTGAGACCAATACTCACATTGGAAGAGTCCAGTTCTTGTGTTGCATCCAGTTCCTTGCTTTCTCGAGCAAACGCCGCAGAGGCAGCACTTCTCGTCCGGCTGCTCGACAATCGTACAGCAGGTGCTTTCAGAGAAGTCAATACAGACTTTTTGCGTTGAAAATCAGAAGACATTCGATGAATTCGTGAGAACGCCTTTAACCAAAGTACCTTTTCATTTCCTCCCTTGAGACATTTAAAATAAAATCGCAAAGGCTTCCCTTGTTCCTTGGCCAGTTTAATTTCTCGATTCAGAACATTGTCTTCCAAGTGATCTCCAGCAGTCCCGTTTATAAACTTCATAGAGCTCTCTTCCTCTTGGGATGTTTGATCATCGGCGTCTGCAAAATAAGATTCTCCACTAGAAGTGCTTTTGTCATCGTTTGTGTCCAATTCCGAGGAAAGCGTAGATGAAGTGGGAGTAACCTCTGTTCCCTGTTGTGTCACTACTTCAACGACAAAGCTGGAGCTGTCGTTGGATACATCCTTGACGTGCCAAGAAATCTCGGCAGGAATCCGTAAGGCCAAAACATCACTCTCTCCCAATTGGGATAAATTTTTGTTGTTTTTAATAGACTCTCCCATGGAACCTCGTCGATGGAGCTTGGAAGACTTCTTTTGGGGGATGTATGTCGGCGTTCCTTGGTTTTTGTGCCCTGTCGTAAATCGATAGCAAGATAAACTCCCATCTATCAAATCTAGCACCACGTATCTCTTGGTCCAAAACATGGAAACGGTACCAAGCGTAGTAGAGGAAAAACTTCTTCCTTTCCGCCAATACAACACCCCCTCCAAGGAAGCGGGTTCGTTACCAGAAACACCAGCATCATCTTTGTTACCTTGAGATAATGTTGTATCGACGCCTAATGTGACAGTTAACCTTTGTTGGTTTTCGACATGAGCTGCTGAATGGGACGACGGCGAGAGTAGGTCTTGTTGGTCCATCGTGAAGTTTTTCGGTGCTGGTTGGTTGAGAGAGCTTTGTTCCCGTTCAATTGCACATTCAAGAAAGTAGATGGGAGGTAAAAAGAAGAAATTATACCGGTGTTGTTAGTTATGAGATAGACCTTTGGTCGCTGCTGTTCGGTTCGTGTTGCTGTCTTGTTTGTTGTTGTTCTCGTGGTTGTTTTGCCGGTTTGCCGGTGAAGCGAGAAATAGAAGTAATACAGTACGGAGTAGTAGTTTCTCACACTCCGTACATGTGATTCTTTGGCCAACCGTTGCGCCCGTTCAATCACGAGGAGACGTAAATAATAAACGGTACTCGAATGGTAATAAAAATGAGGCACTATCGTGGGGCTTTAACGCAACTACAGCAGACGCTCAGGTACTTAGTACAGTAATTGTTAGTCATCGTATCATTTAGTACTCAGTATTGAATACTAGTAGCTAGTAATACATACTGGTGTACCAGTAGGTGATAGTAGTAGCTAGGGATTAGTTTGCATCTCATCCTACTATCAAGTACTAGTAGAGTACTAGAGTAGTTTAGCTAGAGTGTCTGATACTCAATATGAAGACATCGTCCCAGGTTCGGCGAAAAGGAGCCCATCCACCGGTAAGCAAAAACTTGGAGGTGTCCATGTCCTGGCCTTCGTCGAAGGGAGATAGTGTGGCAGCATTCCTAGGCTCGGGAAAGGCCTCGCCTTGTTTTTCGTTCAAAAGCATGCTCCATCTGCCTGTGCATTCCTGATCAAGATCGTCTACTACCTGCAGGGCCCAAACATCCCCTTTTGGATTCAGACCAGCATCTGTGGTCTCGGCGCCACCAAAAAGAATGCCATATTTTCCATTGTGCGCTACCAAACATGCTCCAGCGCGAGGGGATGGACAATCGGCATCCTTTCCAAGAACTACCTGTTTCCATTCCCAGGTCTCCGTGTTCAAGACGTGCGATTGATTGGACATAGTCCCGTCCTTGGTGGCACCACCAAAGAGCAAGACGTGTGTATCGTCCAACATGGTAGCCGCGTGCAAACCAAGACTTCCGGGACTTTGTCCAGTGGTCGGCTGTTGGGTGTAGCTTTCTGTTTCTGGATCAAAAATCCACACATGACCTGTACATCGATGATTGTGAATCAATATCTTTGGTTTCGCACCCGGCAAGACGAGGGCAATGTGTCTGCTGGTTGGTCCATCCGGGAAGTTTTTCAGCTCCTTCCACTGCAACGAGTCCAGATCCAAACACGACACAGATTCCAAAATGGACCCTCCAGTCCCTTCGGTTTCCGGATCCCAGCCACCAATCAGATAGGCTTTACTGTTCACCACTGCCGAAGCTGCTACCAATCGAGGTCCAGGAATATCTCCGGAAGGTTCCTGCTTTATCCAACCATGATGGTCGGTGGCAGCATCATATTTCCAGAGATCATTGATAACTTGGCGTAAAGGAGGATCACCTTGTTTGTCAGAATCTTGTTCAATGTAGCCACCAAAAACAAAAGTAGGATGCTTAGCACTAGCAGAAAAGGCTGTATGACCCGATCGTCTGGGAAATATTCTTTGTGATTGGGGCAGGTTGGTCCATTCTGCTTCCAGAAGCGCCATGGCGATGCTGGTTTTCGGTAATAAAAGTAGGAAGATGAGGAACAAGTCAAGGATTTGTTGTGCTGTCATGGTGATTGTGGTGCTTTTTGTTTTTGTGTTTTCCTTGTTTGTTTTCTTGTGTGTGGTGTTAAAGTGGCAGATGGAAGTTCAGGTCGCTTACACGTGTTGATAATTTTATTGTTTAGCGTTTAGCTGTGCGATAATATATATAATTATAATAATATCGTATGTTGTGATGAGATTATGAGATACGATAGTTCCAGTGCCAGAATGATGAGAGTTTGCCGCGAAGGCACTTTTCTTAGATTCTTGATTTTGAGATTTTGAGGAGAAACCCGCAAAATAAATCACACTCATTCGAATTTTCGATATTATGGTTGAAAATTACCGCTGGACAGCAAACCCGTTTTACCCAACTGCTGCTATTCGGAGTACCTGGTAACAAATAAATCTATTCTCTCCCATTCGTACGTACCAAAAAGTACGATTCCAAAGCCCGCCCCCCCCCTTCGTCTTCTCTACTGGTACCGTTTCCAAAATGTCTTTCTCAAAAGACGACGATACAAACGTAAACACAGCTTCCGTGATTATTCCTTAATTTTGGAGTGCTGCAGTTTACTTCTCACCAGTATCATCAATCATCACCATTATCACATTATTATCATCACACCACGATCATTCAAAACTCTTATTATTAATAGAGCAAACTGTGATACTCTGACTCTTCAGTGTGCACGCACAGGATCAGCAGAAGCACAAACAGTACGATATGTGGCGAACCAATAACAACGCCCACAACGATGCAGGCGACGACGACGGCGGCGACAGCTGTGACAGGGGTATCGACCGGATGGATCGGACTTTGTTGTTCAGTACGATCTGGGACATTCAGAAACCTCCCCCTCGCGGAACTAAGAAAGCTCTCATTCCGCGACCGCTGATGAAAATGTCGCGTCGTAAAATGAGTTTAGAAGTTCACAATGTCCAAGTACAGCGTGCCGAGGGGGTTTCCTACGACTACGAAGACTGTGTCTTGCGGTTGTGGATGCCCAACGAGGAAGCGAGACGACGAAAAATGAGACAACATCACAGTGTCAGATCCTCCATCAACGCCAGCCAAGTATTTACCGAGCCACCCAACAATTTGGAAGAAGACGACGATGACGAAGATGGTACACATGGAGAAATACCCGTGGAACTATTGAGCTCCGATTTGATGTTGCCAGGATTGTCGGGAGAATGGAGGCCCCAATTGCAAGTTTCCATAGGTTCTTTGACTGTAAAAAACCGTAGCAAGAGCAATGTCTATCTGAAGCTCGCAATCGATGGTGCCGAGCAACGGCGAGAGTTCATCTTTGCGAATCCCACACAAGCCGACGAGTTTGTACAGGCGTTCAATCGAGAAAAAATCAGACAACCCAAACGACTCGACAAGAAAGTGCAAGGCTCACTCGGTGGCATTCAACTAAAAAAGGATGAAACACTGGATTTATTGATTGAAATTGTGTCGGGATGGGGGTTGCCCGTGGCCGATGTCACTAGCTCGGATCCTATGGTTGTTTGTAGTATCAATGGCAAGGAAGTTCATCGCACCAAGTACATTCCCAAAACGTGAGTACAGGTTTAATTTGGAGAAAGCATAGTATCATATCATATCATGTCATGTCATGTCATTGCCGTGGAGATTTGTAATGTCTACTGACCGCGTACGCCTCTGTTTCCTTCTGGTAAATTTACAGCCTAAATCCCATTTGGACCCTACAAACAGGGGCCCTATTCATATTGACAATCCCGGCCAAAGAATTATTTGCGGGGGACGGACTCTTTTGTCGAGTAATGGATTACGACGTAGTTAGCAATGATGACTTGGGAATGTTTGTGGTCCCGCCCGATGTATTATACAAAGCAAATGGAGAACGAGAAGTCTTTAAACTCAAACCACCACCTCGTAGTTATAAGGAGGAAGTACCGGGCCATTTGGCCATTCGATGCCGACGTGCAACACAATATGACAAGGATTTCATGCAGGAATTTGAATTGTCGCAAAAGGAAGCAAAGACAGAAACGTTATCAATGGCGACACTGGCAGCGGGAGGACAAAGTGACCTCAAATCTATTTTAGGTCGAACCAAAAAGACGGACAAAGCAGGAATCACTAGATACAAAGTCCGACCCTACCCAGATCCGAAACAAAAAGAGAAAACTGAATGGATGACAGAGGATGAGATCGACTACGAGTACCAGCTAGAATCTCGGCATTGGATCGATACAGGTTCTGGCAATATTGGACGTGTGTACTTGGAGATTCTCGGGTGTGACGGGCTGCCCAATCTTGACTCTGGTGGGTTTCTCGGGAACAAGACGGATACCTTTGTCACCGTTGTCTACGAAGATACTGTAGCGCAGACAGATATCATTGATGATTGTCTGAGCCCGCGGTGGCTGCCTTGGACGAAACGGGCGTTTGTCTTTCACATGACTCACAGTAGCAGTAAAGTGCTGGTGGGCGTTTTTGACAACGACACTGGAATGGGTGACCATGATCTCATCGGTAGAGTGTCCATTAATTTGGCAAATTTCAAGAAAGACACCTTGTACACTCTCAGTTACGACATTTTCAGTTCTCCTCAAATGTCTGATCGAAGACCAAAAGGGTCCGTGACGCTCCGCCTACGCATAGAGATTGATGACGAACGAAAGCTGCTACTTTGCTGCCTGGAGCCACCTGAACCTGTGTATGTGAATGTTAAGACTCGAAAAGAATTCCGAGCAGTTCGCCAGACTTGCAACGGGAAGTACGATATGGAGCAATATAGCATGAAAATCATGAATTCTTACATCGAAGAACTCTTGGCATACCAGGGAGTCGTTTATTGTCTGGAAGACTCTATTATCTCACTCCTGTTGTGGCGGCCACAAACGAGATTTACTGTACTCGGGAAAGAACTGAAAGTCCCAACGCATTCGATCATTGCCTTCATCTCGTTTACTATACTTGTTGAGCTTCCTCAGTTCTTGCCATCTTTTTTATTATTTTGGGTGGCATGGTTTTTACTGGCCGTCATGTCATTCCGACGCCAAGCACCAAACCCCTGGCTTCGCTGCAGATCTTTTGGAGAGCTCTTCAATATTCTGATCCTTGGAAAGTCACTGTCACCGCCTGCTTTGATCAAGCCCCAGGAAAATATTGACGAGATGAACAAAGAAGTTGAGGAATGGCAAACGCGTTTGAAGGATGCGGAAAAACGTGCCAAAAAGGAGTACGAAGAATCATTGAAAGCTCAAGCAGAATACGAGAAAGACATGCAAGAGATTGGCGAGGGAAGGACGGACATCAGTTCGAAGGCTGGTAGTGTTTCAGTCGATGTTTTCAAGCCTATTTTTTACCCCATTCAAAAGAACCTGGCTGTGGTCTGTCGTTTGCTTCGGTGTGTCAGGGCAATTGTCGTTTGGGAAGAGAGCTATTTTACATTTTGGATAACAATTCTTTCCATTTTATTTGGTATGGCCTTTTTATTTGTGCCTTGGTTGTGGGTACTCAAATGGTCTGCCAGGCTGACTGTCTGGCCACTATTCGGTCCCTGGATGAAGCTTGTTGATATATATTTCTATAGCAAGCTAGAAACTCTCTCCGATGAGGATTATGAGAAACGAATGGAGCTACAACGTCTACATCGGTTCGAGCTCACATCTAAAGCGGTTAAAGCGGAAAGAATCAAGCGCGAAAATCTTGCCAAGATGCGGGGCATGAAAAAGTTTATGTTTGGCAAATATATCAGTCGCGTTCGAATTCTGACAGCTGACCGTCACCGCGATATTCCACTTCCAAACTCGCAAGCGGCACCATTTGTTCCAAAGCCGATGCCGCTTGCAATGCAGGCTATGCGTGAAGCTGGATATGGTCGCACTAGGCTACCCGGTCAAAACCTGAAAGGAGATATGATTCTTGTAAGTCTTGCCGTTGTCGTTGCATGCTTAATTACTTTTCCTCTTCATTTTCTTGTGTTCTCTTACGCATTGTTTTACTTCTTTTTACAGAAAGTTGAGCCAGTCCCCTTCACAGACGCTCCTGTCGGACGTGCCACGGCCAAACCGGAGCTTTTGGACAAGGCTGGCCCTGGCGGTAGTGCACCTGTCGTTTCAGAATCTGATGCTATGGTTTACGCCAAGCTTGGATTTGTTGTAGCTGCGGCAGGCATTGTAACATGGGTGGGGGTGCCGTTGTTATCCAGGGCTACTGAGGTTGCCCTTCGTTCGATCAGCTAGATTACATTATTTTATTGTATTGTATTTCATCGTGTCTTTACTTTATAGGACGAATAGATTTTCGGCTAACTAGGAAATTTGCTTCTGGCTCGTACTAGATCGCTGCAACCCCCAAGTTCACTAACGAGCAAAAGCACACACTATTGCAATCTTGTCAGTCATACAATCGCAAGCTGCTCAGCATGAACGTTTTGCAGCAGCATCCCGTAGAGCCTTTCAATCCATGTATTAAACTTTCGCACTCGCGCGAACTCGTTGCCTTCTTCTGCAAGGGTCAAACAGCCTCGCTAAGTGCTCGCAGTTTCATCTTGCAATAACGTATTGGCGTATTTGCTTGCAGAGTGTAACGTTCATTATTTCTTTCTTGCGATGAACAAAAAAGAGAGGAGGAGGAGGAGGAGAAATTGCCACGAAAATATTGGATAGTTCATTGAACAAGAAAAATTAAGCCTAGAAGAAATAAAATGTATTTGCTTCTCATATTGTTCGGAGTCTTAATTTTAGTATTGTAGCAGAAACGCAGAAACGACGTGAAAATCTCCTATCGTGGAAAACAGGAAAGAAGCAACATACTACGGTACTACCTGGTACTAAGTAGTGCTTCCAATGAGCTGAAACCCTATTGTAGGACGTTGCTGATTTTTAGTTTGTTTTGTGCGCGGGGGCGCAAAGTGCTGTACAGTAGTCTACTACAGTACCTAATTTACGCAAGCAAGCAAGTGCTGCTGGCTGTACCTTACAGTATTAGTACTTGTCCTTCTTGCATAGTACTAGTAAGAAGCATTATTCACAAGAAGGTACAACCTTGAAACTTCCAATACACGAGCACCCGCAGACCTTACCACTGTTATAGCTCTTAGATCTCTGTGTGTTTTACGCTCCTCAAATAATATAAAAGCATCGCAGCACCAGCACCAAACAAAGAGCTCTACCCTGGTACTGTACCTGACAACTCACAACGACATCATACCAAAAAAAAAGAGTTTCAAGTTTCAACAAATATGGGTGACAGTTGTGATTGAATAATATCAGATTTGCCAATGTCGAACCATGGTTTCTTTTTTTTGTGTTTGAGCCTATTATGGTATTGCATCCAAATTCTAATAATAGTCTCTCCAGTGCAAAGTTTTGTCGTTGGTCGACCCAGAAGAAAATGGATACTTCTTTCGTCTCCGTCATCTTTTTCGGATACCATCCAAAGCATCATCATAAGCAAGTCAGATGATAGCAGTCCTCCTACCATCATCACGGACCCCTTTCTGGAACGAGTGCTAGAGTTGCACAAATATCGACAACAAACGGGCAATTGTTTAGTTCCCAAACGATATCATAATCGTCGATTGGCCAATTTTGTAAGCAAGCAACGACAGCTTTACAAAAAGTACTTGGCAAATGAGAAACCATGTTCCTTAACTCCCGATCGCATCGAAATGTTAGACCGTCTCGGGTTTGTATGGGATGCGACAGGTCTCTCTAGCAGTAGCAGTACTAGTACTAGTA